>JGI24159J19872_10001147_pt1 | contig 28136 bp, 24 predicted proteins | sample Ectturendosymbi4_FD_19872 | JGI IMG/M metagenome (IMG submission 19872)
TACACCATTGTTCTTTTGTATTTTTGTGCAACGCTGTTGACGAAAGATTTGTTAAACCAATGTTAGAAACGCCTTATCACATTTTTTTAAAAAATAGAGTATTTTTCTGACACAGGGTCACAATAGGTAATAATTTATTGGAGTTCATTACAATTGCATTCCTGAAAGTAATGCATGTAAACCAATCTGTGCAGAGCTGACTTTGAGATGTTATTTCCGACAGTCTGAGCAGCAGTGAATGTTCGTGACATGAACATACTGCGTTTGACGAATGAGACGCACAAGTTTCCGGCGAGCATACGTGCATTGCAGGTTTACACAACCTGAAAAGCCATGTAACATATGCTCTATTCTAAGAACGTTCGCTTCGAACAAGGAACTCTCTGCAATTACTCTGCCTTCGAATCACCGTACTTTTTATTCTGGCATCAGTTTAATTTTCCAATGTGAAGTTATCGTAACGGAAAGTTCTGGTCGGTGGTAACATTTCGCGAGGCCCCTAGGCCTTGTGCCATTTGCGTTATGAAGTTTATGACTTACTTATTGCAGCAAAAGTGCAGTTTTATGACTCTTTCTTGGTCGTCAAGGTGACAATTTCTTTGTGTGTGAATAGACAGATACTTGAAGTCGACGATGAAAAAGACAATGCAACTCTGAAAAGGACAATTGTTTTCACATTTTCATGCTCAGGCCCTAACCTCAGGGGTCTGCAACAAGCTGTTGACAACTGAAGTGATAATGTACTTTGCGGTCATTCGCCATTTTGCATATTTTCCGCCCTGCGAGGTTGTCCGTGAACTTCCCTCATTAATGGAATTGCCATGTTGCAAGGGTTCGCTCAGGGTGAGATTATTAAAATTTTATTCATAAAATTGTTCAAATTAGTTGTTTTTGTTCGAAATTGCTGCTCAAATTTTATTCGTAACAGCCACAGGACGACCGGCCACACCAACTGGATAAATCGAGTTGCTGCTAACAGGCAACAACGTGCGATTTTCGACGAGTGTAGGATCATAGCATTGCAATAAAGCTCACTGCCTGCCAATANTTGATNTCTTCCACAAGAGTTGTGCAACTGTAGCAGCAGTTTGCATTTAATAGAAACGTCTTGCTCTCTACAACAACTGAGAAAGGTTTGTAGCATCAGAAAAACTCACCCTTTTTTCTTTGCTTCACAGATTACCGAATCTTTCCTCTGCGCAACGGCACCCTGATACAATTTGAAACCCATCAGGCAATTTAGCTGCACAGAGAGTAATTTGGAAGATTCCGATGCTACACACCCTCCTTCCGCGAAACGATCATATCAAAAATAACGTATCACTTCATTGACGGAAGCAGTAGCGGCAAAAGAAACGGCGGGCCGTGTAACAGGACATTTCGTACTGGATCTGACGGGGGAGACGTATCCGATCACATGATGAACAGGGGGAGGTTACGGAACAGTGGGTTCGAAGGTGTTTTTTTTCGGTCATAGGCCGAAATGTTTTTGAAATGACCGAAAAAAGTCATTTCGGTAGAATGTCTGAAAATATAGGTTAATGAACACTGTTACAGCTAGTTTTAGCATATCTGTGAGACAAACGACCGCAAAAAAATGACCAAAAGCGATAAAAAACAGGTTCGAAAGATGTATTCGGAGCGTAGGACTTGCTATATTCAAGCCTGTTTAGTGGCGGCGACCGATTTGCCTGCGTAGATCAGCGGTCGGCAAGCTGCTGGCCGTTCAGCATTTTTTTATAGGGCCGCGCAACACTTTGTTGTGGGTCGCGTGGTATGTAGGAGCTACAGTCCTCAAGATAGCATTGTTATGTATCAGATAACTGAATACAGCGTGCAAGTTTCAAATTGGGTCTTCAAAAATAAGCTTGGGCATTTAAATACGACTGAAAGGCTAGTTTGGGCCATCGAAACGAATATTTGCCGATCACTGGCGCAGACAGGCGCTTGACCAAAAGCGCTCCGATGACCCACCACTGCTGGAGAGTCGAACAAGGAGCATTGTGACGACCGCACGACAAACAAAGAGCATTGTGACGACAGTCCCAACTGCCGCGGTCGTTTGCATCGCACCAAGCCCGTGCTGCGGCCGCGTCGCTTGCTGCAGCACTAGAATGCCACGCGGACGCTAAAATATAAGGCACCTGCTTTCATTAGCAATCAAAACGTTTTCTTTCGTTTCATGCCGGAAAACTATGCACCGTAACGGTATTTCAAAGAACGCTGCTTTTCACCTTCGTGCTGCGTTGATGGCGATAGCTTTTTTGATGAATTCATGGCTTTGTGCAAAAACAAAGAGTTAACGCTGAAACTTTGCCTAAAAAAAACGCGCAACGAAATTTCTGAGAATCATAGCGAATAATATCACGTTTGCACAACAGGACACGCGTCCAACAACTTGCTTTCCACAACAAAGGCTTCAGTGTTAAGAGATCTGACGCGATCAACACCCAAGACTAGATTAAGATATAAAGACATTCGGAAAAACTTCAAAGCCTTTGACGGTTTAAAGAACTAATCCAGGTAGGCAAGGCATGAGAAGATGCTTCAACGCGATCAGATGTGCAACCGGCTGCCAGAATGGCTCAAACACTCAACAGGCAACTAAACGAACCAACCGAAATGCAAACGAACAAACTGACTAGTATTCAAACAGAAAGCTTTCGCAGCCGACTACGAAATGTATATCGTAGCACTTTTCGCGGATAAAAAACAAAAACGTCGAACACAAACGTAACAAAAAATAAACAAATGTGTGCACTGGTCAAAAACAAACTGTACATATTACCTAGGAAAACGTTACGCAGCAAAGCGAGGGCCGTAAAAAAGCGTCGTTTTTCGGGGCCATTAACATGTATCAAAATTTAACCATGCATTGTTCATGATAATGCGAGGCGGATAACAAGATCGGTGAATAGACACGTAGAAAGAATTGTGTACACAACTTTGCCGTATTTTCACATGACGGAAAGCAAGAGCGTGAACTAAGTGCACTGTCATAGCGACAGGTGTTGATGAAACGACCGTCACATTTCTTAGGGCAGGGTTTTTGACGTGTTGTAGGGACCCGAGCGGGCCCTAGAATCAGAGAAAATTATCATCGGGTCGCTAGAATCAGAGAAATCGGGTCCCTATGGGTCCATACCGGACACCTAACATTTTCATTTAAAACCCTGCTCGGAGTTACAGCAACCTTGCAGGTTGGGACTTGGTCTGGGTATTACGCCATAATCGTGCTGGAATTCACTAACAAGATAAAATTTTAAGACAAAATATTCAGATAAAGCACGTCGGCATCTTTGAAATATCGAAAACGCCGCTACCAAATCTTAGCTTGGTCATATACCTGCTGCAAATTTTGCAACTGGTCCTGTCTTCTGTGCACTGAAAGCACTGCAAAAGCTAAAAACGCAGCGGTTTGCACTTTCACTGTATTTTACGTCCGCAAACAGCGCCCAGATGATGTCTTCTGGTGCTGGAACAACCCGACTGCTGTTCCCACGTGGAAAATAATCTTGTAAGAGGTGGTTTTAAAAAAGTGTTTCAAAGGCTTTGTTGGGGCCTGTGACCAACGCAAGTAAGACATTCCCACCGTTGCAAGCTCGAAGATTGACTTAATTTTTTAAAATCTGATTATGGGGGACGGCAGTTGGCGATAGGCCGAAACCTGAATTGTGCTTCTTACCGGGGCGGTTGAGGTGAACGCTCTTGCTCAAGGAGCGCCACGGCGTTTCACTCAATGGCCGTGGGTCGAACACACAGCCTTCCAATTGAGAGGCGAACACCTTACCGCTGAACTACCGCCACCAACATTTCTTTCGGCTTCAACAACGAAAATGCTACCCAGATCTCGGGAAAAGGTGGGACAGCCGTTTCCTTGACTTGAGGTCAAAAATGTGCCGTGTGTACATAAAAAAAATCGCAGATTGCAACGAAAAAGCAACGGCACTCGCGCACTCAGTAACGATCCAGCAACAATAGTGCTGCAGAATAAGCACACACCTTATTTGGGTTTACTACGTCTGGATGGCACGTTCGCCAATAACAAGCTATGCGAGGGGTACTCCTTTATTCCGTTCAGTATACAAACATGGCGCCTCACTTTGCATGAAAAAGTGCGTGTCTGGATGTTCAGAGCAAACACTAACACGCGATGGAGACTACACCGTTGTCTTCCACCATTCGCTCTCTGCCCAACTGCTTTAAGCAAGCTTTTCTTTTCAAGCAAGAAACAATAAATAAGCAAGTCTTGGAAGGCGCTTCAAAGAGAAAAATATTGCAACTAACAATCGATGCGCTTCGGTGCAACGTCGCATAGGTAAGTTCACCGCGGTTGAAACGTTCGCGTGAGCGAGTCCTTTGGTTCGCGTCCACCAATCGTTGTGTAATCCGCTTTCACGTCGCAAAAATTGTTCTCACAGTTCGTCCTGTTGTTAAAGTAACAAGTGTGAAAAAAAGCTGATCATAGATCACAACAACAAAAATAAGGTACCACAAGGCGGTCAGCGAAAATTAAGTTAATTTCACGAATTTGTTTAAAAGAGTAATACGCTGAGAAACAGCAGAAAAAACTCGATTAAATAGGAAGAAAACAAGCTTTGTTCTCTACTTAGCAAAACAACCCGAACTGACTTTCCGCGCCTTCGCTTGCGCTTGCGATTTCGCTTTGGCCGCTTCGAACGCTTTCATGTAGTCTTCAACAATCCTCGTGATCTCGTTCGGATCCTTCATGAGACATGGAAGAAAAACATAAGTACAAGATATTCCTGTCACTATGGCTACTTTTCCAAAGCGTCGCTTCCGAGCGGTTTAGAAATAAGATCACCTGGCGGTGCCAGCAGCAGGCCGCGTGTTTCAAAAGTGTTCACTTCACCAACAAACAAGTGCGTTTCAAGTTGTTTTTGGGGACCGAAACGATCTCCCAATTTTTTATACCGATTTGTCAAAATACAGCAAAAACTCGCTTTACTACCAGCATCAAAACACACTAAAATTTTGCTTTACAACGATCTCCGTATTCAGATAAAACAGCCGCGGCCTCTCAAAATGTTTTCCGTGGTCCCCAAGGTCGAACCCTTAAAAAACACCTTCCAGTGAAAATCGTAAACCGCTACAACTTCAAGCGACAAATCCGCAACGAGCAGTCACGAACCCACTGTCGTCATGCGAGCATGCCACAGCTCGACATGTCGCCATCAGCGAAGCAGCAGCGCGGCCGGTTACTGGTGCCCTCACCTGTGACGAGATGCCTTTCGCCGGTCGCTTGCTGCTCTTGAGCGGGGGGTAGAAATGCACGGTGGGGTATGCGCGAACGCCCGCCCTGCTGCAGATCGAGGGCAGCGCCTGGCAGTTGACCTTGCCGAACTTGACACGACTTTTGAACCTCTGCGCGAGAAGTTATAAACGCGTGTCGCGTCGACGTGGAGCGTATTGCCTTCGACGTAGGACAGAAACAATGGGGAGTAGTAGTTGGCTGCGAGAACGAGTCTTTTACTCTACCTGGTCTCTTCCTTAACGAGTTGTCACTGTGAAAGAAACCTAAACACGGCGGGATGGTTCCACTCACACAAGTAATTGTCGATCAAGCTCCATGGACAACCCAGAAAAGTTTCCAAGTGCAAAACAATTCCTTGGACACATAACGCACTACCGTCGCAGCCAATACACTCCTCAACAACCAACCACGCATCTTTCCATTTTCAAAATACATCGCAAGTATCTAAGACATCGNTTGGTTCGAAAACCAATTATGGTCAAAAATAAAATTTTGTTTTTTAACCCGAATCTGCTAATGAAAAATATACGACTAAAAGTTGTAGAAAGATAGCCCTTCGGCAGATTAACAAGAAAATAAAGCGCAGGTGGAAAAAATAAACATTTTTGGGATGGCAAAAGTATTTCGAGGCGTGGGAGAACAAGCCTCATCTGGAACAACAAAACACGTAAGTTACAAAGTGGTCCAATATTTGTACTGTGTGGGAAGAACTTCGTTTGTATCAAAACACGCATTTTCTACAAATTTTCTACCTGGACTATTCAGTTTTGAAGTCTTTCGCGCAATTTGCACTTGTTTCTTGTCAACACAAAGCTTTTACGATTTCAAACGCCTGTGTTTTTCATATTCCTCAATACTGGAATTTGATAGGAGGCATACAATCAAGCAGTCCCATTGCCATATGTTTAGCCAGTTGCAATGGAACTGGACTAAACATAGGGTTCTTCTAAAAACTGTTGATACCCAATACGTAGATTTTGAAAAAAATTTACAAATCAAATTCTCTAAATAATAAGAAGGTACATCTCATGCAATTTGCAATCAATTAATTCGAGAGAAAAAGAGATAAATTGACAAAAAGAAACTCCTTTGAAAATATTACAATTTCGACAATAATTTCCCCATGTTTTCAATATTTTTTTCTTGTAAGGAAAATAGTTGGGGGCTACAGCCCTCTCAGCGCCCCCGCCTTCTACGCCTATGCCCCACCGCAAATTACCGAGCACAAGAATTACGGGAAAACCAGCTTTCACGTAGCTGACCGTGACGCTTGTCCAGCAGTTCAAGACCATATATTTACATATTTGGCGAAAGCGCCATATCGTTACGTCAGCGCTTGAGCCGAGTCAAGGCCGAAAAGCCGTGAACGCAATGGAACAAATGCAGGAGCGACATGAACGAATAAATGATGTCGAGCTGGGGTTGAAACTCAACGTCCATACCAAACACGTTTTGATATAAGACGCGCACAAGCACAAGCGCTAATCGACTGATTCAACACGTTCTGGCGACACATCAAGTTCTCGTTTTTGAAAAAGTTTAAGGAAACCGTATTTCTAATTGAATAAGGTTGTAGAATTAAAGATGTGTGCTGTTATACAAGAAATCGATTTCCTATTAAAAACTTGCTAAATGATCAAATCCTTTCGTCTGTGTGGAAACTAGTTACTTGAATTGCTTTTACTCCGACACTGCATTTACTTACCAGAGACGTCATTATGAATTTGGGGGCAAAGGCGTGACAGTGGCCACACCAGGGGGTGAAGTAGTCGATCACCCAAGCTCCCTGGCCCTTAGGGGCGGCTCCATCGAAGTCTTTTGCCTGCATGTCTACCACTTCGTTGGGCACAAGCCTAAAAGCAGAAGAAAGGTTTAAGTGCCAGATCTGGAACAAACCAGTGGTGAAAGACGAAGGAGCGCAGCTAACAACACCAAGTGAAGGAAATTCTTCGCCATAGAAATGGAAAAGTTGAAGCAACCCCCCGTTGAGATAGAGACGAACGGGAGAGATGGCGTGGAGCATTTTATAGTATTTACGTTTTCACATCCAAACAAGGGAGTGGAACTGAATCGCAGTTGCAACCGCAAAACTGGTAACCGGTGCGTTTTTGGCGAACCGTAACCGAACCGGTTCTGTTTCCGTTTAAAAACCGTAACCGAAAAGTAACCGCTTTAAAATATGGGCTGTTACCGGTTTCTCACCAAACGGTCCCATCAGATTCTTTCAGTGGCTACTTTCGATGAAGGAACAATATATATATGCTGCGATGAGAATTAACCATCATGCCACACGAACTATTACTTGATTTTAGAGCAAGCCACTGCGGTAGTTTTCCTACAATTCTGCCAACAACAGGAACAAATAAACAAGCGGTTAACTTGGGTTTGTTACGTCACAGGCAATACGCAAGGTATTTTTGTTCGGTGAGTACAAAAACGCATTTTTTCTGAGCAAGCAAAATCTGGAAAAGCCCCGAAAAAATTATTTTTAAAGTCTTTCGGGCAACTTGCAACGACTTTCACAATGAGAGAAATCGCACTTGTCAGAATTGCACGCGTAATGACGCGCGTACAACTCTGTTCAGGAGAGAAACACGGTCGCAATGTAACTTGAAAAACGATCGTTGGCTGCAGCGATTTTTTGACATCAGTTCGACGCTCGTTCCGGACTGATCGCTTCGCTTTAAAAAAAGTTTTTAGTATACGTGACGTCGTGCCAGGTGTGACGTCACGTCACAGAGCGCCAATAGGAAGTCCTGATCTAGTTATAGAAGGCACAATGCAGCACAGGCAATAAGGGTGAACCTGGTCGAGCGGGGAATCTCTTTGTTGCTTGTGCTGCTGAAATATCAGGGGCCCTGCATTCTGAGTAACCTTGACATACAGCACTAGAGTTTATCCCAGTGCTTTACTGTGCTTCAATCAGAGCTGTGAGAAAATCTTCAATCAGAGAAAATCAGAGCTTGAGAAAATCAAAGCTTGAGAAAATCAAAGCTTGAGAAAAGCTGTGAGAAAATCTTCAATCAGAGAAATCAGAGCTTCAAATCGGAGCCTGAGCCAAAACTTTTAGATGGCTGGAGCCGGAGCCTGAAACTTGGGTTCCGATTCCACAGAGTTTGCGGGGCAAGCGAGTTGTACAGATAATACAATGGTTTTTAGTTCAGTGGACCAAATCGTTCCGGAGCCCTGGCCAAAAATTTTTAATGTTGGAGCCGGAGTCAAAACATCTACATTTCTGGAGTCGAAGCCTGAAATTTGAGTTCCGGCTCCACAGCCCTGGTTTCAATGCCATCCTCCCCCACTAAAGACAAGAACGTTGTCCCCCGACGTTTTCTCCACTTACTCCATGGCCCAGGCGGCCATTGCGTGCGCCTGGCGGTTCCATCCGTTGTACGACTCGTACAGGGGATTCGAATCTTTGTCCGCCTTGGCAGGAAAGAGTCGGATCTCGGGATAGGAATCGATTAGGAGTTTCCTGCACAGGGAGGCGTGGTCCGATTTGGCGCAATCGACCGCGCCCACCTTGACTACACCGTCCAGCATCTGTGCGAAGGAAACAGAATGATAAGCAAGCCTGGAATAAGATGTGCAAGAAAAAGCTTGTAACTACCGTAGACGCTCTACTTATATCCTTGGGCGTCGTAATAATTGCTTCGTTTAACCTCAGTAATATACGAAATGCAATCTGCGTGAGGGTCGTCCTGTTGTGTTCTCAAAACGGAAGTAATCGAGGAAACCGCAAGTCCCTCAAATTACTCTTTATCTGTGTTGACACAGGTTGCCGATTCAACAACTTCTGCGCCCGCTAAATGTTTCGCAGAGGAAACGAAGTCTAATACCAGAAAGAGAACGGAAACTTTAAGTCGTCAGCTAAAACAAAAAAGTTCTTCGATCAACATCTTAGTAAAGTGCAACAAAAACCTGTGACCCCACTGGCGCTGAGTCCATGACTGCCTCACAAGCATCGCCCTCGTTACAAAGAGATGCAAAATACTCGGAGCTCTGTTTATAGTAACATCACTAAAACACTAAGTTTTTTCCAACAGGTGCAAATAATTACTTAAATCATGGAGCTTAATTCAGTCACTAATAAAGTGAACACAGTATTTCCGGAATCGACGTTTTGCACGTTTTCTTCGCTTCCTTAGCAATACGTTCAAGTAATACCGTCAAACATTATAATTTCGAGAGAATCCTGATCTAAGCGTTGACTAAAAAACAACCGTCCCTCATCCCTTGCGCTCATGCCTGGCCACTTCCCAGTGTAGATCAGGCTTCACTCGGTGCGCTCAGCACTCGCTGGGAGTAACGGAGAATAAACAGGTGTGAGTGTCGTAACAATGGAGTCCAAAAGCGGATGCGAGCATCTTAGCAACGCAGTCAAAAGCGGATGTGAGTATCGTAACAATACAGTCAAAAGCGGATGCGAGTATCGTAGCAATACAGATAAAAAGCGGATGCGAGTCCCGTAGCAGTGCAACGGCCGCGTGACGTGACGTAATACCTCACAGCAAACCCATGTCGTACCTTGGCCATCCGGCGCCATTCGGGAAGCAGGGCCCGACACGGCCCGCACCAGTTCGCGTAGAAGTCGACCACCCACGTGACTCCCGGTTGACGGCGCTGGACCAGCGAAGCGAAGGTCTTCGGCGTCAAGTGCGCGTAGGGGGGATCGATGAGGTCCTGAGTCCCCCAAGTAAAAACAGGGTTTCCACACATTTTCCATACTTTTTCAGTACCAAATAAAAAAACTTTAATACCATAACATATCTTCATTTTTCCAGTTTTACAAATCGTTGATTTTGAAATTTCCATACTTTTTCAATACTTTATGCCAAGTTTTCTTTTAAGGAAATGGTTAGGTACCCGGTATGGACCCGATTTTCTCTCATTCTAGGGACCCGAATCGGGTCCCTAGAATCTTTATGCGCATTTTGGCCAAATTTGCAATACTTTCTCAAGGTCTTGAAAACCAATTTTACAATTCAATACATTTTCAACACCGCGTGGGAGCCCTGTTAAGAAAATCAAATCTAACACAGGAGCTTTCTGACTGGCAACCAGCCAGCGGCAAGAGATGACCGAGCAACGAACAGCAAGTTGCTACAAAGCAACCAACAAATGACCGCAACGAAAAGCACCAAGGACAGCCACTCCCTCTAGACATGAATTGCTTCGCGAATAAAAGACTTCGGACTTGCCAATACCTGAACGAACTGAAGGATTCCTCTCGAGTGATGATGGCCGGTGTATTCGGTGACCGCAGACTGGTTGAAGAGCATTGTAGTGGGGTAGGAATTGATTCCGAACTGCAACGTTAGTGGTGGTAACATCANTCAGACGCAGAATGCGACACGCAGTGCAACGAGACAGCGACGACAATTGCGACACCCAAAGCAGCTTAATCATTTTTCCGGNTCTTGAGTCAATATACTGCCGGACGCTGGGTTTCGCCTCCGACTCGAACTTTGCGTACAGGTTTGATGAGNTGGCGGCGTGACTCACCGAAGGTCGATTCTCGGGCATGTGCGCGTCGGAAAAAAACGCTTTTAAATGAAAATTCTAACCGAACGACCAACTCACCCGCTGGCAAACGTCTTTGAAATTGGTGCAGTCGATGGTGCCGAAGTTGATGTTGCGCAAGTCGATGGACGCCCTCCTCAGCTCCGGCAGAAGAGCGCGACACGGAGGACACCACTGCAAATACAAGCCACCTTGCAGCAACAACTTCGCCTCAGAAAAGCCTGTGTTTGGCGGCCGTTACCATAACAACGGTTGGGCCCGGTATCATTTGTTTTCAATCGAAGCCGCAAAAAACATAACTAAAGGTTAATTTGTAAACAAAACACAGGGGGGAGGCGCGACATTGCTGATCAGCTTGAGCCAGGCCCATAGCTACGGGGGAGAATTCGGGGGCATTGAGCCCCATTTTTGTGTCCCCGCAAATTTTGTTGATCCCAGAAAGATGTTTTAAACATGTAATAAATATAAGTTTTTTGCCGCCCATACAAATGCATTTCTCCCCTCCAAACTTTAAAACCTGGTTACAGGCCTGGTTTTAAGCGCAACTGGAATGACTTACCGGAGCAAAGAAGTCGACGAACCAAGGCTTGTTGTAATCGGACATCAGCTCGCCGTCGAAGTCCGCCGAGTTGAGGGTCCACACTCGCGATCTCGAGCTTTCCTGCGCGAACATGCTCACCTCCGCCGTGTTGGGTCGACCTGCGACGTGACGACACTGCACGGTTGCGAGTGTTGGCGAACAAACGCCAAATCATAAGTGTTTGGCGAACACACGCCAAATGAAAGACGTGTTGACGAACACACGCCAAATAAAACGAAAACCAATTCGACGACCGTCAGCGAGCACTGTAAGCAGGTCCTAGCCTTCCGACAGGTCGATATTTGCGAACACCGAAACAGGGTGAAACAACATTCCGACATATTTTGCTGGGAAGTTAGTTTAAAGTGCAACCGTCGCCATAATTTTACGGGAAACCTTCTTTGACGCAAGTGGAGCAACGCAAGGCTCTGATTCGGGTTTATCCAGCCTAGTGCCTTGCGCGCAAGCGCAGACATAAGCTGCCGAACATTTTAAATAATACTGCGGTGCGACAAACAGCAATTTTCGACTTCTGCACCGTTAAAGCGTGGGATGGATGTCGCGTTCGCGCTGAATTGCAGACGATTGTTAATTTGTTATGGTTTCCTTTACACAAGCCCTTCGCGACATAACGATCGCGTATTCGACCAGGGCTGTAAAACAACCTTAAATTTTCGGTGGGGAGGGGGCAAGATGATTGTAATTTGTTGTTGTACATACCTAGAGGAATTCCCGGGGGGAGGCAATTGTCCGGCTTGCCCCCTCCCGGTTGCGGGGCTGGATTCGACCACAGCGAGCTATTCCTTATTTTATAAGCACAAAAAAACCGGGCGACCCAACGAGGACTCACCGTGAAAAATTTCAAAATTCTTCAACCCTTTGCCCTTGAAAACTAGGGTGGCGTCTTGGTTCAGATGAAAAACGTCGTTGCACCATTTCAAGCCATGGCAGGAAACTTTAGCGACCGCTATATTCTGCACAAACGAAAGAACGAAAAGTGAATATAAGGCCAACGAATAACACACCGTGAAATATCAGCGAGTCCTGCAGATCGGAAACAGCAAATGTGGTTTTGTTATTTATAGTTTATGGCCGACCAGTTTTCCAGAATCATGGATTGAATTTAGTGGTTCTGCGAGCTTCCAAGGCCCGCGTAAAAAAGGCGCGAAAATGCAGAAAATTTTGTGTACGTGTTTATTTCACAGCAGAAAATTTATTTTGGCGCATTGACGCCGCGAGCTCCTGCGCGAGAATGGCGACGCCTACTGATGATCAGTATACTAAAGATGGCGGACGTTCTCTCACGTGATCCGACAGAAGTGACGGCAGCTTTTTGAAGCTGGTCTCTTTCTGATCGACGTCTTCGGTGGGAGCGAATTGCAAGAAGATCAAGGCCGGTTGCGACTTGACGTGTTTCTGAAACGTCACGAAAAGCTTTGTGCTTTAAACGCCAGATCAGCGCGGTCAGACAGACTACGAGAAAACCTCACGCAGCAGCCCAGCTAAGATTTTTGACACTCCAGCGACAAAACAACGCCGGTCGCCCCGCACCCAGAAGTGCATAATTCGCGGCGTATAGCCAAACGCACAACACACGTTAACGCCTGGTCAGGACAGACCAGGTTTTCAGTATTGAACTGATCAGTGATTTGGCGCAGTCAGAGCGACACTTTACATTTGACAATAGTTTACTTATAAAAAGAACGCAAGCAGGCTTGTGGGCTTCGACTGCCAATGCCTTTTGTCGTAGTATGATATATTTTACGAGAAATGACGACAGATCAAACCCGAACCGCGCCAACTGCTGAGGTTGTTGTTGTGCAAAACCGTTGCTAGGAGCTCCTGAATACAAGTCGAGAGGCTGACGTCCTATAGTGAAGCTTTCAGGTCTTGGCTTTTTTCAAAAACGAAACAAAGAGCAAACAAGAGCCTAGCTTCGCGTGGCGCAAATCGCCGCCCTCACCTCGAGCTTCTTCTTCGTGAAGTGCGGCAGCCCTGGCATCAGCTTCGCCATAAACTCGGCGTAGACTTCGCGCGCGTCGAACGACGAAAAGTGGTGGATCGCGGCACCGTCGCTCGGGTCCGGGAAATCCCCTTCGGCGAAGTAGTAGAAGCCCGACTTCTCGGTCACGTTGGCGCGCTTGCACAAGCCCGGGGAAGTACCGCAATCGATCGACCCCACGTGAGCCAAGCCGTTCTAACCAAGCATTGGGGTTATGAGGTTGGCAAAGCATCCGATGGATTTTAAGGAAAATGGCTGATTTTTTGGAAACCAGCATTGAGTCTTCACGCGAGGCTTTAACAATAATAGTGCTGTTTCTATCAACTCCTCAGCTGATCATCATTGTCACGTGCAAAAATTTCGGCGAACAGTTGCTATGACAACGCAATGTATGCAAAAATATGAACAGCAACGATGTTTTTGTCGTAGATCCTTTCATGCACGCGTAACCACGGGTCACGATCTAGGGCAGGGCTTCTCAAACTATGGGTCGCCACGCCAAATCGGGACGCGGAATGTAATTTTGGGGTCGCGAAACAAATTGGCTTGAGAAATCATATATAAATGTTTTTGTAAACTAATGTGACGTTTACACGTATCATTAAAATTAGACTGTCCATCAAGGGGTCGCCTAGAAAAACCTTTTTTGAAATAGGTCGCAGAACAAAAAAGTTTGAGAAGCCCTGATCTATGGAACAGTCCAAAAGGCGTAAAGACTCGAACATAAGACCTGGAAAGCGGTGATTCATTGAACGAGACGTCGGAAAAACATCAAGCAGAGGTCAGTAACCTGCGGCAGGCGTTTTACACTTGGCACGCCAAGCTCCAAGGTTTACCTGTCAATTTTGTTATGATTCAAACAGAAGGTATATTGACCTTTGACTTGTATAAAAATGCGTGTGTTGTTGACAAACTGAATGAATTGGAACCTTAAGTCGGCGCACAGTTAGAAAAGGGTTGCTGAACCCTGACATAAAAATACGCGAACATATTTAAAAAATGATCTACTCTTCGTACCAGTGACTGCGGAGATAGGAACCAAATCGTCAAACAATGCATTTATCAGCATCTGTAAAGGCGTTCGCACTGTACCTCAAAGCAAAATAGTTCAACGACTGTTTTATAAAACAGCTGTTTGAAACGATAAGAATGTCTCCCATGACATATAAGTACGAGAAACGAATCCCACTTTATGAAAATCGTTTAACGTAAGGAAAGATACCCAGCTATAAAATCCGGTTAGAAGGTGAAATTACTTGCTGTCCAATGGATTTTTGAACATTAAAGCTAAGGAGCAAAAGCACTTCTGTTGCGGTGTTTTATTGACAAGGTTTGATGGATTCGGGGCGAATTTATCCTTAAACCTTCCAAACCAATGAACAAAAGCTTACGAGTAGCCCGGACAGCTTTCGCTTGGTGATTCTCGACGGGCAGTCACCCTCCATTTCGTGGTCTTCGTCATCGTCGTTGCTGTCATCGTTTGCGCTTTTGTCGCCGTCGCAGAAAGAGATCACCCACGGAAGGGCGAACCCCTCCTCAGCCTCCTTTTCCACATTGCCATCCCACAAATCCACCACCTGGCAATGGATGCGACACGCATGACCTAAGTGCCACCAAGCATGAAAAACCTGAGTTTTCACATGATATCAGGCGCTTTAAACCTTTTTTTTTTACGTATCTCACAAATACTGCGATTTGAGCGCAGTTGAGGCCGAGAACCTTACGAGTTTTCCTGGTTTGTAAACACTTGTATGAAATTCGGCGGTCGCAAGACACGACATTATCTGAAACGCTCTCCAATCCGAAAAACCCAGACGTGTTGGGAAGTACTATCTGTCAACGCGTATCAAGGTTTACGTTTCTCATCGGTTTATTAGATTACTTACGAGATTAATTTCTGCAAATATGTGTCAAGCTTTCGATCATTCTTTTTTGTCAAAACGAACTAAATACAATGCGATAAAAGTAAAAGCTTGAAATCGATACGGACATTGACGGCTCATCGCCATTGTAGACAACCGAAAAGAACTGGCTTGGCCACTCTGATGCTAACACCGCGTTTTGCAACAGAGCGAGTGGCGAAAAAGAGCATTTGACGCCGACGCAACATTATCAGCAAAACGAACTTTGGACGTTTGCGGAAGCAAGTCCCGTCCGCACAGCATTACGTCATTCTTACTTCGACGCTGACGTGTTCCATCACAAATCTTATCAAATCCTTCTTCTTGCGATCGCCCTGGAATCTGATTGGCTGAAACCAACAAGCACGTAATAAACGTAGTGTTTTTTCACAAAGCTTTGCGAAACCGCGTTTTTTCTTACGATCGACTTACTGATTAGTGAAGCTTTTCGGAACCTTAGCAGTAACAAGGAAAGATTATGCTTTTTCCTTTACATACGCAAACATAATTTTTCATTAGTCGTATCTGATTCTTATCGCAGGTTTGGTGAAATCACGGAAAAACTGAGCAGAATGTATAAACTGTAAATCACAACACAGTGGTTACATTTTCAGCACATTTAACGTTCGATGCAACAGATCTTCTGCACTCCCGCACCTATTGAAAAACGTCACACGAAAACCCACAATCACCGCGCGGTTTAGCGTTGCAACGCATCCCCGCCAAACTACACCCTGCTGTTTTACTCGAAAATTATGACCGAAACAGCAATTCGGCTCATCATACATTGCATGATAGCATCACCAGCAGTTTTGGCCGCATTGTTTGGAAACGATAAGATTAAGTTGGTACGACTGCCAGAGCCCTCCACCTGCGCTGCTACCGGCACGGTTACCTTCACTTTAGGTCGGTACAGCATTAGATTTGGGTAAAATGTAATTCCCTCCTTCAGACACAGCAAACGGTTCCGCCCTGAGAAGTCAAAACGACGTATAGAGCAATTCAGGTAAAAAAAAGCACAACAAGCATCGGCAGTCATGACAACATGCAGGAAATCATGCAGGTTGAAAGTGAACTCAGCAAAACAAAAACGATGAATCAGTAAGCGTGAGAACAAACGTGCGACAAGCCAGTTACAAATAAGCAAGAGCTGCCAAACGCCATGCGCTTTCGCACGCGATTTCCACAACAAACGCGAAAGCAAAATGACGTTGCACTGTCGCCGCAGAAGCAGAAAGTAAAGAGAAAGCAATGCCAAAAATTTTTTCAGTGACAAAAGAATTTGAGGCTGTCTGAAATGAATTACACCGTAGAAGCAGGGGCGGGTCCAACTAGTAACATTAAAGGGGGGGGCGATTTCTGTAAGATTTGGCAGTCAATTCTCATAACGGCTTCGCTACTGCAAGAGGGATGAAGAATGCTTCACAAAACTGTTGTGACAAAACAATGGACGACAAATTGGCCTTATAACGCGAACAATGAGAGAATTCGAACATGACATAAGATTTATTGGGAATTGTTTTTGATAGGTTGTTTCCCGAATTGTACAAAATCATGGCGAATAGAGTTACTTTCGTGGGTTTAGGGGGGCGATCACTCCAACTGCCCCTGGATCCGCCACTGCGTAGAAACCCCTCAACCAAAAACCCACCTCGTAAATTATACATAAGCACTCATTTGGAATATGTTAATGCACGAGCACAAGCAAAAACAGTTGATGCAAGAACACGATTCGGGCGACAGTTCTGAAAGTACTGCAATCTACCACGAACAGGCTTCCAGAAATGCAGCAAGTGCTCAATGCAAAGCGAAGCTGTTCACTTGCCAAAAGCGATACTGATGACAGCAATGAGAAGAAGTTTTAACCTGAGCATTCCACAGCCGCTACGTTGACGACGCCGGTCATTTCTTGAGCGAACTCGCGCCACTGTTAAAGCATGCAAACAACAAAAAAGAAAACGCGATCAACAATGCATTTCTCACACCTTGCCGCACGACAAACCTGAGCACGACTTCCTGCAGATTAGCTGGATCAATGCCACAGGAGAGATTGACACTTCCGTTTTACCTTGCAGGGTGTTTTATTCGACTCCCTTGACCTATTCAAAAATGGGTGGGGGACGAAAACTAGTAACGGGCTTAGGGACGACCGAATTCTGACCATACGCTAAACAGCTTGTCTGGCCGGGTGTTGTGTTAAAAAAGCGACTGGATGTCAGGCTGGATTTCTGAAAAAATGGCGATTGATGTCGTGACACTTGCTTCCTTGGAACTACAAATATGTATGTCATGTAGAAAATATTCTAATCGAACTGATGTAGAAATCAACAAACTGCAATTGCTTTAAGCGCTTCTCGTACATTTACGGCTGTTTGCAAACGCTGCACAGAACTAGATCTTCGCCGGCTTGTCACAAACATCCAGAACTTGCAAGCTCCGTTCCATCGACCTGCCATTTTGTCGCCACATTTTGCTAACTTTCGCAATTGCCTGAACCTGACGATGCGATCTATCTGCGTTCTTTCACGGCAACAACTTTCGCGGGTCACACAGTGAGAGGCATGCAGCAGTGATCAACGCGTGCACGTGCGAACTCTCGGTCATGCTCGAATTTTCCGCCAGGCGCCCAAACTCACCCTCCTGTCTTTCAGAAACAAGACAAGCGACGGGTAACTACGAATGCCGTTGTTGCTGCATATCCAGCGGTTATCTTGGCAATTTACCGCTCCGACGTTGATCACGCCACTTAATTCCTCCGCAAACTTTCTCCACTACAGGTAGGCACAATAGGTTTAAGGAAACGACAGTTGAACTGAAATTATCCAAATCACGACTAAATTTACCGACAAAATTGCTTTTCGAACCTTCAGTAAACGAGATAAAAACAATAGTCAAGTTGGTTCGTGCACCCACAGGTACGGAATAGCTACAAGAGCATTTCACTGCGGTACACTGAGCAAAGCGCATAAAATAGCTCCCAAGCTGAATTACATTTGTTTCCGAGCTGGATGCATCTGCAAACTAAGAAAAGGAAAAACACAAAAACTTGTTTTTTTACGTATACGAGTCTACTCGATGTATTTTGCACTTATAACAACGGGTAAAAACGCGCACAGTCGCAACTTTATGTAGATTTCACGCCCTGAATACACTGACTTACCGTCGGAGCAAGTTGATGGCAATGCGAACATCGCGGTGAATAGAAGTTTACGAACCAAACTTCACCAGACTTAATGGATGCCTCTGGAATATCAACCAAAAATGTGAACACTGTATCAGTCTAAAATCCTTTTTTACCAAACGAACTCATGTAGCATCTACCACTCAACGGTTTATAACCATGTCAACTATTAAAAGCTGTAAACGGTGCTACAGAAACATGGTTTAGAGCAGTGGCTTTTAACCGCGGGAACGCTTCCCCAGGAGGCCATCAATAAATTTCCAGAGGGAGCGATCTCTTACGCGCTCTACAACATGGAAAGTTTTTGAATGGAAAGTGTTCCGTCCAATTTACTTACTCAAAGTCAGGAGGCTTGAAACAAAGAACAGCTACTGCAAGGAGGCATGGTAGAGAAGAGGTTAAGAATAACTGATTAGAGTTAATCGACGGTGCTAGCTTTTTCATGATAACGATACAACAGCTAAATTCGCAACAAATAAAAGCACCTCCGTTCTCCAGTTTTCAAGAGACATACGGTCAAGAAAATGCAGCAAGAACAATCATCGCTTCAAAAAGATTTACAAAACACTGTGCGCTAATGTTTCCACGCATAGACGAAGCACCTTAAAACCAGTACATGACATTCATATTACGGTATCCCACGAACCGGTCATAGCGAAGTCGTGATTGTGAAACATCAACAATTCAATGTTTTGAAGTTTCAAAAAATAAAAAGAGCACCCAAAAACTAACCAAAATCTCCACCATCCAAAGTAACAACCTCCGGATCATCGTCGTAAATTCCTGCAAAAGAACTTGGATTTGAAAAATTCAACAAACAGCAATACCGGTAATAATAGTAACACGCATGCGCCTCTGTATGTCCGAGATATAAGACAACAGTACTGTATGCTCAGTCAATGCACCGACGAGAAAATTAGTGACTCTTCAACGTATTTAGAAATGATATATGCCTGCGGTGATGAGTTAGAAACGCGTTGTCGAAATTAGTGATATTATAATAATGCGTCCTGCGGATAACTTATGTAAGCTATAGTGAAATTTTCATGGCTATAACAGAATAATTTCCAAACTGAAAAAGACATCCGCAAGTATCATTCAATGGCGTTATAACTTTCTGTACAAAACGTCGAAAAAATGGCCTGTCCTAGTAAATCACGGTGCCTGAACCATTCAATGTCATTTTTTGTCAATCCTCAGAGTAGCATGAGGTCAGATCCGTGTTTTGATTCTTGCTGATGTACGTAAATATGGCGAACGGATATATCAAGTCACGTTTGTGCTGCAAACGCGCTATTTATCACAAACAAAAAAGCTAAAGCCACAGCGCAGATTGGACAAAACAATTTCTTTTGTCAGTATCAAGCCCGATCCACTCAAGAACGTTTCACGCGTATGCGGAAACAAGCAAGTGAAGCACATGAATAAAAAACCTCTCTTCATTAAATTGGACAATTCGGAAGCTGAAAACACATGTTTCTTTGGAAGAAAATTACCATCACAGAAAAATTCAACTAGATAGGATACAGAATGCCCAATGCGTTTCTCTTCTACGAAAACCTTTGTTTGTTAGACAGTAAACAATATAAACATTACTGCAAATTGCTCAGCTGATCAGCCATCGCTTTATAACAGGCATGGGGAATCTATTTACTATCACGAGCCATATGAATTGTGGAATATGACTGACGGGCCGCAAAACCTAATTACTTTTATCTCAAAATTACACCTTTATCTTACGAAGGAAAATAAGGAGAGAAAACTATGTCAAGGAGCGCGAGAGTGCTCTTTACTTATTGTCTGCGTGTCATGGGGTTTCGTTTTGACACGATGTTGTGATCTAACTTGGGTAACGAAAATTCCCATGTGGGCCATGTTAAATAATCACAAAGGCCACATTTGTCCCGCAGGTTTCCATAGCCCTGCTTTATTACATTGTGAAAGTTCTATAAGTGCTTCTCTTTTTGTGCAAAAAAACAAAAAATTCTAGGCAACCACACTTGTAACAGGAAGTCAAACAAGGAAAACTGGAGCTAGATATATTATGCAACAATGCGATGATAATTCAACATAGGCCATATTTAACAAGCAAAACGTTTTTGATAGTTTTCAAAAATAGGACCACACCACTGAAAATACTTGCTCGATCTGATCACTGTGATCAGAATAAACTTAACCCATTAAGATTTTAAAGATGAACTGATCTGCGCAGTTCTTTCAGTCTCACTTCCAGGAGAGCGGACCACTGTACACCTTGAGAATGCCTTTCATTAGAGGCTTACAAGATCTAAAATGTTGGGAGTAACTTAAGGTTGAGCTCTAATGACCCAGCATGAGATGCACCCCAAACATTTGCAGAAGTGCAGTGTTACCAAGAAAAGCACACATGTACACCAACACATCGAAAATGCTATAGCAACGCATAACAAGTCTAATCATGTTGCTGCAATGAGCCATTTTCCATGTGTAATGCTATTCACAGCTGTTTCGGTGCATAACAACGACTAATTCAGCAGCTCATTTAAAACATCCTTTGTTTAATATTAACACATGCAACAGGCCTTTCGTCACTCAATCTTTTGCCGATGTGCTTGTTTGCTCCATCTTAATGTGCATTAGCAAGACTCTGTCAGCAACAAATTTGCCAGTGAAAACTGACTTCATCCTTAATTTTATGCAGTCATAGTTGGATGCTGTTCTGCTTCTTAGCCTTAACTACAAGATCAATCTTATCCTTTGCTTCACATGAAACCATGACTAAAAATTATTTTGCTTCATACTGTTTGTTTTTCTGTTAAAGCAACATAGCATACAACAAAATAACAACTAAGTACAGTACTAAAACAGAAGAATTGATGCACTAAGCTGCATTTGTCTTAGTGAAAGCATATCAGGAAACCTTTACATCTGAAGATGAAAAGTTTTCAAATAAACAAAATACTAAGAGTAATGTTAGTCTTTTCTTCAGCCAGAACATGTGATTTCTAGTCAATAAAATGGGACTATGAGAAACCATGCCTACTTGGGCCTCACTTTATGATACATGCTACACTACCACAAACAATGTATGTCAAATAGCCCACAGAATTTCATATTCATCCAAATCGAAAGCTGAAAAAAAACAGCACATCACAGAAACAGTTATTTACAGTGTTCATGCTATTTCCCTAGATACCAATCTGAAGGATGATTGGGAATCAGGGCACTAAAATTATGACTTACCGAATTCATCTCGATAGTAGTTGTAACTTTCATATCTTCCACCTCGCTTATCATCTTTCAAGCCTTCTTCCCCATACTTGTCATACTTTTCCCTCATATCGTCATCTTTTAACACTTCATAAATTTCTGTGATTCGTACAAACTTTGCATGAGCGTCTGGATCATTCTATGCAAGCAAATAAGAAAATACTTAGTATATATATGTTGAAAGATAAAATTGTATGCCTAAAACAGTAGCATCAATCAATACACCCATCCAAAGTCAGAAATAGTGTTCTTAAGTGAACTGGCAAAACAGTCATGTTAATAATTCTGTAATGAGTTACTGCAGCAATACTTTTCCATCATCAGTGCAGACATCAGGAGAGTTAGAAGTCTTAAGGCAATCTTCACAAGCATTAGAAGTTTACAATCACAATGTTTTTTATGAGCAAATCATAATATGGTCTTCAAATGTTGAAGACAGTAGCATAAGCTTCTATGCTTGAAAAATGAACTCCTGTTACAAGCAAATTAAACACAACACACAAAAATGGATTCAAATACAAGTTTGTAATGTTCAGGGATATCAGCAACAAGACAAAACAAAGCAATGAATACAAAAGTAACAAAAGGTAGTAAGGGTACACAAATGTTACATCACATGCGTAGCATTCATTTGTAGGACAGATGATAGTGGGCAAGTAATGCATGAAGAGTTGAGGGACATACTGCAACAGGACTGTGGAATAGCCGTGAGAAAACATTCTTTGACATAAGGATCACACATCCTGCCTCAGTCTTATTCTGGGAAGTCCCTAGCAGAGATATACCAACAACATGAAAGAGAAGTATAAGTACAACCAAAGAGTGATTGACAATGCAAAGTCTTCATTCAATCCCCTTGTGTTTTACAACAAGTGCAGGGATGGCACTAGAATACACCAGAGTCAACAAAAAACTGGCTGAAAAAATAGCAGAAAAATGCAGGGAGCCATATCCATCTGTCATGACTCACATAAGAACAAAGCTCAGATTTACCCTTTTGAGAAGCACACTTGCCGCAATATGAGGATTTCAAAGCAAATGAAGTATGTTCACCTCCTAGACATTGAATTTAGTTTAATTCCAGGCCTACAATAATGTAAAGATAAATTATGGTGTCAATGACATGACTTAAATCGAAACACTCATTTGTACCCGCTGCACAACTCATCAGTTCATCTGACAACAACATATGTGCGGTGCACTAGGCGGATCACCAATGGAATGTGGAGTAGACAGACAACTCCACAAGACTCCGCATTTTCATCCCCGACACCAGCACCCACTTCTCTGGAAATGGAATGACCCTCACAAGAACAGCCTGGGTCCGGCTTAACCGCCTCCGCACCAGTATCTAACATTTCCACTCCTGCTTGTACAAATGGGGTATGGCTTCCTCTGCAGCCTCTGAGCGTGGTGTAGAAGAACAAAAACCATTGACCATGTTGTCCTCCAATGTCTAATCCATCAGCCTCCTCATGGACTGCATGACCTGATGGTTCTGGACAATTGAATAGCTGTTCAACACCTGCCCCAAGATCTAGTGCGGCCAAGCAGTGGTATTGCTTGTTCGCGCCACATATATATCGGTGTTGTTCTTCGCGCACATCCCGTTCATAGTGAATCGCACATTCAATGCAATGCCAACAGAGGCTGCAACAACATCCCCTCGTTTTTACAACGAACTGCACTGATCGCACGTTCTTTTTGTGAAGTCTGCACCTGGCACAACCTTCACATCCTGGCCACAACACCATTTTGTTGTGATCAGAAAGCCCGAGCAGCATGTGCGCAAAGCTTCACACTGTGGCAGCAAGCAACAATAGAGTTCACATGCCATGATCACTATTATTGCTTTTTCGTACTGTATATGTGGTGTTGTTCTTTGCACACATCCCGTTCGTGGTGAATCACACATTCAATACAACCCAACAGCGAGGTTGCAACAGTACTCACTCCATTATGGTCCGTGGGTAATTGTGATACTTCTTCACGATGTATATGTATAAACATTGTTTTCTGCCTTTGCTACTTGATTTTGTAATGAAAATGCATTGCACTCTGCCTCACAACCCTTATTGTTGCTCGCTTCCTTTACCTATGTGCATGCCCTGCTTATCTATACATACCTCAACTCTTCCCCATTGCTTAACCACCATCATATGTGTTACGTGGATATCTATGGTATATATGTGCTACTATTTTGTATTTTCTTTTCTCTGATTTGATTTCACTGATTTCACTTGGTGCTTGTTTGCGCTATTATGGGATCTATTTTGTTGAGTTGAGGAACATACACAGACGACCATGCAAGTCATGCAATGCAAATGGGTGAAACAAGTAACAATGGAGATTATGAAATGAAGCATAAAGCCACAACCATCCCATGACATTACACTTACAAAACAAATGCATGTAGCAGAAGGAAATTTTTTTTTATCAACACAGATCATGAAGAAGAACAACAGTTGAACATTGACCTTTATGGAGTACCAGTTGCATGTAGGTCACACAGGGCACATACAGGACTGTAGCACAGGGGTGTGCAACCTGTGGCCAGCGAGCCAAAGTGGCCTAGGAGCTGAAGTTTTGTGGCCTGTGGAAAGGTCCAGATTTTAAGTAGAGTGTTGCCCGTGGGTCAAAACCTAGAAATATGTTACAAGAAAAATAGTTTGCTGTTTACTTTCCCTTAGGACTACACTAGTTCACCCGCACCTGGTATCCATTTTATCCAGACACGTTGTTCCACAAGCAAGCATTACAGTTTTTAAAGGGTATTGCCAATCTTCTATTGGTGGCCAGCAAGTTGTCTAACCTGTACAGCTTGACACATGCAGCTGCTGCCTGAGCCTGTGGACCAATCTGGATACATTTGGCCTGGCATCTCTGCATGGTTGCACAACCTTGCTGTAGCATACCAAAGTGGGTCACTTTTTCATCTGTATATTTCCGACTCTGCAAACATTGCTTGTCCTACAGTACATATATCTTCTTGGTTGTGTGGGTAACTGATTTTGCAGCAGCTATACATCCAGCAACGGATCTCCATTTTTGAAAAGTTATTTGTCTGCCGCCTGTAACATAAACATGACAGTAATGCACTATGAGTGTGCACTAGACTGTACTACGCTTGGTAAGAAACGTACTAAACCTAAACATAACCCCAGGTCCCTTAAACCTCAACCCTATACCTTAACCCTAAACCTACCTCTAAACCTAACCTCTAAACTGAACCTATAAATCTAACTCCTAAAGGCTAAACCAAAATCCCAAACCTTAACGGTAAACCATAAAATCTGGACAGAAAAGCTTGGAAACTTTTGAAAAAAATGTCAGAAAAACCAGTCCCATAAAAAGTGCAAATACTGCTACCATAATGAAAGGTGCCATGGTGAAAGCTGAACTGAAAACCACTTGCACAGTGGAGGTAGACGTGTCTGTTCGACTACCTTGACTTGACACTGCCGCTCGAGTAACAAACTCGGCATTTAAATTTCTCCATGTCACCACCGGCACCGTCGGACCTACAGTAAACTAATAGCAAATTCCAACCGATTTACATTCTTCTGTAGCCTGTTTTTGTATTGCATTGGACTTTAGGTGTGCTGTCCAACACAGGTGGGTGTTTTTATTTGGGATACAGTACAAGTACAGTAGGCTTTGACTTCACAAGCTCCAACATTATTCATTGCAGCAGTGGGCCCACAGCAATAATGAAAAACACATTCACACAGGACTGAAAATACTCACTGGATTCTTGTCGGGGTGCATCGATAAAGCTAGTTTCTTAAATGCTTTCCTTATTTCCTTTGCGGTAGCATCCTTCTTTATTCCCAGCGTTTCGTAGTAGTCTTCTGCAGTAACAACTGATAGTGTAAGTACCACTACCAGGCTCATCAAACAGAGCGCTGCAGAAACAGTAGAAAAGCTGCGAAAATTTGCCATTGCAGCAATCAGTTCACAAATTGATCCGCTTAAATCAGGTAACTTCTTTCTGTTCCAACAGCAACTCTGTTTCTGTGCAGTAGTCCAACTCCGATCAGCATAAGCCACATCACAGCCCCATCAGTGGTTCCTGCAGCGTTTATCCCCAGTCAGTCTCGTGTCGTGTGCTTCCGGGGTGTCGTAAAAATTCCCACAAATAGCAGTGTTCCAGGGACTCTCTGTTTCTTAGTTGTTACACATTGTTTGTTCCTATCCTTTCATTAATTCACATTTTCGCGGCGGTTAGTCTGTTACAAAATCACTGATTGCGGCAAACGCAAGTCTCTTGTATTGAGACAGTTTGACTTCAGCTTCAAACATTTAAAAGTACTTTTCTTCATGCAGATGGGGAATTNGATGATGAATGTAAAATTGAAAATCAAGAGTGCTGTAGTNCCTAGGCCTATACTACCTACCTTTCCTGGACAACTTTATAGAGGTCTTCAGTCTAATGGTAATGTTTGAAGCCGAAGTCAAACTGTTTCAGCATCTCAGTCGCAACAAGTCTATTGTCTTGAGTCATTGNNTACTCCAAAAATATGGCTTAGTCAAGCTTCCGAAATTCAGCCTGCTTCTTGTATCGGGTATAGAAAAACCAAAACAGGTAGGAAATATGCCAGAAATTCGAAAAAGTTCAGCTTGGAAGCGGTAATGACATTTTTTGAAAATTTTAGAAAAACTTTGGGGGCAACCAACAACCGAATCTCAACATTTAAAAAGCCCCTTGGTTTCAAACATAACCAATAAAATGTGCGTTTTCTGGCTTTATTCCTGAAAAATCTAGCATATACGATTGATAGCCTTTCTTTACTATCAGATCCTATCCTGCTTTCAAAAAAGTATAGCAGTATCCGATCCTAATCCTTTTTTCTTGAAATCATACCATCCGTATCCGAAAATTTTCCGAAATTTATTGTAAATAGACTCGGAAACAGGGCACAGAATGATGAAAAGATCCTTCCGACGATGATAAATTATATTGTGAAATGTTCAATTTTCTCCAAGAGTTCAAAACTCAAAAGTATCCTAAATTTATTGCACAGCCTGAATCCTCAAAATATCGAGAAAGCGTTTCGGATCGGATATCCTTTTATCCGTATTGGGTTCCGGCTTGAAAGCAGTTTTTGGATATCCGTTTCCGGGTGAAAACAACTATCCTGTCGGATATCCAACTCGCAAAGAGGTTAGTGATCACATGGGCGCAATTAGGTGGGGAAGGGGACACTTGGGACGCGTCCCCCCACTTTTTCAGATAGTGGGGATGTAATATGCCATGTCCCCCACATTTTTCTCTTGAGGTTTGGTGATATATTGGTTTCACACCAAGATGTTCCNCTCACAATTTACAACAAAATTGCGCGTGATCATATCTGCAATCTAGTTCAGTCTGAGATCTAAAAACCGCTCAGTTCACTTTAATTTTCGTTGGCAACGGATCCCACGCACTGTGGACCCGCGCGCCGGTGTCAAGCGAAATTTCTGATCTCTGCGAAATTTCTGACCTGTTACTGTTTGTCAGTTATTTTGCTTCTCAGAATAAGAAAATAAAGTTCGGAAATTACTTATTTGACGTGTGTTGTGTAAATTAAAACATTTTGGTTAGATNTCAGGTACACACAACAAGNTATAGTACGTGAATAATTTCAACCACTGAAAAATTTTGGACTTAATCTTAGACGTCAATTATTTTTCTTTTCCTCACCCTAACCCAAACCCCAACCCGACACACTTACCTAAACACGAATCCCCAAGCCCTAATCATCAGTTTTCTCAGCGTATTTGATATGTAGAATATTACTCGGTGCATAAGTACATGGCGTGAAGTCAGAAATTTCGCAAGTCAGAAATTTCGCTTGACACTGGCGCCACAGAAACAGTATGTGTGCGTAGGTTAGCAGAGGTAGCCTGTGGCCCTATAAGAAGCAACCTGTCCAATCGGTTAAAACCAGCGCTGCATACATGACAAAAAACATGCATTTTTAACATTAACTACTTTGGTAACGCATTGCGTATGAAGCCAGAGCCGGATTAAAGGGTAAGGGGGCCCGGGGCAATTTTCACTGGAGAGCCCCTATGACGTAATTCATGACGTCATCGCTTGTCAAATTTATGTTTTCGCTGATTCGCAACTGGCATACCCCGCCAAACGCGTGTTCGCGTTCGCCCAGACGCAATCTCTGGCACCCCACTATTAGAACAAGAGTTCGCACTCCAGGAAGCAACTGTTGACAAGGAATTGGAAGTACGAATATATTCGTACATCGACAGGCAACCGTAAGAAAGAAACAACGAATATACTCTTTAATTAGCTGTGAAATGCAATCAGAATGACTACGCGAAAGTTGAAGCAATAATTGCTGTCCAGGCTTAACTTTTGTGTAAACTCGCAAACGCGTCATGCCAGCAAAAAGAAACGTCATAAATCTATTTCCTTCCACACATGG
>JGI24159J19872_10001148_pt1 | contig 28134 bp, 10 predicted proteins | sample Ectturendosymbi4_FD_19872 | JGI IMG/M metagenome (IMG submission 19872)
GGTACACATCTTTTTGGGTCACCCTGTACTTTCTTCAATACAGTACATTTGCTTCCGAAAGACCTCAGTTTCGAACATGGCGGCACCAAACTTACCTCTTGACCCGGGCATTATCTAACCTCGTTATGCCCTTGATTATATGTGAATAGTGTAAGTAAACACTATGTGCCTTACTGAAAAGATTAGTTAGCTTCAGTCAATGCAACAATCAGTCTCAAAACTTCAGCCCTGATGAAGAGCAATTCAGCGTCTTCATTTTTGCTGATGCATATACACCATAGGCCTTCTAGTTCTATATTACGTAATAATACGCTTTTTATGTAAGTCCGCACCTACCAGCTAAATTCGCACATACTACTCAGCTTTAAGTTAAAAACTTAACTGGGAGATGACTGTGATCATGGGAAAATATTGAAATTGCTGCAATTTCTCAATTTTTAGCTCATAAATCCTGACTTTTGATGTTTTTGAAAAAGAGGTAAGGCATAGATTGATAGAATACATATTTTTGGGGAAGCAGAACATAAGATTTAAAAATTTTGGAAATATTGGTATTGGTATCAGCTACTAGTCCATGAATTGTTGATGTATCAGTATCGGCCCCAAAAAAGCCATATCGGTCGATCTCTAGCGATGCTTGTTGCAATTGTTCGTTGGTTTATTACGTAACATGACGGGGGTCTGTTTGTAAAAAATGTTCTGATCTTGCAGTGCTCATAGTTAAGCTGTAAATAGCAATGAAATAAATAGCACCATTTACCACAAACTTGATGCTAGGTGAGAAAGCACAACCAGATTCATACATTAGGCAAACCACATAAGGCGTACTTCCGATTTTTTAGAAAATTAAAGGATTTTAAGTGTACCTTATGGTCTGAAATTGAAAAATACAGCAGTTATATGAAACAGATTTTATCTTATTAGCTGTCGCAAATCAACTTATTAATCCCTTCAAAATTTACCATGTATAGCTAATGCAATTCAATTATTACTTAAGGGCAAGCTGTTTGGATTATTTTTGCAGAAATGTGAAAAACACGAGAAATTAAATTTTATTTGTTTCAAAAGGACTTCATTAATGTGTCTATATCTGAATTTTTTGCATGCAGAAATTCTTTAGGTGGTGTTGGCAAATTGTAAATTACCTAATTATGGAAGTGCTTTCTCCAACACAGCTGAAAGGTTTGGAAAAACACAAGTATAGTTCATCTGGGACTTCACTTGTTGAACCAATTTTCCAAGTATATTGGAGGTGGCTAGTGGAGCTTGTCCCTCGCTGGGTTGCTCCAAATACCATTACTATTGTTGGCTTAATCATCAACATTGTTACTTCTTTGTTGTTAATGGTATACTGCCCTTCTGCAACAGAAGTGTCACCAAGATGGGTGTATCTGTTGAATGCAATTGGTTTATTTGTGTACCAGTCTCTGGATGCAATCGATGGAAAACAAGCAAGAAGAACTGGTTCAGCATCTCCTCTTGGTGAATTGTTTGATCATGGATGTGATTCAATTTCAACAGTAGTTGTTAGCATTGCTGTATGCATTTGTATGAGACTTGGCCATCATCCTTGGGTGATGGCCTTTATCTGTTTTTCTGCTTACGTTGCTTTTTACTGTGGACACTGGTCTTCATATGTCACTGGAACACTTTTTTTTGGTATAATTGATGTAACTGAAGTTCAGTTGGGTGCAGTGTTGATATTCCTGACTTCATTCATGTTGGGGCCAGAAATCTTTAGTTCCAGTTTACCTGTGCTTGGAATTCCCTTGCATACTATTCCAGTTATGTTTGTATTTATTGGCTGTGGGATAACATTCATCCGGTTTGCCAAACTGATTTTTAATGGTGGATGTGGTGAAAATGGTGCAACCATTGCTGGCACTAGTGTTTTATCACCTGGGCTCAGCCTATTTGTAGTATTAGCTTTTGGATTAAGCATTGCCTCTCAATCCAAAACACAGCTTTTGCAGCATCACCCAGTCATATATTTGCTATTTATTGGGTTAATTTTTGCAAAAGTTACAAATCGTCTTGTGGTGGCACACATGACTCGCAGTGAACTGCAATTGCTTGATACATCTCTTCTTGGACCTTTGATTTTATTTTTAAACCAGTACTTCGGTTTCTTATTAAATGAGTACTTTTTGCTGTGGTTATGTTTCATTCTTTGTATAGCTGATCTAATAAGATATTTGTCTTACACGTACTTACAAATTGCAAGCTACCTGAACATTTACATATTTTCATTAAAACTAAGGCCAAAATCTGAAAGGAATGAATGAGTGATGATTATTCTTGTGTACTATTTTTTGCCAAGTGTTAGTTGTGTATTGATGTGACTTGTGTTAGAAAATTGATGTCTTTGCATGACTTTTGATTAAGCAAAAATGTTAAAATAGTGTAGGAAAGTACGACTCTTCTTCTGTCTTTGATGAGCTGCAGATGCAAAGCTCAAGTGTATAATTAATATATATTTTGCAGTTCAATACTTATGTGCATCATTTTGATGCCATGCAAACACCATGATTTCCTGGTACTTGTGCCTAGAAAAATTTTCTGTGGTATTTGTGATCAGCATAAGTTCCATTTCATGTCCAGAATATTATACTTTAAGAAGGTCCACACATTTGGGTGAAAAAAAGTTTTGTGCTTCCCATATGACAGCCAGGTAGTTAATAAAGGGTTTGTGTCCTATGTTAGGTTATACTGTTGTCATTGCTCAGCATTCCATTGCTGTGTGTTTCAGCAAGTGATAGGTCAAGTATTGCAAACCAATCATGAATTTTTTAACTTTTAAGTAATTGCTTTGACAAAGGTCCAAATACTAAAAGATACATTTAATGCGTGTTAAACTTTGGAAGTTAGGACCATTTTCCCCACTTGTTACTGAGAAGATTAAAACAGCTGCTTACCTTGTATGCAATTTTCCCTAGTTTGACTTATTAAGAAATTAGCTGATATGTTTTAGCAACGTGCAACACTGTAACGGCTATGTAATAGTTAAATTTAAATATCAGTGTGATGATTAGCAATCATCTATACCACTGCATGTCTACCTCATATCTTTAGAAAGTTATTGCATGATTGCGGCACTTCTCATTTGAAACATGCACTAAAAAGCTTTTGTGCAGTGTAGTGGATGTGGCATGTCGTTGGTGTGCTGCAGAAAGCCTAGTATCCTTAATTTCTCTGTCAACATCACTGAAATCAGAAAATATTTCATGTATTTTTACATTACAATATGGCAAGACATATTCTGTGGCAGAAAGGGACAATGCAACTGCAATTACAGTGAAGCATAATAGTTTCATAAAATTAGCTATTTTCTTTTATGGGGTTATAACTATCAGGTTAGATGCACCATCTATTTATTATTACAATATAAATATTAAATATGAACCTGTAATCAAGACGTAATTGTTATGTGATGATTGACTTAATTCATGGGCAGTGCTGGAAGATAGCATGCTAGCATTGTTTGTCAGTGCTAAAATATGTTCTAGATGTTTGAAGAGAGTGCAGCAAAATTCAGTACAGTTCTTTCAAATTAATTATCTAATTTGTAGATTAATTACTTTTTTCGTTGTTCTTAGGTCATAACATTTAGACCCAAAACCCCAGCAAGTCATCTAAAGTATCAAAAGACTCAGATTTAGCCTAGTTTCTAATAAAACTTGAGCGAAATACTGCCATCTAGCGGTTTGGGCCCAGAGCCAGATGAAGTGGGTCAAAAAGGCTTAAAACTCTACTACTTATGACATCACTCACAACAAATCCAAAACCAAATAATTTTTTTTCAGACTTGAGGATTTGCCAATTCTTTTGAGGGTATGAACAGCTTTCCAGCGTAATCAGTGGAGGAGTTATGCCGTTAATGTGAAAACTGCTTGATTTAGGCTGAAACCATACTGGCTTCGAAGGTGGTAACTGCCAATACTTTCACACCTATATAACTAATTAAACTGCATAACCTTTGCAAGCATAATTTTCATTTGTGCTTGGTATACCACAGTGGTCTTCAAAAGAACCACAGTGGTGTCACAAGTGTGTATGTTGCCTAGGAACAAATATCTTTTTTGACCCATTCTCCATGGAAGTCTTTTTTTGATATTTGGTACATTATGAGCAAATGTACTTGCAGCTTGTGAATGAGGGTTTGATTAACTGCTGGAAAAGTTATTTGGGTCTTTTAAAGATTGTGGTATTTATTTTGAAAACCAGTGTGTTCTGCTTTCTATGTGGGTTATATGTTATTGCGACAACAACCTAAACTGAAAGAGCATAAATAACTCAGATAAACCACAAGAAGCAACTAATTAAATAGCAAGGAACAGCATCATTACTCAGTAGTAACATGACCAATTTGATTTTCATATTCTCAAGGACACACTAAAGCCAAGAGAAATGTGAAATGAATGCAGGTTCAACCTTTATAAGCAGCATGCAATGTGACCTATTTGTATGTTTTTGGGTAGGAGTTAATAAAATTGAATGTAGCTACATAAAAAGATGTTATTTTAAGATAAGAAATTGGGATCAAGATTTTTGAGTTTTTATTACATGTTCTTTTTTCTGTATATATATATATATATATACATGTTTTAATATGTGTCATTTGTTTTATTGATACACATTTTTGTTATAAACCTCTGATGTACAACATGTAATTGTCTGATTGAAAATTATGTGATTGATACTCATCTGAATTATTTATAAATTCCATATTGCACAAAACAGTATCATTGAAAGCTTAACTGATTGTAAAACATGGTAAAAGTCATTTTCAGAAGCATTTGGAATATAAGTATTAATTTTGTTGCTGTTGCATTGGGTATATTTCAAAAACACACATGCAACAGACAATTTGTAATCTAAACTCACTTTCTTAAAAGCACAAGAACAACACAAAGTAGTTGTGTAAAATGTTTGGCCAAGTTGACTGTCTCCATACAAATTGCACATTTAAAAAATTAAGTTTGGGGAAACCTAATCAGAGTGATTGTATCTGTGATCTCTTATTTTTGTGTTACTTAAGCCTTTTCCACATTGCTGTCTATTTTTCATTCTTGAATTTGTTTTGGAATCTCTTTGGCTATATTGATTCCCATAGCTCCACATGTTTTGAAAGCAAATTCATGAGAGATGAGGTGGTATGGGTCTGAACAGCTGTTTGTTTTTTGTTTTTTTTGAGGTTGTATTTCAGTTGAAAGTTGTAGGTTTTGACCAAAGCATATTAGTATCATTTGTATCACTGGTTTCATTGTCTACCAAACTTGTGACATCACTTAAATGCAATGTGGTTACATAATTTTTCTAAATTGTTTTGACACATGTTGGATTGGAAATGCTACATACTTCTCATTTGTAAAAAGGTTGCAGTTGCATTTAGCCAATAGTGTGCAAGGTGCTAACTCCTCGAAATGATGGAATCTAAATTGTCAAGTCACACATTGGTTAATATGAGGCTTTTAAAGTAAAATAATGTTTAATTGTTGGTTTAGTGTATGCATGATCACCTGATCTTGATGGAGTAGTTTATTTAAGACCTTTACCATCCATATAGAAGAACTTACTACAGGTTTAGTTTTTTATAGGTTAACATTGGGTTAAAAATTGTTATGTGAATGGTTGCATTTTTCTTTGATTTGGATTTGGAAAAATGTTGGGTGATGACTTCTACCACAGAAAACCTAGGCCATATAGTATAACGTGTTTTTAGCTTTCATGCTTAAAAGCAATCTTAATGAAAGACAATATTATTGTGCTTGTTTCTGTGATAAAACTTGTTGGTGTGACATATTTTGTGTGGTTTGTTATGACTCTATTACATTTCAAAAGGCAATGAACTTGAAAGCAATCAAGTTCTCTGATTTAGATCAAAAGCATTTTTTGCTTGACCTGACGTTATGTGTGACTTTGTTGAAAAAAGATATTCAGTTTTGATATAATGTATTAAGTAAATATAACTTTTTGTGAAATTAGCATTGTTTGAAGCAGTTGGTTACAGGTGCTTATCTTCATTTTTCAATGTTAAGAATAATATTAATAAATCTAGACTGTGGCAAGCTCTCACAAGAAGTACAAACAAGCAAGTATCACAACAACCTCTTCATATTTATTATGCCCAAATGAAAGATCATTTTAAGTGTATGATGCCCCATGTGTGTTTAATTGGTCCAGAACCACTGGTGATAAAAAATGTGATGTGTTCAGTATTCTTAAGAAAACGTGCATATGGGTTTTACAGTCATGATCAACATTTCTGTCTGTAACCTGACAACATCAATAAACATTACAAAAACTATAGCCTAATGACAGCATCATACTGCACATAAAAGTTTGAGCAGATTTCTTCTCATTTATGAATGCTTCAACTTTTTTATGTCACCATGTGACTAAATGCAATTATTTTATGAAAATTGCTGGTTGCATTGCTGAATATTCAATATAGATGGTGTGGCTTATGTGGATGTATCATGAGTATCTGCTTGTTAAATTTATTTATATGCAAACTGCATCTCTGCGTAATTGTGTAAATTTTGATCTGTGTTTTTCCAGCTGTAATACTTAATTTATGAGCTTGATGCTTCAGTATCTACGCACTTATATCAAAGCTGTTGGTTAGATAATTCTGCTGAAGTGCATGAAACAAGTTATTGCTGAAGATCCATCAAGGTTCAAGATTATTAACTTATTCCTTACATGTCATGCTAGTCTCAGATGACTACTAAAGGAGCTAAAAGGAGTGGACAGTTATGTACAACATTGGTTCCTAATATTGTTGATTACTATGCACTTCAGTCTTAATATATATTTCACAAAAAGTTGTATACATTTAAAATTTCCTACTACTTTCAATCGAATGTTAATGGAGCTTCCAAGAAGCATTTGACTTGCGTTCTATGGTGGTTCTACTTAGTCCACACCAAGCGATTGAGACTTCAGACCAAGGTCAGGGTTTTCCACCTGTGAAATCTTCCATTGCTTGAGCCACTGGTGTTAAAGTCGTTATGTTCCATCAGTGCATACTTCAAGGCAAGTAGCAGCATTATGTCAGACAGATGGTGGTGCAGTGCATGCAAGAGCAGGCAAGTATTGTGTAGGTATCAGTTTTGGGCATCTAGCAATATTGACCTTAACACTTGGGCGTCCGGCCGCTTTTGGGGATTTTTGCGCCAGAAAAACCAGATTGCACGTGGCTTTGTGCGCACGTAACTCTGGAGCAAAAGCAGTAGAGAGCTATTCAAAGGTTCAAAAGATGCAGCAAGTCTTCTAGTTTGCACTCGAAAAAAGATTTTTTGGTTAGGGAGTGCGGATTTTTTGTGAGTGACATCATAAGTGGAGGGCTTTTAGGCCACCTTGGCCCACTTCACCTGGCCCTGGGCACCAACCGTTAGATGGTAGTATTTTGCTGAAGTTTTTATTGGAAACTAGGCCACAATCCAAGTCTTGATACTTTGGATGACCTGCTGGGGTTTCGGGTCCAAAACTTATGATGTAAAGTAATAAAATATTTGATTAATTAGGTAATTAGATAATTAATTTGTATATTTTAGATCATAACTTTTGAACCAGAAACATTAAAAAGTCGATCAAAGTCTCAAAAGACACAGACTTGAGTCTAGTTTCCAATGAAAACTTCAGTGAAATACTTCTGGCCTAGTGGTTGAGCTCTAGGCCAGGTAACATGAGCCAAAATGACCCAAAAACTACTTCACTTATGACGTTGCTCACAAAAAATCCGCAACCCCCAACTAAAATATTTTTTTCGAGTGCAGACTAAAAGACTGGCCAATCTGTTTGAGCCCTTGAACAACTCTTTAGCGCAATCGGCAGATATATGGCGAGATATGACATTGGTAAAGCAACCGAAAACTGCTGGTTTTAGGCCGAAATCTAGGTACGATATATTCGTAGACCGGCTCTCAAAGTGTTAAGGCAGAATTTATAGCTACATCAACTTGTTTCATATGTCTGCTTCTCAACAATATTGGGGAGTAGTATGGAGCAGTGGGTAAACAAGAGCTATGCTGCTAGTCATGAACACTCTCGTGGAGGCACCATACCTTGCGCTGGCCAGGCATTTTAACCATGTACATCGTACAATGTGACAAAACCTACTGCACAGATGTAAGATGTGGCTTGAAAGTGAGTGACTTGTCGAGCTTCACTCCAAGATGCATTGGGTTTTGATCAAACATGATGGTTGTTCCATGCACTAAAATATTTAGTCATTGTCCCATGTCAAGTATGTTAAGATAGTACAAGGCATACATGCTTTTTTCATGCTAAAATGGAGCCAATTTTGATGATGGTGGGTCTGGAGTGTTGACCTGTTGATGTTTTCAGCAGTGTATGTCAGTTTAGCAGACAATGTCATCAGGATATTGCTGATGATACAGACCAAGGATCGGCAACCTTTCGCTAACTGTGTGCTGACTTAAAGGTTTCAAATCATTCGGTGTGCTAACACCATACGTATTTTCCTACGGTCAATGCACCTTCTGTGTGTATCATATAACAAAATCAATATGTACAACATGGGGCTTCTGTGTGCCATTCGAAAATGCTGGGCATACCAAGTGTGGCATGCGTGCTGTAGGTTGCTGACCCCTGATATAGACATTGACAAGGAGTGATAATTGACCCCATGGGGGCTCTATTTTTAAGCGCCGTGGGCAATTTTATTGACTGTTGCTTGTTCAGAGCGTAAAACTCATGCAGAACTGCGTTAGCTTTACCAACCATTGTATCAATCTCCTCGCTCCACTTTCCATCACTTGTAAGTACCGCCCCAAGGTACTTGAACTTCTCCACTTGCTGCAGTGTATTGCTGCTCACTTTGCCGCATACACTGCCTTGGGTTTTAGAAAGACATTTAGTACCTCACTATTTTTAGTGCTGATTTTCATTCTGGCTCAGTTGCATTCAGCAGAAAACCAATCGAGTGTATGCTAAAGACTGTTGAGAAGATGCTAGCAGTACCAAATTGTCTGCACAAAGTGAACAGTTGATCCTGCAGCACCCAACTGTGACACCCTTGTCAACTCGGCTGCGACTGTCTATCCAATGATGTACTCCAGTGGTTTTCAACCCCGGTTCTGATGGTCGCATTCGGCTCTGACGCACCCTTTGCGTGGCCATCAGCAGTCTTTCAATAAAATGTCTAAGATTTTCTGTAACAGACTTTGTTCTGATATAAAACGTGTAAATTGAATTGTGTTACAAAATTTTTAGTGAGGCTCTCCAACAAAATCGTAGTTTGGATTTGCCTCCCTTCAGTGAAAAGGTTGAGAACCACTGATGGAGACTGAAAAAGAGCAGTAGCAGCACACACGCTGGTTGGAGTCCAACACCAATGGTGAACTGGTTTGATTTAACTCTCCCGACATGGACACAAACTTCTGAGCAGGAATACAGTGACTTGATGTCCATGGAGTAACAGGTGGCTGTCAGCACTGTACACATGCAACAGTCCCAAAGCTTTTACAAGGAACTTAGTTGTATGCTTTCTCAAGGTTGACAAAGCATGTGAAGATGTCTTTGGCATACTCCAAAGATTCCTAAAAATTTTACTGGAGAGTGAAATGTCATTTGTAGTGCTGCGGCTGTAACAAAACTGCACTGGGTATCATTCAGCTTTGATTCAATTATTTGGCGGCATCTTTTTTCAAGGCACTTCGCAACGTGAATGTCAATTATCTGTAAATTCCCAAAAAACATTGCAGGCCACACAAAAGGCCTTTGTGGGCCATATGAAAGCCATATGTTAAAGACTCCTGATTTAAATTAAACTTGTCTCTTATCTGGACTCCTCCATTTAATCTAACATCTTTCAAATCTCTAATAAACTTCAAAGACTTTCTGCATTGTCTCAATGGGGAGTCGGGTCGTGCTTCGCACAAGGTGCAAAGTGTGATATACAATTGCTAGGTGCAATAATTCTCAGATGAAGATCCTTAACACCTTATGGTCAGTCTACAAATATATTGTTCCTGGAAATCGGCCTAAAACCAGCAGTTTTTGGTTGCCTTACCAACACCATAGCTCCTCTGCTGATTGTGCTAAAGAGCTGTTCAAACCCTCAAAAGCTTCAGCAAGTCTTCTAGTCCGCACTCGAAAAAATATTTTTTGGTTGAGGGTGACGGATTTTTTGTGAATGACGTCATCAATGATTTTAGATCCGAAGTGTTTTGCTGAAGTTTTCATTGGAAACTAGGCTCAAGTTCGAGTCTTTTGAGCCTTTGATCGACTTTCTAGCGTTTCTGGTTCAAAAGGTATTATCTAAAATAAACAAAATAATTATCTAATTAACTAATGAATCAAATATTGTGTTTATTTTAGGTCATAACTTCTGCACCCGAAACCCCAGCAGGTCATCCAAAGTATCAAAGACTTGGATTGTAGCCTAGTTTCTAATAAAAACTTCAGCGAAATACTACCATCAAACAGTTTGGGCCCAGGGCCAGGTGAAGTGGGTCGATGTGGCCTAAAAGTCCTCCACTTATGACGTCACTCACAAAAAATCTGCATCTCCCAACCAAAAAAATTCTTTTGAGTGCAGACTAGAAGACTTACCACATGTTTTGTGCCTTTGAACAGCTCTCTACTGCTTTCGGCGCCAGAGTTACGCTCATGCAAAGCCACATGCGATCTGTTTTTTAGGTGCGACATCCTCGAAACCACCCAGATGCGAAAGATTTAATTTGTTTGAATTCCCACGCATGTTAAACTAGCTGCTTAAACATCAAAATCAAAACTGCAAATGACGTATTAGCCAAACAAAACGATTCTCAGGGATAGAATGAGTTGACAAATCGATGAATTACACTAGACAATAGTGATTTAGATGAATAGAAATGTACACAAAAGATGGGAATTCTGCCAGGACCTAAGGAAAAGTAACGAATTGATGAATTAAACGGTGACAAATTAGACTGATTCTACTGTAGCATTACTTCTTTTTTTTGAAATTCCTGATCATGAAACTCAATTTTGCTCATTGCATAACACTACAAATGATAAACTGCTTTTCCTTTAGTAAAATTCTGCTCAGATACTTCAAATTTATTTTCCATTTAGAATTTCCATACTTTTTCAATACGTAATGCATATTTTGGGCACTTTCAGTACCACAGTGGAACCCTGAGTCATTATAGACACAATATTTAAAAAACAAGTAGAAAGTGAGAAAAAACTAAAAGCATGTTGAAAAAGAAAATCATATAGAAACTAGAGACATTAGAATCATATGAGGAACTTGTTGAACCAGTTACCAATGCACTACTGAATAAAGAATCAGCTAGGTTTTCCAGGTACAACTGGAAAGGAAAGACTTAAAAATCAGAGAGGAGTATATTGGGAAATTTTTCGTTGTTTTTTGAAACAAACCTACTACTTCCCAGCCGACTTGATTGAGGATGTTGATAATGAAATCCCAACAAATGTGGAATTGAACTTGTACAAAATTGAGTGCACAACTAATACAAGTTGCTTGTTAGGGATTGGCCCATTGTGAAATATATGGATATTTATCTGGATGAAGTATTGTTTTTATGATCCAGAGCAGCCAATACTTAGAGATACAGGCAGAGGAAAGACTTGTTTTAAATTGTTAGGTGAGAGCACTGGGTAAGAAGTTTGGCATGGAATACTGACAACTTGCTCAAGACTGATTGAACTGAAGTGATCATTGTAACCTGTTTTTTATGAAAGCATGCTGTAAATAAATCATTGCAAATCTGCATTATGGTTGAATACTTGAACAAGAATGTGAATGATTTTCAATGTACAGAACACAATCATGTCTGTAACATGTAACAGGTGTTATTTAAATATAATTTTTCTTAAGGAAAAGACAACTGCAAAATTTCATTGCGACAATATGCTTTGACAAGGGGATTGCCTTCCATAAAAAAACAAGGAAATACCATAACTTGTTTTAGGGATAATACAAACATAAAATTGTTTGTTTTTTACCCCATTTTACTATAACTATGTTTACTAATCATAAAATTTAAGAACTTTTCTAAATTTTGAAGTGAAAGTATGTAGTTTGTTCCAATTAGAGGTTGTATTATGTAAATTAAATTTGCAGTTTGAAGAGTGTTAAGTCAGGTTGCAAATCTATTTTGGGTGCTGTTATTAGTTTGAAGACAACGTTGATTGTTATAAACAGCTCTTTTTCAGGTGTTTAGATTTTAGACTGATAAAAACTTGGTCAAGTTGCATGCAATGGTAAGTAAAAGCTTGACTGACACTTATGCTCGTCCCTGCTTTTAGTTGCCATGTCTCTGTGAAATGTGAATTTTCCATGGCATGTTTTCAAACATTTTATGAATACAGAAAAGACTCAGTACTTCTAGTCATTTGCTTTTATCCATTTGTGGAAACTGTTTATACACATCAGCTAATGTGTGTCACATTAAAGTTGTTGCTGTTTTAGTCCTGATAGTATGTAGTGCACTCAATGCTTAGTGCAGGGGTGAGCAAAGTTTTTGCTCGGAGGGCCACATTTTAAAGAAATGTTGCAACCGAGGGCTGCACACTCTCATTACAAAGTAGGAAAGTTTATTCAGTGTGTAAATAACCACATATTCATATTACAAACAATTTTCATATTTCACACTCGGTACATTTAATGCTATTTATAGTTCTAGTTAGAACTGTAACAAACTATTTTCATATAATTCCAAGTTTTTATGTAAATAGTAAATGTTTCATAAAATTCTACATGCGTACGAGTTTCTGCAAGTCCCAGCAGGCCGCATGAAATGGTCTCGCAGGCTGTAGTTTGCCCATCCCTGGCTTAGTGCATGTCAGGATAACAAGATTTTTGGATCAAAGTTTGGGCAAACGCCTTGGTTCTAAAAAGCTGATCCAGTGTATAGAACAGAATGAAAGTTAATATGGAGCACACACATAGGTGCTGAGTTGCTCAACATGTGAAAACCATTTAAATCACAAATAGAGATAGACCGATATATCGGGCCGATATTTGGGTTTCACCGATATGTCGGTATTAGCCAAAACAGCCAGTTTTATCAGCTTCAGGCCTCAGTGGGTGTTGACAAAATGCTGTTATATTCCTCACACATCCAAACAACTTGAGCAAGAAAGCACAACAAACCAAGTCAAGACAGCTATCTTGCAGTAACTCTAGCAGGTGCATTTTCATAAATAACCAAACAAGATGAACCATGAAGCATGTGTCAGCCGTCGCAGCCAAAACAAAAGCATCATCATCAATCAGATTAATTAAAAAAACATTGAAATTGCTGGAATTTCAAAAATTTTAGCTCATAAATCCATTTTTTAAAAAAGGAAAGACATAGAATACATTATATTTTTGATAATGAAGAAAACAAAATTTTGGAAATATCGGCTATCGGTCCATGAATGGCCGATATATTGGTAAGTGGTAAAAAATATTGGAAACTATATAAATAACAATTAAATAACAGGATCCATTTCATTATGAAAATTCCAAAAACTATGCGTGTGTGAAAAGGATGTCAAGAATAATCAGGTGTGCTGTACAACTGACAAAAACTGTGGGTATGGCTTGAACACCTGAACTTGGTACCCATGAACACAGATGTTAACCAAACTGTGCAGCTGCATAGCATGGAAAAATCCAACTTCATGTGCAACAACATTAAACCTGTTGTGTTTTCAGTCATGGACTGCAGAGACCACATTTTTTGGAAATAACTAAAAAAAATTAAGTTAATTTGGTCATAATGTCTAAAAAGGTAGGTTAGGGAATACTGTTATGGTGAGTTCTAATACTATGACAGAACCAATTGCCGAAATCTCACAGTAAAAAACAGCCCTAAAGTACTTGATGTTACCATACATATCTCACAGGAATGCTTAGCAGTGCTTCTTTGCCACTTAGGAATTCAAATTAGGCTAGGATCTAGGATAGATGAGAATTGAAATAATGGATTTGCTTCATTACAAGTGTTTCAAATGGAAATTATCTATATGCTGACTTCAAGACATTGCACATGATTCTTTTTCTAAAACAATTTTTCTTCTGCTACTCTCTTTTGGTATAACATAATATAAAATAAAAAAAATTTTAAACCCACTTTTTGCCAACAGGGCCTCAAAAATAATTAATCTCCGCAAAGTGACACAAGCGAATCAATTGAGCAAATTTCTTTTAAGAAAATTGATTTCCTAGCACTATGCATCCTCAGTCCTAAAAACTGCAAGCAATGCTTTGGGTGAATCAGTGAAAGGCTAAAATAGTGTAGCAGTATGATCATTCAAATAATAAATCGGAAGTTATCTGACCCATGGTAATTATTGTTGTGCATTGAATTTTTGAAGCATGAATATTATTTGTATATCACACACAACCAGGGGAGCAACTAGGGGGACTGTTTAGTTGACATGTCAGGTCCCTTTAACATCTGTGACGGTCTCACATTTGAGAACAGCATGGTGCACATACAATTTCAAGAAGGTAGCCGGTTGCATCGCGGAGTGGCTTTCTGAATTTCAAAAAAAACATGAACGCATACACCAGGAGCGACTCCAGGCAAAGATGATCACGTAGTCAGAGTGGACTCTTGCTAGATTTTGGAATTTTGGTCAGTGCAGGAGCCAGAGTCAATTTTTTAGTTTTGAGCTGGAGCAGGATCCGGAATCAACATTAAAGTCTGTGCAGGAGCCAACTAAAATTTTGTAAGGGACCTATTAAAATTTATTTATTGTGCATGTTGTTGTCAAACAGAATGGAATTGATTGAGGTGTGTTTTCTGACCAGTGTCATCATATATCACAAAAGTGTAACACCCGGTAGGAGTACCGAGCATTTCAAGATTAATGATAGTTTCAGAAAATAGTGCCTACTGCCTATGCAAAATACAATGCAGTTCGGGAATTTAGGAATCCATGCTGTAATCATGAGAATGTTGGGCTAATGATGTCAGCACAAGACACATGACAAAAACAATAGTCAGTAATAGCTCAGTGGTAAAGTGTCCGTCTCTCAATTGGAAGGTTGGGTGTTCAATCCACAGCCACTGAGTAAATTGCCGTAGCACTCCTTGGTCAAGAGTGTTCACCTCAACCGCCCTGGCAAGAAGCACAGTTCAGGCTACAGTCTGCTGCCAATTGCCGTTAGGCTATATGGAAGTAACAGTGTGCTGAAACGATCTAGGCCTAGTGATAGGATTTGTCATGATTATGTTATTAGAAGTAGGGTACAGTAGTACGATGGAATATTTGTATGCATTGTGCAGATTTCCAGTCTAGCCACCACTTGCATAGGCTAACCTCTGCTCACATTTTGGAGTCATCCTGAACAAAGTTGGATGTTTGCCCTGATAGTTGCAACTTTAAAGATAACCTACATCAGTGTTCTTCAACCTTTTTTGCATCGTGGAACCCTCGATATACTTTCGCGTTTGTCATGGAACCACCATTAACTAAAATAAAAAAACACAAATTACCTGAAAGAATATGTTTTGTTATTAGACACTTCAACAAACAAATGCTTATTACAGAAGTTAAAAAGCAAGAAATTTAATGACTCGGTTGTTCTTGCATTTTTTTGAATTTAGCTGCTACATTCAGAATTTGGTCATCCTGCTAAAAAGAATCCGCATCTCAAATATGTGTCATCCCATTTTCTAACAATTGAATTACATTTGGTCTGCTTTGGAGGAGGTCCCTCTTACATTTGAACTACATTGCTTATTACTGTCCACACCTTCGCTGTTATTATTTTGCTTCACATAAGAAAATATGGTATTTTGCTTCATCTGGCTTGAATAAATAGTAAAAAGTTGGATTTCACACTGTCCTTACTAAGGCTGAGCAGCAGCTCTAGTCTGTAGTACTCTCTGCGCAACTATGAACTGTACACTGGCAACATTGTATAGTGGTGATGTAACAATAACGTTCTTCTTAATCGCCCAACAATGAACAACAATTGATGCAACAACTATCAATATTTCTTTTTTGTCTATTAACTGCCCTCAACCTCCTGTACAACTAACTGGCCTACTTGGAGTCTGAATACGGCACAACGATCTAAAAAAATTCATAAGGGCACATCAACATACTGAAGCAAGAAATCATTTCCCCTAAATAACAAGGAACCCACACAGAATCCCACATGTTTTTATGGAACACTAGGGTTCTGCGGAACCCCTGTTGAAGAGCACTGACCTACAGCATATTGTTTGCAGCTCTGTTGCTTATGTTAAATGTGAAAAGGATCGTAAAATATGTGTAATGTTCATTTTAATTTTTTTAGAGGATTTGCTTGCACATTCGTGTTAATGGCTTAGTTTGGCACGTTCAGAGTTTTTCTGAGCACATGATTAAAGTATGATTCAATATTTGTAAACAGGTGATCAGCTCTTGGCCTTGGAGATTAAAATGAGTCTTTTGTAAAAATTGAAAGTTAATGCTCAATTCAAATAATTGTCAAATATCTGGTTAAATTTGTTGAAGCTTGAACTACTCAACTAGTGTTTCAACGGTTAACACTTTATTAAATTACAGTGGAACCCATAGTTTTAAAAATGTATATTTGATAAGCAGTGTCTATTTGTCTCATAAGACAAAAACTGTTTTGAATTTATTTTGCCAGTAGCTATACACAATTGTTTGAAGTGATCACATGACAAGTTGAAAACACATGCGAAGTTTTGAATGCATAACCTGCACAGCTGACTGTAATGTCTAATTTTAGTGCAGGCAAACTTGTGGCTTTTTGTCTACATTGTGTAAAGTATCAGCAGAGTCATAAATCTAAAACCTCAACATGTTTTGTCTCTCTGCATTGTGCTTATCACATGACCACTTCAATCATTTGTGTCAAAGGCGCAAAATAGCCCAGGCATACATTTTGTCTCACGAAGCAAAATAGACACTATCTTTTTGATATGAGTTACTTGGAAGTTTTCGGAGCGCTAAGAGGAGTTAGGGTTGATGTTTCAAAATTCTTTGGAGTCGGAGCAGTCTTAAGCCAGAACCAGGAGCGGAGTCTGAAAAATGTAACTTCATTCATCTCTGACTCCAGGTCAACAGTGTCACTTGGGCTTATCACAAGATAATACTGACTAAATGCAACTGTTCAAAGCCTGTGTCACTGAAATTTCCGTTTGCTGTCATTCTGGCAGGCACTGGCATTGTCAGTGACATAACAATGAATGAGAAGTCCTCATATGAGTTAGTCGATCGTTGTGTAATGTACGTTACAGAGCCATGATATGCCAGTTCATCCTCTGTGTACTAGGCTCATTCATATTAGCCTGAGGTACTGGACAACTTATCGTTTGTTTGAAATTATTCTTGAATGGGATTGTCCATTGAATTCAAATTAAAAGACATTGTTCTATGCTAGGGGTCTCCTAACTTTTTTGTCAGAAGGTCACGTAAGCTATTACACAACAGTCTTGGGGCTAGACATCTTATGTAATGTGATATACTACATTCTACTAAATCAACAAGTGTTGCTTAAATATTATTTATTCATTATTGACAAAATAGCTTCACGGGCTGGATTTGGCCCACGGGCCATAGTTGGGACCCCTGCTCTATGCAAAACCATTGCTTCAGAAAAACATTCAATCTGATATGAATTACATTTTTTTACATATTTAATTACAGAGAAAAGCTTGGGCTGTGACAGATGATCCCACGTAAACCTTTGTGTACCCGACTCCTTCACATTAGCCTGAGTTACTAGACAATTTATCATTTGTTTGAAATTATTCTTGAATGGGAACTGTCCATTGGATTGGAATTAAAATCCAATGATCTATGCAAAAACATTGCTTCAAAAACATTCAATTGGATATGAATTATATTAAGAAAGGCCTACTTAATTGCAGAGGACAGTTTGGGCTGTAGCAGATGAACCCAAGTAAAGTGCAAGTGAACAAAGTCGAGAATACACGCAGTAGCACAGCCAGAATGAAGCCGAAGAGGCCATGGTTCCCTTGCAATCAACCAGACTCCCATCGCAGAACAATAACATGGTTACATAATAGTTGCAATAAAATTTCGTAGCTAGGTTTGGTGATGGTACCAAAAAAATTATACAGTTATGTGAAAAAAATAAGGCGAAATGGCAGCAAGAAACTTGCAAATCGCAGAGTAAACACAACATTGGTCCAAGCGCTTTAACCTACACGTACTTAATCCTTTACCAGTTAGTACACTTGGACCAACGTTGCGTTTACTTAGTGAGTTTCTTGCTGACATTTTATCTTGTTCTGATTGCATAACTGTATTCTTTTTCATTCCTGTCACCCAGCCTAGCTGCTTCTGAAAATTATCACCACTGTGATGTAACAGTCCTGTTGATTCAATAAGAACGTCATTCGTTGCTTTAGCTTGAGATAAACTAGCCTAACCTTGTTGAGTCTACCCATTGAAAATTAGCATCTCACAGTTTGTTGCCAACCCCCTTTGATTATTTCTACTTGTGCCACTGCACACAACAATGAGCCACAGCAAAATTATTTGTAGAACAAATGTCATCTTTTCATGTGTGACAAGCACACAACTGCAGCAAGTTGGTTTGTGAGTGTTCCCAAGTTGCTCTTGTAGCAGAAACAAATTTGTTCCTTACTTTGTTGATCAGTCGTTGTGTCTCGGGAGTATTTTACTCAGATTGGGTTCATCCTTAGCTAGTAGAAGATGAGTTCACAGGCTGAAGCATAGAATATACTCATTCAAAAATAAAATTTGTGGTTCTTCTATGCTTGTGTGAGTGTGGGGCAGCAACCAGACAGATAAATTTGCTGAAACTACCCATTGACATCTTGACAGCAAAACTAATATATCAACTAAAATAACTTCTGTTCAGAGTTTTGAAATCTGATAGTACATTTTTTCTTTGATGAAAAAGCAGGTTGATTTGGGCCTGGAATCTGGCATCATAAGAGTTAAAAATTTTTGTCAGATGTATCATGTCTTGTCAGCGTGTACATTGGTGTATTTATTACCAAAATCCCATTTGTCACATTTCACTAGTCATAGTTGATTCATGTAGCTGTACCAGAAATGGAGCAGACCTTTTGCCAAACATGTATCTTGTGATAACTGATTCTCTTAAAACATTTCTACAGAGAACATGTTTTTTATAATAGAGTCTGACTAGAAATTCCAACACAACCATGTTTATTGCAACTCATTCGTAATTTTGACCAGGAACCTGCTTTGGTTAGTTTCATTGAATAAAAGTCAGTCCATATTTCATTAATTAGATGGTTCCATCAGTTATGTGCGATGTGCGTTAACTGCCATGTATGTAATGAAACAACATTGCTGCAAACCAAATGTGGCTTAAATTAATGGAAAACTATTGTAAACAGAGTAGTCCACAAAGCAAAATATGGACGCAAAGCATTCATTCATTTTCATACTCGTTTTTCCTCCTGGAGGCTTGCAAAGGCAGTATCCCTAGGACAGTGATGGCGAACCTATAGACCATGTGTCTAAACCACAACCCTAAACTGACACATGTATTCCAAAGTGCCAACATAGGCCAATGGACGTTTTGGGTTAGAAAAAACAATTTATGCATTACCATCTTTCGTCTTAAAAGAAATATACAATAACAGAACTTTCAGCACTTTTAGTGAATGGAATACGTGATGCTTTCCCATTGCATTCAATCACTCCAAATTACTCTGTTCAAGCCACTTGAATGATCTTCTGCTAGCTTTTTTTGCTACACTCATTTTTTAGTGTTAAAAACCTGGCAGTCTACAGAACCACATAATTTTGAAAAATGAAGCACTCAGCTTAAAGCTTTCCCTATGCAAAAATAGGTTACACTAAAATAGATATTCCTAGTGATTCTCAAAAATTTGTCCAATCCCTTCTTAAAGGCATCTAGGCTAGATGCCATCACCACATCCTGTGATGAGGAGTTCAACAGGTTAATTACATGTTGCAAGTTACTGTCTACATGCTGGACAGTCTGTAGCAAACTGGAGACTGAGACTGTACTTGTAATCACCGCATAAATTTAAAGTTGTGTTTAATCCAGTGGTTTTCAACCTTTTTCATGTAGCGACCCAATTGCAACTCCATTTAACCCATAGGTTTAGGAGCAAGCAAATTTTTGGGGGTGCAAAGGATTTTTGCCCGAATTTTTCCAAACTTGCCCAAAAAGTTTTTGTGCAACTTTTGCCGACCGTTTTTTTGTGTGACCTCTTAAAAAATGGCCTTCACTTGTTTTTCTGCAAACGTTGGGCACCATTTTTTTAAGTCAAGCAGTATTGGGTGCCATTTTTGCCCAGATTTTTTAAGAATTTTGCCTAGATATTTAGGGATTTTGCCCAAATTTTCAACAAATCAAAACTTTTGAGGGTTCAAATGTACCCCTGCCTCCTACACCACTGATTTAACCTAACAACCCCATTCTGAAAACTTCCAGTCAGGCATGTGAAATGCAGTTATGTTTACACAATAGAAAATCACAATGATTAAAAGATAGTACAATATCACTACTTTGAACAAACACTCCTTTATTAAATCATGCACATGGAAACATCAGTGACGGAGACCATGCCATATACAAATCACTCTACAGCACAACTCATTGAAAACTAGAATAACTCCCAAGTTAGCTACCACATTCCGATATTTAATTTGGAAATACAGCAGATTCTTACGTCACAAAGTTATTCGTTCGTTGCCAAACGCAACAGTACTGTAATCGTCATAATCATACTCAAAACTTTGCAATACTCCTAATCACGGTTGAAACAATTTTGAATGGAAAAGTAGGCTATCATTTTTTTTCAGGTGCTATTATTTTGGCTACGACAAAAAGTGTTTTCGTGTACATAATATAAAATCCGTAAGTAATTATGAATATTTTATCAGAAACTCCCACCACCCCAAGAAAAATGGTAAATGACCTCCATGGGGGTCATGGCCCCCAGTTTGAGAACCACGGATTTAATCAGTGGATCTAAAGCGATAAATTATTGCGTGTCCACTTTGCCATTTCACTCATCAGGAACAAAGAACTCTAATGTTAATTTGTTCTCCAATGGTACTATTCATAAATTTCACCTTGTTTAATCAATTATTGTGATGCAATAATGCGAAAATGTTGTCCTTGCTTGCCTTGTCCACAGTTTAGCTCAGTGGTTCTAAAAACTTTTCTCTCCCATGCCTCCTTTAAGTAGTTTTCTTTTGTTTCCAGCCCCATGACATTAACTACAAGTTGTAAACACAAATGTAATTATTGATCTCTTCATGTTGCAGAGCACATAATGGCGCACACCTCCACTGGAAATTTATTGACGTCCCCCTGGGGAGGTGCAGCACACCCCTCGGTTAAGAACCACTGGTTCAGCTTGATGCAGGTGGTAGGCTTTACCATTGAAAATGCTTTTAAGTATAAAGCGAAACGTTTTGGTATGTTACTTGACAGTGTTCCAGCTCTACNCTTCATTTTCAGAAACAAAGCAGGTCCATATAATCTTGGGTTCAAAGCCAAAATACTTTTACCAAAAATAATATTTAACAAGCAGTAATGTTACCAAAGGGGATAATTTCTTAAATTACATGCTGGGTAAGTGGGTGTTCCTGATTGAGCACTGGGAGTTACTAGTCCTCCGCACATTCACAGTCTCTTTCAAGGTGGCTGTTCCGATCTTGGGAGCAACTTGCCCCACATCCCTCTCGGGTAACAAACTCTGTACTGGAACGACGATGTGTGGGCAGTGGCGTACGCAAAAATTTTTCATGGGGGGGGTTTGTTCAGTGGTATATGGTGGTCATTTGCATTTGGTGTGCGCTCTTTGTGACGTCACGATTTGATGTTATATTCATATTTCCAAACCAACGTTTTGGCGAAGTTTGTTGACGTAATAGGCATATTCTTCTACACGCACTCTCCTTAAAACTACCAGCGTTCCAAGTTAGAATATTGGAGGAAAATAAACTCAACGCTATGACACAGCAGTTCATAACTGCAAGAATATCAGGCTGTATGTTGAAACAGGGTGCGGCAGAGCAATTTACAACGGCAAAATGAGGCTGAGCTAATGTCTTATTGAATTCGAGCAGCCGAGTATAAAAAGTGTGCGACTGGACTGGCTGGCGCGCACCCCGGTTTGCAAGATCGAATGATCGAATCTTGCTAAACTACACAAGAATTGAGAATGCGCATAAAGTACGCAAGAAACTGTCAATTTTTTGTTATGTATAGAAGTACAGCAAACTTTTAGTTTTTCTTTTTCCCTGCTGAGACATTATCAAATGCCTAAATGCTTCTGTGTTAAAACTTGCTGTTTTTGAGCTCGTGCAACAGTTATATCATGCTACATAACATGGTAATGTAGCCAATGCGGTCAGCGCTTGCGCTGAGCAGCCTAAGCTGTCATAATAAAGACACTGTTTCGTACAAAAATGAACTATCATGGAGCACAATCTTGCATGCGTAGTGGTCGAAAGGTCTGCAAAAAGTGGTGAGATGATTCCTGGATGCAGACGATAAGCTAGATTCCCACCAAAACCTAATTATTACTTTTGGGCCCATGTACAATGTTCCTTGAAATTTGTATGCAAATTTATTCCGTGGTATTTGCATTAAGTCGACAAATTAACAAGCAAAAAGTATACAAACACAATTAATCGTCTTTGCAAACAAAATAAAGTTTTTGTAAAAATCAAACTCAAGGGGGAGGGTTTAACCCCAACCCCACCCCCCCTTGCGTATTCCCTTGTGCATGGGCATGCCCACAGAGAAGGCTATGAGTGCCACTTCCGGCATGTGTACCACAGGTTCGCCATCACTGCTGTTGGAGGACTCAAAATACCTTAGAGTTTTCAGCAATCTCCGATAGTTCTGCTGACTCTACACCAAGATGGGACCAAGCAAGGTCAGAGATGTACTCACTCCACCTGGTCCTTGGTCTACTTAAGTGTAGCCACCAGGCAAAGCATGCTTTAATTAACCAAGATGCAGGGCAGCATGCAGATACTTAGCTGCATGGCAAGTAATGAGTTGAAAATCTGGAATCAAATCAAGCACATGCATTGTTGTGTACAGAAGTGCATCTATCACATGTTACAAAGTAACTCAATTTCACAACAATATTTTTCCTTAATAAAAAAATTGCACATTTTGTGAAGAAGAATATACACCTAACTATCATGCAACGTTGCTCTTGNAAGATACGTGTGGCCTTCAAAGATGCTGGGAGTAGAATTCTAACGTCAGCTACTATTTAACCTTTGTATTTGCTCAACAGGAAGTATTTCTCACTGTTCGAAGACATAAGACAACCATTTTTACTGATGCAAAAGAATCAAATACTGTGTTTGATCTGAAGAAAATCATACAAGGTATCTTTAAAATTCCACCTGAAGATCAAATCCTGTATGATGGAACAACTGAGCAAGTAAGAAGCATCATTTTGTCATTGTGTGCTGGAATTGGATTTCAAAATTATTAAAGATTATTGTGGATCTGCCTGAAGGTGGTAGCTGAAAGCAGCTGTCTTTAGTTTACTGCAGCCGTAGCAAATGTTGACTCAGTGATCATTGAAGTATGGAAATAAGACATCTTGTGAATTAAACAAATTTTAGCAGAAAATGCTTTGGGGATGTGTTACAACAAATGCTTTTCCAAACAAACTTTTTAAACTATCCAACGTTGCAAATAATAGGCTTGCAACCAGCACTTGTAAAAGTCATTAAGATCATTGGACAATAGTAGTCTTTGAAAGTCATTCAAATTTGGGTATTTTGCCATGGAAGTAGATTTTCGTCTGGAAAATTTTTGGGTTTGCATAATTATGAGTTTTTTTCTGTCAGCCAGCTGGAGCATTGACTCAGTTGCAAAACAAAGCTGAATTTTCAATGATAAGGAAAGCATCTGAAGGTGACACTTTGGTTGAAACAGTTCTTTAAAATGTCGTTTTGGTCCCTTCTTACATCGTTTTTCATTTAGGGGTCATTCTCTGTCAACAGCATGTGTGCTCGTCGAGTTATTACCATTCAAAATTTAAGTCATGCATGAGTTATTTTGATGACTACCAATTTTCTTTACCCCAAAATTGGGGTAAGCACATGATTTTTTGAAAATTTTCATCACAAGTGAAGATAAGGGACTTGAGACAACCTCCTGTCAAGTTTTCACAACAATTAAATGATTACAATGAGAATGATTTAGTTTTAAAATTAGTTGAGGACTTTCTTGCTAGTCGTTATGCTTCATTGACCACAAAAAGTAGTCATTTTGTATGATCCATAACTTCGCGAAACCTTACAGGATTCTTGTAAAACGCTAAGTGCAGAAGCGAATCTTTAAAAAAACATTTTGCATTTGCTCGTATCAGAGCAGACATGACTCAATTTTGAAATGGAGTAAATTTGTGCAGACCTTGGACTGCCTGAGCTGCGTATTAAATAAACTATCTGACCACTCGTACTCAAACAATTCAATTTTTAGTTCTTTTGTCAAGAACTAGGCTCCCACCATGTGCTATCACAGAAATCGATAAATTTCTTGCGTGATTCGTTGCTTTTGGCTGTGTGGTAAACCATGTTACAGTAGCGGGAAGATTTGAGTGCTTCATTATGTTTATATTTGATGGAGATTTAACATCAACTCATTAATAACTGTATTGTACTGCGCTCTTTTGTAAAAAGCTGTTGCGTTTAAGTGCTCAATGTTAATAAGCATGGCCAGGGGCGTAACGAGGTTATATGGCGCCCGGAGAAAAGAAGCAAGTTTGGCGCCCCCATGTTCGAACCTGAGGTCTTTTGGAAGCAAATGTGCTGTATTTAAGAAAGTACTTGTGACATTCTTGAGACTTTTCGCCGCCCACCCCGCAGTCATTCAGCACCCCCCGCAAAGATTCGGCACCTGGGGAATTATGCCCCCCTTGCCCCCCCGTCGTTACGCCCTTGAGCATGGCTTTCTGCGTATGAAGCCTGGTTTTATTTGGCATGTATAGTGGTGTTATATCGTCACTCCGTTCTGGTCTTGGTACGACTGGTACGTTCTTATCAAACGCTAAGTTTATTTGTGTCGAGGCCTATTTCAATGACCTACGTTCACGATTCATGCCAAGTTTACCGTTGCCTATGTAAAATACTGGTAAGTACTATGACCCATTCGTTTACAATTAGACACCAACCAACATCAGTGCCAGACTTCGCAAAGATCAATATTGCTTGCTTTTGCAGGTACTTGATGATGCCAAGACGTTAGCAGATAGTGGTTTTACCCAACAAACTGCGAAGGCACAAGCACCTGCTCTCTTAAAGCTAGCTTTCCGTGATGGAGGTTTGTACCCGTTCAGCTTAGTATGCTGCGTGCAAAAAAGGTTTTATCACGAACCCACCTTCGGCTGGAAACGCTCCACTTATCACAACGCAAGTGCGGCGCATTCCGCTACACCCCCCTCTTTAAAAAAAAAGAAGCATGTACCTGCGAACCAGGTTGACAACGTCTAACGAAAACAAAATCAAACACATCAAGGCAAAGGATAGCTATAAAATTCAATCGATCCGGCGCTTTTACCCGTCGACCATAGCGCGTGAACACTGAACACAGCACTACCATGGGAGCAGCAGAGGTAAGTCCATCTCCCTCACCCTGCGCTACTTCGTCGCCAAAGTGAAGTATACTTCGTACAAACAGGACAGTTGGTGACGACCTCCGCTAACTGTTGTTAATTCAGGCCACCGCACTGCAGAGTTAGCTCTTTCACGAAACTGGGAAATTTCTTGGTGTCCCTCATGAATGTTCTTCATTACATCGTGTGGCGTAAAATTTTTGGAATAACTGATCTATCTCCTTTAAAGAGCAAACCTCTGGTGTACGAAAGGTCCGCCGCTTTCCTAATTGCGTACTTTTAGGACTGCTGTTGTTCAGTATAAAGCAAACGAATAGCTTTTCTGTTTCGCAATGACTGCTTTGTGGCTTTGGTTGTTGCATTACTGTTTCTAAAGTTGCAAAATTTGTAGATTTCCGAGAAGCAGACATTGCAAAACATTCACCAAATGTTTTTATATGGGTTTCAGTGTGATGTGTTTAAATGGTGTTCTGTTNTCTACAGTCCCAATTATTTGTTGAGTAATACACTGTTGTGCAAATAGTGCGAAAATCACGATTTTCAGTTCCGCATTGCCACTTAATGCTAACCTTCCGTTTGTAACTGCAGTCTTCTGTTTATTGAGTTTTTAAAAACATAGCTTAAATTTGAGCTGTTTTACCGATTTCCAAACCGATGATGAGGGGCTTCCGGGCTTGGCTACATAAATCACTAGAATTGGTTGTTTAAGATTATGTTGCTTCAGGTGTGAAATGATCCTTATATCTAAACATTTAAAAATCTTTCTGCGAAGAATCTTCGTCTAAGACAGGGGTCGGGAACCTTTTTGGCTAAGGGAGCCATGAAATCTGCACATTTTTAATTGTATGTCCGTGAGAGCCATACAATATGTTTCAACACTTATTGCAATTAGCTTACTTACTAACATGTGCATTTTTAAGCAAAACCAACAATTTTAAACAATGGTAAATGTCTGAATTTTCTCTTTAATAACATGCTTCTTACTGTTAATGCGACTTTTGGTGTTGCTGATGGCTTTGTAGTCTGATAGATGGACAATTACAGAAAAAGTTTCATTCGTAACAATCGTGTTAAAAAAATATCAAGCGAGACAGATGCCGTCATCAAAAGAGCCACATCTGGCTCGCGAGCCATTGTTTCCCGACCCCGGGTCTAAGGCTAAGCCACTAGTAGATGATGGGTTGTTCACAAAAAGCAACCGTTATAATTTGGATTGGCAGAAAATTTCTTCAAATCCGACCGTATGCCGACCCTCGCTATGTCCAAAGTCCGAAGTTTCAGTTTGTTTTTCCCGCAGTGAATATTTCCTTGTGGCTGCTCTTGGCGTAACGTTTGTTATAATAAAAAATAATTTTAGTTCGCGTAGTTAGGCTATCACCAAACAGCAAGGTGTGGTAATTTTAATTGTTTAGGATTTTTGTGGTAGATTTCGAGCGAACCTGAATCTGTATTGTCCGCAATTATTGCCAGGTTATACGAAGTTGAGCAGTTAACGGGGATATAAGGACATGCGTTGCTAGATATAGAGGATTCCATTTCTTGAGAGAAAGGAACAGAAACCTGTAAAACCTTAGGAGGGTTTAAATAAGATCGGTTTCAAATTTTTCATTTTATATTGTTATGAGTGCACCATTGTGAAACGGACAAGAAACTGAACTTTACGAAAGTTTTTAATTTGCGGACATCTCTGATATATATGCAGAAAGCGTTGCACCTCTTTCCCATGCAGAAAACATCGATTGCTAAGTAATGTAAAAAATCCCACCACACTTCGTCGCTGAACTGTACTATGGATTGAATTTCTCAAAGCCACTCCCGTCCGTTCATTTTGAAACCAAATTGCGTTGTTCGTTCATTTTGAAACCAAACTACTTTTTTCACTCCCGGTTGCAGACGCTTGGCTGAGAGTTTACAGTTTATGACGAACACGGAATCAATCAGATTGTTTTTTTTCTGTGGGCACGAATTAGTTGAGTAACCCGATATCGTGCTCTTGGCGTCACTCCACAGCGACGAACAAACAACATACTTGTTGTTTCACACACCAGACCAGCTAGCTATGTCCAACCTGCGGCCCAGTCGAAAGTGTTGTGCGGCCCAGTTTAGGTTTTAGCGGCAGACTCTGCAGTGAAAGTATCCTACAAACCAGTCCTTATTTAATTTTGATAATATTGAATTTGTCATTTTTGATGCAGGTAGTCCTCAATGCCACTTTATGCCGTCTATTACCATTGCAACAAACATTCGAACGCTTTGAGCACATTAGCTTAAGCTAAATTGGTTTGCTAGTATCAAAGTAAGTCATTCAATGTGCGGCCCTCATTAATATGCCATTCAGTGTGCGACCCTGGTTAAGATAGTGGCATAATTTTTGGCTCAACAATTACAGGCTCTAGCTTTGCAGCCGGCTGTTTGAGGAATCTCCTGCCTGGTTCTGCTCCCATCTTGCAATGATTCAAGCTTGTACTTATCATTCAGCAATTTTTGTAAAGCCACAGCAGTGACCCACACCAAGCGAATCGATCGCAATTTATTGCGTAAGGAA
>JGI24159J19872_10001151_pt1 | contig 28108 bp, 22 predicted proteins | sample Ectturendosymbi4_FD_19872 | JGI IMG/M metagenome (IMG submission 19872)
AGGCGCACCGCATTATAAGGCGCACTTTCGATTTTTGAGAAACTTAAAGGGTTTTAAGTGCGCCTTATGGTCCGAAAAATACGGTAATTGCCCTAATTTGTTTGCAGGCAATAATCTGCTTATCGCGCTCGCAAAAACCTGTGATTGAATGTTACGTCATAGAGTGGTTTATGGGGACAATTGTGGAGTGGTATGAGTATTGCCCACTGCTTGCTGCAGTCGGAGGGCTGCCCATCATAAGAAAGGGACGAAGTAACAACTTGGGTTTCCAAAATTTGGCAAAATTGCAAAATTCATCGGTCGATTTCTAGTCTTAAAAGAAAATGTGGTTTTATGGTGAAAAGTAATATCAAAAGCTGCCCTTCCGCGACAGACCCCTTTTTTCCAGGCTAGATGCGCCCCTGCCTAAAGCGTTAATTCAATTTTTTGGAGTATGTATTTTTCAGACCATGAGGTGCACTTAAAATCTTTTAATTTTCTCACAAATCAAAAGTGCGCATAATGTATGAATCTGGTTGTGCTTTATCATCTAGAACCAATTGTATGTGATAATTGATGCTATTTAATTAACTGCTAGTTATGATTTTTTTGTTAACAGACAAAAAACAACGCATTATGTGTTACGTAATAAGCCAACAGCAAATGCAATTAGCAGCGTATGTGGTTCGAAGCTAGTACATACCACAGATTGTATTACTCTGCGAGGGTCCTGACTACAGTGGCACACACCGAATCAAACACGCGCACAACTTTTATTCTATTCGTGTCTAGCAGATTAATCATGTGTGACAGATTAAATTCCCTCCTATGTAATGACAGATCAAACTCCCAGTGATGACTCCAGCACTTGGGCGTTATTGTGAAAGAGTTAAATACAATTTGTCTTATCAAAGTTTTGCTTCATCTGATGCGTCTTATAATCCAGTTCGCCTTGCGTATAATAAAAGAACAAGTAGTATTCAATTTCTGATACTGCGCCTTATGGTCCAAAAAATACGGTAAATCAAAGTTCCTTGATAGTTTTGCAAGTGACCAGATCAGAACAACAAGAGTATGAATGCAAAATGTCTATTACACAGACATAGTTTAACTATGTATTGAAATATTTATTGGCAGTATTGAAATATTAAGTTTATAAGAACATGAAAGCTAAAATTTTGCTTATTTTAATTTCAAGGAAAGATCTGGATAAGGAGGCCTGCAGTGTATTGCTGTATTAACATTTTTTTGGCTGAATGCATCCAGTGGAAGATGCAAATTGGTGTTTTGTGATCTAGGTTCTGTTTTGTGTTGATTGGCCATGAAGTTAGTTTTTCTGAATCAGCATAGATTCATGAAATTCCAAAATTCTAAAGACGCCCATTCGAATTTCTACATTATATGTTTAAGCTTTCTGTCCAACTTCTGTTTCCAGGTCATATTGATCATGTGATAGTTAGACCATTTAATTTTTTAATGGGCAAGAGCTAAGTATTATTTTGATATAGAGAATGGCCATGATCTCCTTCCTGGCCATTTGAAAATTAGACTTACTGGTTGAATTTTTTTTATTTTACAAATTATCTTCCCTCTGACATTACTATTACCTGTTGTTTTACACCAGGCCTGTGCAGCATCGACCTGCAAAAGCCTTTGGTGCAGTCTGCCAGATGATTTGAAGACATTCTGTGGTTCAACTAATATATCTAAACTCATTGCTGCCGTGAACAGTAATTGAGTAATGTTTGTTTGTGCACCTCAAACTAATAGCAATTAATTCTTGTATCTTCAAGCGATACGTATGAACATTGATTTTCATAAAAATTGCACAACTTCACGCTTAGTTCAACATTGGTGATGTAACGATCAACATAAGCATTATTACGTCATCAATTGTTCTTACCTGTAGTTAATGCATGTCGTTTATTAGCTGCCGTTACTGCGTGTACTCAGTGATTGTCTGGTTTAGCTAATATTCAGTGAGTCACATCACAATGTTGAAACTTAAGCAGAAAGGTTGAAAGCGAGGTCCGAGTATTTAATCAAGAATGGACAAGCAAATACTTTTCTACTGTCTCAAATGCCAAATTGCTGTGCCTTGTTGATCGAAAAGTTGTTTTGGCTCTGATAGAGGGGACAGAAACCTTCCTGCGTTTACGGACCGAATCATGCATCCACTAGCCGTCACTGTGCCGTATTGACTTAATGTGTTTATATCAGCTCAAATCAATATGAAAATACAGTGGACAGTGGAGGCCATGTTGGTTACCTGGCATCAGGGCAGTGGAGCTGAAATTCAAAGTTCAGGCTCTAGCTAGAAGTTTTTGGCTCCGGTTCCAGAACGATTTGGTCCATTAAAAACGGAAAAAACATTGTATTTTGTACAACTCGCTTGCTCCAGGAAGCTGTATCTGTGGAAGCAGAACCCAAATGTTAGGCTCCGGCTCCACCATCTAAAAGTTTTTGGCTCCGGCTCTAGCTATCCAAAATTGCTTGGGCTCCGGGCTCCACAGCCCTGTCTCGCATTACAGTCCTGTATGGAGCGGGTTAGCCCGCACAAGTTGCGGGTACCCGCATTTGCAGGGCGGGTGTGTGGAAATATAAAATTTTATTTACTGTAGCACTTTCTTCAAAGCCTCAAAGAGATCTACTCTGGAAAGGGTGCCCTTCATAGGAATTAACTTAATAAATTGCTCTTAACATGAAACCTGTTAAGTTACGCTGCGCAAGAACATTGCAAGCTGAGCGGTATCACATACACTTGTACTCTCATTAACTGCGATATAGAAATATTTCAATCCGCTACAGACGTCCGTCAAACTACTTTATATGTCTGCTCCCGGTTCTGTGTGTCGTGCGATCGTCCTCATTTATTCAACCGGTGAATCCGATTGCGGTTTGTTGACAGGGCGATCGCGGGTTTGGGCTTGGGTGCGTGCTTCCAGTATAATATTTCCAACAGGTTCTCACTTTTACGCTGCAATTCATTTTGTTATTCGTTCGTGGGTCGGTCAAAACAACTGGGCGGACCACGTCCGATCTTTGGGCCGTTGGTTGCTGACCCCTGAACGTCGCTGACTTAAAGCAAATCATCCATCCGAGTCTCGCGGAATTCGATGCGATTGAAAAGAGCATAAAAATAGAAGTGTTTCATGTAGAGTCAACACTCTTCACTAGTGCAGTGGTTTCCAAGCTTTTTTGTATCGCGACCCGTTATAGCAGCCCAGTATAACCTAAAGACCCTGTCCGTGCCTTTCGTCGTCCAATGGCATTAGATGTTAGGACTGGTTTCTGGTGTTGCGATCGGAAAGCCCGAGCGGCAAGTGCGCTAAGCTTCACAGTGTGGCAGCAAGCAACAATAGAGATCACGCGCCACGATCACTCTGTTATTGCTTGTTCGTGCCACATATATATGGGTGTTATTCTTCGCGCACATCCCGTTTGTGGTGAATCACTTATTCAACGCAATGCCAACCGAGAGGTTGCAACACGAGTAGACATTACTCAAGAGCCTGTCCATCCCTATTTAAGACCCCTCCGAAAAAGATTGCGAACCCAGGTTGAAAACCACTTATTCTAGTGTAATACCTCCTAGATATTGGGCATGCATGCAAGTTGTTTAAAATATGACATGCGAGTGGTGTTGCATTAGCTCTGGACCTCATCAAGTTCGATACTGCCGCTTGTTTACTCCCTTACAATGTGAGAAATTTTGCGCTTGCATTTACTGTGTATTTTCTTTTGGAGAGTCTCTTATCTCCGAATCAGACAAACCACCGTTCAAAATTCGTAAAATCCAAAGCAAATGTCTGAAATTTAAATTGAATGCTCTGATTTTTTCCTCAATTACATCTTTGGCTTCAGAGATTGTGAAAACAGACTTAGTTCGGTGAATGATTCACGCTTTTGAATCCGCCTTTAGTGAAGGTCCATCTAGCCAGAGAAGGCTCTGCAATGCACCTTAACTTTTCGAGTTACAAAATTCGTGTTTGTATAATTGCATGTTACCAACCTAACTTGAAATGCAAAAAGCTGATTTCCAAGGAGGTAAAGCTGTTAATAATACAGTAGTTTGATTGAATACCTGTGAAGAACAGTTGGGCGTTATGTACATTATCGTATTATGAGTGTAATGAGACAATCAGAATTATGAACGTTATTATCACGGACTATTGAGGTCATTCATTCAGACATATTATGCTTATTTTCAGGCTAGTTACGCGCAATTAAAATGAACAATTGGTATCGCAGGAATGTGTTGATGATAAACTTAACTAACTTGTATCGCTACTTTTGGGGCACTTGAAGCACCGAATTTTATGTGTTAATCTACCGCAAATTGCTTGAAATATCGTTATTTTGAATAGAATTCGCATTCGTCGGCTATTCCGTCCATACTTCCTTGTGCAAAACACAACGATGCTTAAAAAGACACTAAAAGCTATGTGGAACACATTGCCAGAGATAGCGTCAGTTCTTACGCTTCTGTTCCTGCACCTGTATTTCTTCAGCATGCTGGGGATGCTGTTGTTTCCTAAAGTAAGCTTGCAGATATGTTATGGTTAATTTCTGACAACAACTTACCATCTATATATTTTCTATCTATTCAATGGTCACGGATAATATTGTTTAACGATAGGTATTAATTCATTTTATTTTTTTATTTCTTTTCATGTTTATTAAAATGCAGAGCGATAATGGCACAACCGGAGATAGCGTATTCAACAGCACGGAATGGAAGGAATATTTCAGTTCATTTGGTACTGCACTGATGTCTTTGGTGGTGTTGCTAACTACAGCAAACAATCCTGATATCATGATGCCATCCTACTCTGAAAATAGGTGCGCAATTAAAATTCGTTTTAATAGAATCATTGGCTGTTTGTGTAACATAAATAACTTTTAGAAAGTGGTTTATTCATGTTAAGTTGCGTGTTTGTTTAGATTGTACGCTGTCTATTTCATCGTTTTTTCCTTGATTGGAACATTTCTTATCTTCAACTTGTTGACTGCAATTATCTACAATCAATTTCGGGGATACTTTAAAGGTTCAATGCAGGTAGGATTTATTTGTCATGTTTTTTGAATTTTGATATGCAGCAAAGAAGGACCAGCGGCAACAACCCTTGCTTTTGCAGACGAGTTATTTTCGCCGCTGCGTTGCATTGTCTGCAGCATTTCGTTGTCTTTGCAAAACCAACGCCATGACAAACGAAGGAGCACAGACACCATGGTTGGTAACCTGGCTGCTTATGTCGAAACATGCTTACGTTACTTGATACGAGATTGCTTTCTTACAATTTATTATGCAGTGTATCTATTGCTGTGGTTGGAAAAGTCGTCGACGAGGCATCTATGACTGCTTTTCAACATCGACTTGTCAGCCAAGCTTTGAACAGACTTTCTCGAGAGGGAATTCAATATCTCGATCAAAAGAAATTTTGCGGCTTGTTTCAAAACGTAGATATGTCTCTGCCTCTTCCGTGGAGTGCTCGTCACAGTGGTTAGTGGCTCTGCTCTGCATGCTGTGCACAATTTGTTGTGATTTGTCACCCTTGCACCGAGCGTTGTTGATGTTAACTGTATGTGCAAGTCGATGGAACGGAGTAAATAATCGTGGTATGTGAATACAATGCGTTTCTGGACACTTTGCAAAAAACACCTTCAAATGATATCACAAATTAGAAAAAGCTTTCCGTAACTTAATTAATTGTGACAAACAAAACAAAATCAAACTCTTGGGTTGCCGAGTTTTTTACCTCATTTGCCAGTGTGCGGAGACCGCTGCGCTCAAGACAATGCACGTCTAACTCGCTTGTATCCTGTATAATCGTGCTCGACCGTGTTCAAGCGTACTGTAACATACCAAATGCCTTTTCTGTTAAAGTGAATGCAATTTCTGTGTATCTGAATATAAATGCATGACACATAAACCATAACTTTTTGAGTATAGTTGCTTCGCATACTATTCAAATTGAGATCATTTGAAAAAAGGGGCCAAGTTGATAGATTGCATATTGATACAAATTTTTGGAACACCCTGTGCACACAAAAATATTCCACGAGAGTTTTTTCCAGTTTTTCTTGATAAGACATTGCAATGACATGGATGTTGAAAAGGCAGTCGTAAACATACGATGCTGTCTCCTGTTAGGGGAAATTCTGCTTTTCATAAGGTTTTGAAAAAATGACCCGCTTGCGATAGTTCTCCCTTAAAAATGATGCAGTCAACCTCTACCCAAATCCATTTTAATTTAATCAGTTAGAACTGTAATAAATCATGATTTTTCCAACTCTGATTTGGGATCAAACTTTTAACCGGACAGCTGACATTTTTCGTGAAATCTGTTTCCAAGCTGCATTGACGCGATATAGCGCCAACAAGGTGTCTGGTGGAACGAGCATCTAGATGAGATGGTCATCGTTTCATTACAACTGCATAAAGGTTTGTGATAGAACTCGAAATCTCGCATTCAAATAGACTCTCTATGTTAGGAGCCTCTATTGGGCCCTCAATGTCTTCGTTATATGAACAAAAATTGACAGTTCTCTTACAGATTACGCCCATATGATGAAGTCGAAATGATTATAACATTTTCAACACATTCTTTTGCAGTCCCTGTGTGGAACTCGCCATGTTTACAACTTATTCAGCGGTTTGTGCTGCATAAATGTTTCAATTTCATTGGCAACGTGATGGTGGTGGCCAACGCCATTTTGATGACTGTAGAAATAGCCATTCATTACGAAGAAGCATTTCGAACTGCTTTTAGCCGTCTAAACATAATGAACTATGTCTTTGTAGGTAAGACATTTTGCATTGAATGTTTATTTTGTTGATTCCTTCCGGATTGTTTGCTATTTTACTTTAAGGCTGTACTTTAGATCAGGGTTTCCCCTAACTGGGGCCCTCGAACCCCCCGCGACGACTGCACTGGAAGTCCGTGAAGTGACAAAAAATAAGAAGTCGAGCATATGCATTGTGCAGTAAGTCCACTGTCACAAAAAATTACGCAGATATTCGTGACTGAAATGATTTCATAAGCTTTTGCGATCATACATCGAAGAATTAGCCGAATTGTCTTCTGATCGAAGTTACTGATTCACTGGCCAACAAAAAATCGTTTCGAGTGCCAAAGATATTTTTGTGGTTTCTGGGCGATTTAGGGCTGCTGAGTCTAGAAATGACATCCGCTTCTTTGAATTGGCTCTAGTTTTTGAGATCGATGTTGAAAATACCCTAAACCCGTTAAAACTTCCTTGGCAGCAATCTGTGTGTTGACCATGACCATGACCAATGAGTTTTAGACAGTTCTTTCATCTTTCTGGTTAAGTTTCGAGAACCAATATTCATTGCTCTTACAAGAGGCAGCTAAAACTTTATTGCCGTTTACCACAAACATTGTGTGTGAGACAGCAATGACAGCTCATACAAATATGAAGGCAAATGCATCTCCAGAATTCACCGTGGACTTTGCCTTCGAGTTTGCCTGTCAGAAATAACTTCGAGAATCGATAAATTGTGTAGTAAGAAGCAACCCCGTCAGTTCCATTAATGTCACTTTTATACAATAAAACGTTATTCAGTATCATGTATTTTTCGTTTTGCATTGTCCTTCCGTGTTGATTGGGGGGAAATTGATGCGACATTAAGGTGGGGGTTCGTGGCCCAAAAAGCTTGGGAAACCCTGGTTTAGATGACATACAGCACTTTGCGCCATACTGCGGTTTACCATTTTATTTCAGTAAATTTTATCGATTCTTTCATGCAGGCTACTACTTCGTTGAACAAGTTTTGAAGATACTGTCAATGGGAAAAACGTATTTTGTGAAGTGGCACTGTTTGTATGACGGCGTCATTTCCTTTGCTCTTATTACCCTAGAAATAGTACAGCTCATTCAGTATGGAAACAGGTTGGTCGCTTTGCTAATCTTTCACAGTTGTGTAGTATACTAAGTATACTAAATGCTGTCCAGGTGGATGAAACGTCGAAGTATACCGTTTTTGCTTCAGCCAGCGCTTTCTGTAGTTTGTTCTTTCTCGGCAAATGGCCAGGAACAATGATTTGACTAATAATGATCATTTTCGCAAAAAGTTGCAGGAAATCTAGATAGATCTACTGGATGTGAATTGTCTTCTAAAATCAGTCGTAAATGTTGACCTGAACCATAATTAACTTTATGATTACTGAAATTCAGATGTTCAAGCTTTGATTCATGTTGGCGTGCTGAAAAGCTTTCCCTGCGCATCCAATCTTTATCGTTTCACCAGAATAATGTTTTTTTCCATTAACATAGTCCGTCCAAATGCCACGTAAAATGCATGCCAGTTGTTCAGGTTATTTTTCTTGACACAATACGATAATGCTATGAATTTTTGGTTCCGGATTTTAAAATGCATTTGCTTATGACTTACGATCACAAAGAGCTACAACCGTGCTAACATTTCTAATTGAGAATTTCAGAAGTTCACCGGTTTCTCTCCAAAAAGTTTTCCCAGCCTTTGCTTTGTTCTGAAAGAAACGGGTTTTTATTACCTCGAACACTTTTTATTACCTCGAAGTCAAAACGCGGTCGGAAACTCGAGAGTATTTTCACTGAGAATTGACCCCACAAGTGATTTTTTTGTTTCTTTGCGGGCGGGATTTATAGAGATGTTCACATTTTGTCTTTCCGCAACATATGACCTTCGTAACAACGAACAAATTTGGCTATTTGTGACTTCACATTTAAACATTACATTAGGCGTTCCAACCCAATCTTGATTTTGACATTGCGTACAAATTTGGTTACGAATTTGGTATTTGGTTTGGTTACATTTTCAGAGTAAAACTCCTTCAACAAAGTAACGAATAAGAATTTGTCTTCCCTTTATATGTCATAGAACCGCAATATGAACTTTTGTCATACAGGAACTACATCTTGTGTACTGAAGTAGTTTAGCACTGTATTGCGCATTGTTGCTGCAAGGCCAAATACAAAGGACAAAATAGTTTACTGTTAAACCCGTAAGTCATTAGCGTTTGTTCTTTTGGAAATTAAAGTGAAAAAGTTTACCCTAGCAGCTATAGCTCATATACTTAAAGGATGTTGCTAATGGTGTGCTAAGCAGTGCAATTAATGTTTTATATCGGTGCACTAATCCATAACTGTCGTGACGCATTTCCATCATTAGGTGTCACGAATATTTACAACATATGCGGAACCTGCAGTTAAGTTTTTGTGGCCAAGTTGAACCAAACCAATTTCTTCTGGCGGATTGAAATTGCCTGCATCCCATTTTGCTTCCATTTATCATATAAACGCATTGCGCATATTGAACCTTAAACTCAGAGCAACATACTTTCACTTATTTCTATTAACCAACTGTTCTCTTTACACTCCAAGTAGCTTCGCCCAGGGAGGTCTGCAGCTCAAATGGCCCCTGGTCCTTCGCACCCTCCCACTCGCCCTATACATTTTATGAACTTGAAACATATCACAGCACTAGCACTATGCTGCGGTGCTAAACATTATAACAATTGTGTTGGCGCCATCCATGCGTGTACTCTTTACCAGTGCCACATATCTAGTGTTTCAGCAAAGTAATCGTGTTAGCGCCATTAAGCATATGCTTTTCTGTTACCGCCTCATATCTGTGTCCGTGTTCTTTCATTTATCTGTGTGTTCCTTGTTAGTGCCATGTGTGCATTTAAAGTACTACTTAGTTGCGTGTGGATGTGAAGACATTATACAATACCGAAACTGAAAATGTGTTTTACTAAATCATTATCGTTCATGTTAACAATTTACTAAACAATACTTGAACAACTTTGTCAGCTATTTCTCGCACTGATCACGTCGTGGTGAGTACGTCTGAATGACACAAACGTAGCGTCGCCGCGAACGCATTGGACTGGGAGCGATGAGGCTGGTTCGTAAAGTCGTTAGGCGTGCGAAGTCAAATTCAGCTTTGTCGTTATAACGAGAAGTTGGAGAAGTTACATCAGGCAGTTACCTTTCAACCGTTCGCCAAAAACAACGCTGAATTAACATTTTAAAGAATTTTTGCTACGAGCTGCGCTCGCGATGAGCCTGAAATTAGAGGGAACTATTCTCCACCTATTTTTGATATGTCAACAGTTCACAAATCAAACACGTGAAAAATTTGCCGTTTGCGAACTTTGCGAATAGTATTCTGAGTTACGTGCAGAAAATATCCAAAATTATTATCGCTATTATCATTTAGATCTGGCTGCAGACGTTTTGATCTAAACCGAATTGACTTCTTTTTTCTCCGGTTAGTTCAGGCTTTATCACATCCCGAAAAATGTATGATTGTCATGTTCTTGAACTAATTTGAATATGCAAATCAATTAGCATTTAAAACTTGGTATGTCACTGCGTTGTCCTAAGATACGATTTTTGGCGTGAAAAAAATCGTGGTTGGGCGCTGCAACGTGAAAGTTGGAAATATATACATACACTTTCTGCCATGCAGAAGCATTCGCTTGAATTGCTGAAACCCGCCTGAGTTTAATAGCGTTTTCTGTGTTTGTCGAACAGCACAATTTCGTTTTGTGTCACCTGGTTTTGTCTCTGGTTGCATGCGACTTGTTGTAAACGTTTTGTACACAAAACTCTCGCTATTTGCTCAGTCAACACAGACAGCCACGCGGCTGCCAAGCTTGTCCGCGTCAACTGTTTTGCGTTTGTGCAAGACGTGCCACCAACAAGCAATAGTTTCAACGATGGCGTGACTTGTTTTTCAGTCAAAGCCACGCTACAACTGCCGGCCTGTCGCTTTGGGACTGTGCTCGCATCGTTAACATCCTGGTCCTAGTGCGGCTGCTGCGGATCATACCCAACTTTCGACCTATGGCCCTTGTCACTGGAGCGATGCTTGAGATCATTCGAAGTCTGCGATCGTTCGCCGGCATAATTATTATAATTTATTATGTGTTTGCTATCCTGGGAATGATGCTTTTTGAAGGCGCTATTTCTCCTCCACCAAATTTACCGTTTGATTGGAAAGGTAAGTCGCGCACAAATTGCGGGTATGTTGTTTATACGTGTCGCTTGTGCTCTGTGTGTTTCAGGTTTATCGTGAAGAAGCTAGAACAGTAAGATGACTTGGTTCAGTTGCGCACTTGTGTGGTTTCGTGTTGAAAGTTGCGTCACTAATAAGCCATCGGGCTCTGAAAGCAGGATCACCTAATTCCGAAACTCAACTACGAAATTGCACCAGTAGTTTCGGACTCGCTGAATAAGAGAGACCTTTTAAAATCGTCGTTTTAGTGGGTGATCAGGATTCAACGTAACTTAAGAAATGATGTCTGGTGAGATGCATCGTGCTGCAGTGTTTCCCTGTATTTTCCCGGCTTGGTCAGTTCGGACTTACGAATTGAACGCTACAGATCGAAATATATAAAATTTTCTGCAAAGAAGGCCAATCGTTTTCCACTCATACTCGATTGAGAGTGTCAGGAAGGGCTGTTCTACTTGTATGATCTACAAGAAAGAATGTACTTGTGCATCACTATCATCTGTCTTGTCCGCACGTCATCGGTTGCTTCCCCTTCATCATTTCGGGGATCGCAATCCTCGCTAAAGCGCAAATAAGCAACAGGAATTTGGACCCAGTTCGATGGTTTCACTTGCTGGAGTTTATTTCTATTTTGTACGGTAACTGTTTTGTCGACATAACTGTGTTAACGGTGGCTTCTCACAGGAATCGCAAACGAAATGATGCTTTTCTGTCGCACTGACAGCACTGGTAAAGTTTCATTGATCTTTGCGACTTCGATGTCAGCACTAGTCGTCGGAAGTTGCTTGCAGTGTCGTTGCTGAAACTTAATCTGAGCCGATCAACCGAACAAGTAATCGATTTTAAAGCCGAACGGTTCGTTTCTTGATCGGACCTGCTCCGTTGAAACAAAGCACCAGTCATTTTTCCCCGTCTGGACTGGCGGGAAAGGCCTGTACCATAATCTGAAGGGATGCTCAGTAGCATTCTCGTACAACCGCGTATCTGTCTTACTCGAAACCGACCGCGTCTGGAAATCACGCACAACTATCACGAACTAATAAAAAAGAAACAAAGAGATTGAACTTAACACCACAGTTTTGCTCTGACATGATTCGGCGCTTCGTCTGCATAGTAGCCATGCACTGTACTGAAACATGTCATACTGCTTTTATTGCCGTTGTACGTCTATTATTTTTGTGCTGAGAAGTTGCATTTGCGTTGAATACCAGCTTCTGCGGTTACGCAACGTTGTTACTGTTAAAATTAAAGACGAACGCCATCTGATTTCTTCCAATTCAGACAACGTTCCAGCCGCAACACTCGCCCCTCCTGCTGCGTACAAATGCGGGACGTATGAACAGTTGGAATACTGGGCAAACAACTTCGATGATTTTGCGGCCTCCCTGGTAAGTTAGTCGAATGGTGGGGGGTAAGTTAATCGAATGGTGGGGTGGTTTAAATGTTTAGTCAAAACGAAACTTAATAAAAAATATAATGATCATAGAGTGTTTTTGGAATGTCGTTTAGAGTGTACTGGTCGCAAACGGATTTTTTAGAAAAACTTTATGATAACCACAACCAGAGAAATGTCTAAATTGCTGCAAGACCATAACTTCTCCGGCAAATCAGTTGCTTGCTGAAATTATAGCGAAACGATGTGTCTTTCAGTCAAACTTTTCTCCATAGATTTTTAAATTAATTTTATTTTGTATTGCTTGATAGGTTGTGCTGTGGGATGTGATGGTGGTTAACAACTGGGGAGTGTTCCTTCAAGCTTTTAAAAAAGAAGTTAATCCGTGGTCGCAACTTTATTTCGTGACCTGGTGGCTGATTTCTGCTGTTGTTTGCGTCAACCTTTTCATTGCTCTAATTCTCGATCACTTCATTGCAAAATGGGACGGGTAAGTGCTGGCATAACTATCTTGCTGTTAGCGGTAGTGTTGCATTCCATCGCGTCCCACTATGGTATGTTTCAAGCTGCAAACCTTGCAACGTAATGTGTAGATAATACATGCTGTAATTTGCCACGTGGTATTTTGTGCAACGATGCGTCCCATCCGTCTGGTCTGAAGACGCCTCTGTGTTCGCTTTCATTTGTTTGATTAGGTACATAGTCTACCGCAAGAGCTCGGAAAATCTATAGCTTAAGCTTGCTTCTAGGCAGCTTTCACTAAGCAGTGACATTGGAAGCTTAATGCAATAAGCAGCGCTAGATCGATGCGTTATGCGAGTAAACTCGACAAAATAGCTTGCTGATTTGTAGAGTTTTCCTGGGCCAAGGTGACTGTCGTGGTTGACTGACTGAAATGCTAGTCTGTGATGTAGAACTCTTCCATCTTCGACCTGCTTCCGTTTTGCGGATGCCACAAGATGGTTGTTAATTTACATCCTTTTTCGAGGAATTATTTTCACAGAATGCAATAGCATCGAAGTGAAGACCAAAATTGTTGATTGCCTTTTTTCCTTACCGCATCCCATCCGTCATTGCGCATGATTAGTTAGGAAAACCAGCGTTTGCATTTATTTTCACGAATAGGCCCCCCCGACAGATGATATAGTGTTGATCGTCTAACTCAGTGGTTCTCAGCCACGATTCTGAGAGCCGCATGTGGCCCCCAAGCACCCTTTATGCGGCCCTCACCAGTCTTTCAATAAAACCTCTGATATATTGTGTAACATACTTCATTCTGCTATAAAACAGAACATGTCTATTGACTGGTGTTAAAATTTTTTTGGTGCGGCTCTCTGACAAAGTCGTATGTCTGGATTTGGCTCTCTTCAGCGAAAAGGTTGAGAACCACTGGTCTAACGTTTTGGATAGATCAAAGTAGCTTGTTTTTATAGTTAACGAATTGGTCTTAAACGAAGCCATAAAGGCCAAGGGTTGGAAGGAAATCAGCTTGCCTGCAGCTTCCTGACACTTAACTTGGGCCCACATTAACAGAACCATAAAATTCGGATAATGCACGTTGCAACTGTATTCGAACAGGTTATACTGTGGCAGCCTTGTGCTGGGGAGACGTAAAGACCTTATGTCTTTCCCTAACGTGCCAACCTTCTCGGTCCCTGTAATGCGCAGAATAGGAGCTGCGCTCGGGTTCTCCGCTACTAAATGAACAACACAACTCCGTGGCCAGGAATGTGGAACGAGGCAAAAGCCAAAAACACGGCCCGGCAATTACTCAAGTTTCGTTCACCAGCGAAGGTGAAAGGTCGCGTGAGGGCAATACGCAAGCAAACATACGCAGTGATTCTGCAAATGTTACATTGCCTTTAGTGCCATGCTTTTCTGAAGAACCTTATATATCAATATTTTACACGAATTTTCTGCATAAATCTGTATTGCTGGCTTAAAACATGCTTTTTCTCCGATGATACTATATCGACACTAGGCAAGTCAAAAACAAAGCGTGTGGCATTTTTTTGTTGGCAATAACGTTGCGGCATTTCTGAAGGGTCTACTTCAAACTTCGTTACAAGCCAACCTAAGCAATAAACTTTCTTGATTGGCGAACAGCTGCGGTGTTAGCTGTTGTGAATGCTGTAGAACTCGCCATATTTGTACCAAGAAACACTCAAGCGTTGGGGCGACTTTCGGTAAAACCTAAACTCAAGTTAATTGCGACGTTCGATACTGCGCAGGAATCTCACCGAGGAACAGCATTCCGTGCACGGCACTATTCAGTCGCTGTTCCAACAAGATTTGAAAGAACCATCGCAGCAGACTGTGGATGAGGAATTAGCAAAGCACCCAACTTTGCCATGTGACGTTTCCGTGTCTTAGCCGTAGGCATGGTTTCATTACAAAAGCACTGTGATATGATGCTGCGGCCAAGCTATGGTTAAACCCTTTTCTAGGCTTTTTTGCTGAGACAACGATAGTGTTACGCGCCGTCTATCTCCATTAGGTTAACTGATTCCCAAAAAAACTCCAATTTTGACCGAGCATTGAAAGCATTGTACAAATAAGGAATGAATACCATTTTTGTGTTTTTTGGTTAAAATGTCATGCTGAAAGCGGCAAAGTTGCTGGCTGTCATTAAAACTGCAGTTTTCCGTTTCAGCGCAATCGAGGCTTCTTAGAATCATTGTCGCAACTTATAATTGCTAAACTTCGTACGAATCGCAGTTACCTGCCTTTGGTCGTTGGTTCCTGTAGTTCATCATGTGTTACGATGTCATCTTTAATTACTTGTTTTCAGCGGCGCCGAATCGGTCGTCGCTTTCCACGCGCGGTCAAATCCTGTTACTGAGCAGTATTAAGCACAAAAAATGTCAACGCCTCCATACCTTATAGTAAAGCTCGAGATTTGCGTTACTGGTCGGTGCTTTGAATTTTCGCTTGCCTCGAGTTTTGTAGTGCTTTTTCACTTTCATTGGGCAGCTGCCAGTCGTACTTGATAGCATCAGCATGTTGGTTTTACTGATTTGCTTTTTTGTGTATTTTAACTGCCCAATGTGTATTGTAAACGCACGCGTCCCAGATTGCTGCAACATGCGTCGTTCTATGTATTTTCTGCCCGATGGAAACTTCGCGAAAATGTAGCCATTGCGCGGTTGTCAACGAACTTTCGTAGTTATTTTTGTCCGTGCATTTCTTCTGTACTTTACTGATACAATGAGTTCAAGTGACGTGTAGCATTGACAGCTAAGCCTTCTATAAATATTTAAGCGATCTTCGTCAAAGAGCGCATATCAGAATTTTTCATCTTCATAAAACAAACGTTTATTTCAATCGTTCAGCAAAGTAAAAGCGTATGCATAGATCACTGGATGTTCGTAGTTTCACTCTTATCTTTTCTTGAGAACAAGACCACGAATCAAATCGAAGCCAACGCTTCCAGTGGCACAACTTACGTTTTTGTCGTTTTACTCTATGCTTGTAGATATTTTTGCAAAGCTTTTTGGATGTATTTTTGTGATCACAATGAAAACATTTTTAGTTTATCAAGTGCATCTACAAAGCTTCTTGATTTGTTCTACCAAGTTGTATACTTAAACTGCATCTTCGCTGGTGTTGTCTTTTTGTGCAATATTCATCGATATCAACTCTGTCAAGCTTTTTATCAATATTGGGCCAGTATATCTATTTTTGGGCATCTTTTAACATCTGGAAGCGTTGGCATCGTAGAACTCTTCCGATTGTCGTGTGTTTGGTAAAAGTTGGATGTTGTCAAATCATGTCCCCTCTGCCTGATTTGACCAAGTAAAAAATCTTTGGCATAAACTGGTACAGCCATGTCGCGCAAAGAGCGTTTGCCATGTCTTTTGCTTGCTCTTATACAGAATATCCTGTTCAATTTCTTTTGTTTGCGCTGTGTTAATTATTCAGCGTTTTTGTGTGTCTTTTCTAAATGATCTGTGCATATTTTTCAGGTCAGTTTTGTCAAAATGTTGTTACGTGTACGCGCAATCGAGTGAAGATGACTCGACCTTTTTTTCTGAACGTCGCTTTGCGTGAATTGTGCAAAGCCCGCTTGTTGCGAAGCGGCGCAAGGCGTCAGCAGCGGCGTCAGCTCAGCACCAGCAGGCGATTGTCTGGTAAAACTCCAGTGAGCTCAGTCGACCTCAGTAAATTTTCTGCTGAAAGGATCCGCAATTTCGCGATCATTGCCCACATCGATCACGGAAAAAGCACATTGGCCGACCGGTTGCTGGAAGGTAAAAAATTGGCGAGTTCCTGCGCACATGAGTTTCGCGACGCACGCCATTGATCTGGCGCATCAAGCCAAACAGGCAGCATCAGTCTGTGCGGATTGTTGGATACAGTACTAGATCAGCAGCCAGGGCCTATGGCAGGGGGTACAAGAGTTACGTTGTACCGGTCCCGGGGGGATGAAATTACGTGCGCTAAATTTTTCTGTGATCAATCCGCAAATTACTATTGTAGCCAGTTTGCTGGTATAAGAATTGATCTATTTCTAACTCTTGGCATGGCAGCTGTTTTATATATATTCTAATTACTGCACAAACAAGCTATCCAAGTTTTTCCGAAGGCCCCAGAAGCTAGGAGCCCCAGTATCGGTCTTCGTACCCCCTGGTACAATTTCTCTGAGGCCCTGTCAGCAACACAATCGTGGTATACTCCATTGTTAACGGCTCACCCGCTGAGCGGTGAACTTCAAGGCGGCTACTCACAAAACCAAGCTCTTCATGATGATGTACTTCTTACCAACGACTTTCGCGGTCAAGCAAAGGGCCTTTACGGTTGGGTTCGTGTGAAGCAAAAACTAAAAAGTTTTAGTATGTTTTTAGTAATAACTTACCTCTGTAACATCGCAGAAAAGACCATAGTGTTTGTTTCGTATCGCAGTGACACGGTCGAAAGCTTTGCATCCGTTCATTCTAGTTATCTGCCTGTTTTTATCCTTGCTTCGTTCCGCGTTTTCAGGATTTCGATAGGCTCGATTATTTTTCAGCCACGCAAACGATCTCCACCGCGAAGCATAATAAACAAGTCTTGGACACGCTTCAAGTTGAGCGAGAACGTGGAATCACTGTCAAAGCTCAAACGGCGTCGATCGTCTACGAGGAAAATGGAGTCGAATATCTCTTGAATCTCATCGATACGCCTGTAATGAGGCTTGGTTGTGGTTTTTCGCTTAGCATGTCGCGGAGCGCTGATTAGTCTTATCTCCTTTCGACTACAGGGCCACGTCGATTTTGCTTTTGAAGTTTCGCGATCCCTGGTGGCGTGCCAGGGGGTCGTGCTGGTGGTCGACGCCAGCCAGGGGGTGCAAGCGCAGACGCTGGCCAACTTCTACCTTGCCCTGGAAGTGAGTACATGAGAATCCTACCTGAGATTTAGTTATGAAAGAGTCGCGCTCGCGCAGCGTCGATGAACCCGCGTGAACGTTGTGCGGCAAACGGTTAACAGCTGTTTATCATCAGCACGATCTGCGAGTCATTCCGGTTTTGAACAAAATCGATCTGCCGGCAGCTGACGTCGGCCGGGTCGTCAGTGAAATGGAATCTATATTTGGAATTGATCCTGATGAAGCCATTGCGATTTCTGCAAAAAATGGAATCAATGTATCATCTGTATTGAAAGTAAGACTGAAGAGATAAGTTTACGAAGCTGAGAAATAGCAAAATTTGTTTTGTGCTCAATTATGCGTTTATCAGATTAGAAATTTCTGAAATATAATTTTTCTTCGTTGTTACTGGTCAGATGCACCCAAGCTGTTTCTCGGGTAGAGCTTTTACTACTGTGTGGAGTCACTTGTTTCGACAAGTAACCAACTGTGCACAGGCAATCGTTGACAGACTGCCATCACCCGCTGACAACAAGACGAACACTTGCAAGCCTGGAAATCACTTGAAAGCGTTGCTTTTTGATTCTATGTACGAGGCACATCGAGGAGTTCTGTTGTACGTTGCTGTGCTGGATGGAAAGATTGCTACGGGTGACAGGATCACGACCCACCTGAGCAACCAGGATAGGAACAAGCCGACTTACAAAGTAAAAGAATTGGGCATTCTTCATCCAGACAAGGAGGAAACGGGCGTTTTATTCGCGGGTATGAAACGACAGATCGATTCCTGCCGTTGGTCGTTTTTGGTGAAGACTTTGGTCTTCAATGCTCACTCCGACCTGGACATGGAACTGCCAGGCTGGTTTTAAAGAGGCGCTGAACAATAGCTTGCAAATGGTGCTCGTACATCGATTTGGTTGCTGCTCTACGTCAGCTGAATTTAAACTTGACTTGCTGTAAACAATAAATCTTCTCAGACATTACCGCTTTCATCTACTCAAGCACCAGCGTGTTGTTCATCATTTCATTGCTCGTATACAGAGAAAAATAAAGATTTTTGTTACGGATGTTTTCGTTCCGGTAAAAGTGCGGCAGGAATCGTGCTTGTGGCGTGTTGTGATTCATTGCAGACGTCTGCGTTAAGAGCAATTTTTGAGGCGAGAGAAACTAGAAGACCGCTACGTGTGTTTTCTTAGAAGAGGTAATGTATCATGTTTTCACTGTGAGCGCTATATGTACGTCAATAGATACTTCTTAAAGTCATGAATGGGACGTGTGAAACGAACGGTTGACGCGCCGAATGTGAATTTCCGTTGCGTCAGCGCGTGTTTGTGTTGATGCAAACCTTTCGGCAAATCGTTTTTCAGGTCAAGTTGGTTACATTTCGTGTGGAATGAAAAGCACGAAGGAGGCGCAACTGGGCGACACAATTTTTCATGTCAATCATCCCGTCGATCCCATATCGAGATTGGAAAGATCGAAACCTGTGGTTTTCGGCTCTGTGTACCCGACGCTGCAAAAAGATTACGCCGTTCTACAGTCCGCGTTAAACCGTCTTGCTTTGAACGACAGAAGTGTCTCGGTGGAAAACTGCAGCAGTTACGTGCTAGGTAACTTTGTGGGTATACATGCGCAAAACTTCGTCCTGTGCTTGTTTCAAACACAGTGATGTTGGATGACGTGCCGAGTGTTTCGTGTTCCGCCTGTTATGAAGTTGGTGGCGCTCAAACGAAGATGGCGGCCTGTGTTGCAAGCCAAGAGAAACAGCAAACCCGTTGAATAAAGCGGTGCTAATACTCGCCCGTCATAACAACGTTTCGCAAGAGTTTTGGTGCTTTTTCCAGAAAATCCCTTCGTTGACCAGGCAAAAAAAGTTCATAGATTCTGATGCAAAACGCTGAAAAAATGCAAAAACCTTTCCAACAAGCTGTTATACTATGGTGTAGCAGCTTTTGGGGGGAGCGGCGGTCTAATGCTGGGTTGAAAAGGATTGCCGTTCACGAAGAAACTCAAAGGTTTTCATGGGCTGATTGCTCTGTTTTTTCTATGCCATGTTTATTCATCATTCGAAACACTTTGTTCCTAAACTGTAGCATCATTTTCGTTGGTTCAAGCAATGTAGTGTCGAAGACCAACATGGCAGCAATTCACACATATCATTAACTGAAAAAGATGGGTCTAATTTACGGTGTCCATAGCACCGTAACTTCCATTTATTTATGGCCTTCGCGACACTATCCTAAGAAATGACGCTTTCAGTAAAATTTCAAACGATCATCACATCAGGTCCTGCTGCTGACAATGGGTTTAGTTCTGTACATTAATTTGAAGCAATGCATGTACGTTTAAAGTAGTGGTTTCGTAAAACATACGGGGTTTACCTCAACAGCATTTGCTGGCTGAAGTTGTTCATTGCTGTCTATGTCCTCATGCCTCGACGTGTTCTGCTTGTAGATTTTGTGTCGTTTGTTCATTTGGGACCACGATGCAGAACAAACAAACTTGTAAACCTAAGTTTTGTTGAACGCGGTTGATTGGTTCCTTCAACAGTTTTTATGTGATTGATTATATAAAAAAGTTTGGACTGTTGGTTTTGTTCAACTTTGAGATCGTTACAGGCGATGGATTTCGGTTGGGATTTTTAGGATTGTTGCATATGGAAGTTTTCTGGCAGAGACTTCAGCAAGAATATGACGCTCAAATCGTTGTTACTCCACCATCGGTTCCATACAAAGGTAGCCTTGGCATTTTCGTTGTTGAGTTCTACATTCCTGTTATTGTCTTATACTTTCGCGCCCGTTTTCCAGTCGTTCATCCCCCCGGTGACGTTCGCTGTTTTCAAAAACCGTGTGGCATTTTCGCCACTGCACGTCGCTATATTTTGTGCTTGATTATCTGCTGCGTGTTTCTCGTTCGCACGAGCACGTCTTGCCGAAATAACAAACAGTCCAGTTTTTCCGAAATGTGCAGGATTTTCGCAAAAACTATGTTAGATTTTTGCACCCGGGTTACAGTGAGAAGGCTCGTCTTGTCTGTCTTGAGCGAACTTAAAGGCGCGCAATGATGCAACCTGGTTATGTTCCTGAAAAGATCTCTGGTGCACTTCCTGGTGGTGTTAATGGTCGCGTGTTTGTGTGCAGTGAAATATCGGAGCAGAAAGGATCGCCGTTAAAAATACCGGCGATGGAGCCGTCAGTTGCCTAGCGTTTTGCAACTGCCTCGTTGCGTTCACCGAGAGTGTGAAACGAGGATTGGCTGCGTTTAACATAAATATACGTTATCAACCGGTTGCTGCGGTTACAAGGTGACATTTATTGCGTGTTTATTTGAAAGAAAACAGCATAACGCTGCTCTAGCTACGACATTTCTAACTTCCGCACTACTCTGCTCTTCCTCACTGCTTCTGTTTTTCAGCTGTTCTGAAGATCAATGCAAAGCGCGGTACGAAAGAAGGAACTGTCCTTGATATCAAACTACCGTCTGATTTTCCCGACCCAAGCCACGTCGAGACCTACCTGCAGCCTGTAGTGGTTGGCACCATATTTATGCCGAAGAAGTTTGCGGAGGATGTGCGAGAGCTATGCACGGTTCGTGGCAGACGCAAGTAATGTTGCTGAATCCTGGCGATTGTTGTAGGGCGAAATCTCTGGCCAAGCGGCGCATTGGCCACATTCTAGCAAAGGTGAAGGACAAGGACGGCGCAATTCCTTTCGTGTATGCAAGCTTTAAGAAGGGCTGCCGTTTTCTTAGCTTTGAAGATTCTTTAGATGGAGATCAATGAATATGTTACATTTTTGATGGCTTCTTTCTTGAGTGGGTGACGAATGTGCTCTCAGGGGGGAAATGCCAACTCTCTGCTTTGTGTTTTTAAGGGCCGTGGGGTCCCGTAAGGCCCGGAGGTAATTAGCAGCGCGGTACATTACACGAGATAGCAAATGACATGCTTGTTCGGCAGACTCTGTTCGGTCAAGTTTTTCGTGCCGTTTGGCAGATGCCTTCGCCTTTTTGTGCTGCAGCTTTTGTGAGATATAAATGCAGACAGTCGAAAACCTTTCCCTGAACATGTATCCCTTCAGCATTTCGACAGTTAAGCATGTACCCCTAAAATTTCGTATGAGGAAATATTTTATCATGACTAATCATAGATACGTTTAACAATAACCGTAATAATTTTTGAAAATTATATTCACTGATATATGTACAAATATTTGTAAATAAATAATATAAAAACATATTTTTCCTTCTATCCCTTCTATTGCTAACCTTAAATGTACCTCCAGAAGGTAAATGCACTCTGTGCGTTAAACGATGACGTGGACGCTGTTCAGCGGTACCTTCGGATCACTGCTGTGAGACCACGACCGTTGATTGAAGTGTGTGAGAACAATCCACTCTTGCGCGACTGTTTTTGTAGTTTTATTAGATGATCTTGCAGACGCACGACGGCGTGCTTTTGGACAGCCAGGCTATTGGTGATGCGCGAATCATGATGGTCTACAAACTTCCGCTCAGCGAAATAATAGTTGATTTTTACGACAATTTGAAGTCAATATCGTCGGGTTATGCCAGGTATGGTAGCGATTCGTGTCAATGATCAGAAATCTCGCAACACTTCAAAATACGGTATTTTTAGTTTCGATTACGACGAAGTGAAGTACGAACCAACAGATCTGATGAAAATACGATTTCTTGTCAACGGCATTGAAGTAGAAGAACTGACTAAAGGTACAGGTTTTGAAGTTGCGATAGTAAAATTGGACTGAAGCGCTCGCTACGCTGTCGATCTCACAAATGCTGAACGATTTCGCTGAGTTGTTTGTTTTTGCAAAATAAAAAGAAACAGCCTTGGAAGCGGATCCCAACGTGTCGCAGCTTGAGCTAAAAATAGCAGTTATGTTTTTTAGCGTGTAAGACCTCGAGGTGTTTTTTACGATAAATCAACACAAATCGTGTCAGCTAAAAAAGTTGCTGTCGGAAAATAAGGATTTTTATTGCTACCTCCACAATTGTTGCTCTAATTTAGAGGGGAATGTATTGCGATTTCTTAGCTGCTTCCCGGTAATTGTTGTACACCTGCTGGAAATTTCATTAATTCATTGGTGCATTATTGCAGCTGTAGTTCTCCCAAGAGCGCCTTGTTCTCTTTGGAATTTTCGTTAAGGAAAATTTCTTCTGTATTCCATTTTTGTGTAATAGCATTGTGAAAAGTCTAATCAAACAATGAGTGCGAGAAGCAGTTTCTCTTGCACCACAGCTCTTCTTTCCTGTTCCCACACTGCCTTTATCCCCAGGCAAATCGAGTTGCAATTCACGACCTGTGCATGCCTGTTTTTTTCAACCAATGCGCTACGTTGTTAGGACTGGTTGTCGTGCTAAGATTTGATCGTCGTACCTTTCGCTGCTGGTTCAGAAGCTCGTAAAGCTGCTATTGTTGTTGCGATGCGATCGGAAATCCCGAGCGGCACATGCGCAAAGCTTCGCACTGTGGCGGCAAGCAACACTAGAGTTCACATGCCATGATCACTCCGCGTACGCTAGTCGTTACGTTCAATGGTTGGAGACGGCGCGGTAGAGGCGGCACGACAGGCAGACTCCCCCAGCAAAACATCAGGCGAAATCACAGAATCAGCAGTTTCGCTGTTTTTTGCGGTGACCCACATCCTGTCTTGCGCGGTTTTGACAAGCACTGTGTTTTGTAGTAGCGTTTGCAGAAACTACTCCCATGCAAATGTAGAAAATGCAAAACTGCTTGCAAGCCAAAAACCCTCGTCGCTTGCTGCTAATGACGAAGTCAACGCCTGCGAAACAAGGTTTGTTTTTGTTCAGTTTGTCCGACTGACAAAGCCGCGGGCGTCGCCCGGCAGATGTGCCTGAAGATTCGCGATGTCTATCCGTCGCAGCTTCACGCAACTCCTATCCAAGCCGTGATTGGAACGAACCGAGTCATCGCCCGAGAAACGTAACAACTGCTGAAATAAACACGTGACTGGGTCCTTTTCTTCTGGCGTTAACTGCTGGTTTTGTCCGCAGGCGACCTGCTATGAAGAAGAACGTTCTGGCAAATTCTGTGAGTATCTTCGCACGAGAAACTCGTTGAGAATTGGCTGAAGGCAAATTACCAGCTTTCTCCTTTGCATTTGCAGTATCCTGGTGACTGGAGTCGAAAGCAGAAAATGCTGGACGCCCATGCTGAGCAGCAACGCAGATTAAAGGCAAAGCACAAACCAAGGCTGCATCGGGACACTCTGGTGGAATTGTTGAAAGCATAAGGCTGCATTTAGGAACAAAGAAACATCTCATTCTCAAGCTGTTTTTTCCACTTTTGTTCATGGCAACCCAAAACAAACACGCGGTGTCGCCAAAGATAGAACCTGTGGAAGCACGCTTCAATTGTATTTACGTTGAAGATTCATTCACAAGGGTAATCGGACTGAGACAGGACATTTTGCCGATAGCACTGTTGAGTTGTGCGGATACAATGCGCAACTTTCTGCGGAATTGACCCACATCGAAGCAGTACGCAAAGCCTGGAACAATTTTTGAAATTTTAAAGTCTTCGTTCCTCGTTGAATGAATCGTATTTTTTCCAGGGATTAATGCGCAACCGATGAGTTCTTTTTGTCAATAGATTTAATCAATGCTGTGTTGGTCACCACACCCTCGCAGACTGCCATTTCTTAACAATTTGTTCGCAGCATATATCGATCTTAACCTTACCTTCTACTTATGTCTGAAATGGGGGTGACCGACTTTACCTTATTTCTGTAGTCTGAAATTTTACCGGCCCTGTCCATGTCTACAAGATCTCAAAGAATTCTCTTGGCCCGCAATTTGTCAGGCTTTTCTTTCATTAAAAATATCTTTTTCAGCAAAGTTTTCCAAAGCTCTTGGAGTTANCATCACTGTTCTTTCTAAGGTGTGCAAATGCGCAGTACCATAAGACCATTTGTGGAGTAAAATCTCATTCTTGTGCGCTTGCAACATTTCAAATTTAATGTAGTATATACATACAGGGTGTCCCAGAAGTAGCGCACCTTATAATGATTTTGTTTTTTTTTCACCATATAATAATTTGTTTGTTTTTTTATGTTTTTAATGCGGAGGGTGAACAATTTGAGCATCTGTTATGATTGTGATCAATAAAATTGCTATAAATATATTTTCATAAAATCTGCATGGTGCGCGACTCTTTCAGCGCTTGAAACGCTTCATTGGCTGCGCCCTGCGCGATTACGCAATTGCATGCGCACTAAAACAAACATTTGCTCAGTGTAAAATGTTCGTACAGGGAACACTGGTTCTCACATCCGTTGGCTGAATGCTGACCATATATTTATCTTAACGCGAGCGTTGTCATACCTGTTGCTTGCAAAATGAAAATCAACCAAAAGGCGTGAGTTTTGCAAAAATATGTTCGTACAAGCACGGTGTTAGCAAAACAAACCCCAGAGCCCAGAGCCAGTCGCAACAATTTTATAGGAAGTTGTGGCAACTCAATGTTGGATTTGGTAGCAAAGCAATGCTTTGCATGTGGTTTGCCATCTTGATGATTTCTTCCTTCTTCACTGGTTTTGTTGCTATGTTTTGTTAAATTGGTCGCAACTTCCACGTGCCGATTTTGATATTTTCCCAGTAAAAGTTCTTTGTCTGAAGTAGCATAATCATTATTGCTCACAGTAACTTCAGGCGCCATCATCTCTCCAAAACCAGGCATGGTACCCGACTAGAAATTTTCAATGTCTTCGTACATAGACTCATAGACGCAATTTTGTTGTAAAATGTGGGCCTCACACCCCCACATTGTAGGACAGCTTGGTGTGAAACCAATATAGCCACCAGGTCGATACAGAAATGAAGTTGTATAAATACAGATCCCAGTATTGTTTTTCAGAAGTGTTTTGAAAGCAACACTGATCACGCTTTGCTTTAGGCTATCCTTACGGATGATTTTCAAATTAATATGCGTAAATTTGTTACTGGACACGGACACACGGTAGGCTACTATAATTCAGCAACGTGATCAGCATCCAAACTTTGACAAACGTGCAGCATGATCATATATAATGGCATCTGCTGTTAAAGTAAAAGTCACGAACTTGACAATGCGTAATGTCAACATTCAGGATTAGCCAAGAATTTAATTCCGATAGGCTATGAATTGACATTTCTGTTAATCAAAAGAAAAGCTTGTTTGCACAAGACTTTGAGCTATAGATCAATATATAGCTAAGTCAATACTCCTCCAACGTTTCGATTGAAATCTTGAAGGCAGTCTTTTGCACAACTGCCCATCCTAAAACTAAGTCTCCACAATAGTGCTGCTTTTGGCTTCAGCAAAACTTCGCAGAGATTTGCCTGAAAATGTAACTTTCTAATGTCATAAACTTGCATCTTTAAATTCTACGCTGTCTGTTTCCGAGTACATGACAACAAACATTGCAGCAAAGCCAGTTGCATTTCTACACGAAACAAATCATGGTTGTACTGTGGTCTCCAGGGACGCCGGAGAGCGGTGGCATGGCGCGAGAATTGCCTCCCTACATTTTTATAAGTAGGGAAACGGGGGTGGCAGTGGCGTGCAGAGGTCTGGTGATGCCCGGGGCGACTGCTTGATTGGATGCCTCCACCAAATTCTGGTATTGAGCAGTGGCGTGTGGTGGTCAATGTTACTGGATAAGCTCTGTGGCGTCACAATATAACGTCATATGCACATTTGCAAACGACGTTTTGGCGAAGTGTTTTGACACAACGTGCATATTCAGGGACGCTGGAGCAGCGGTAGAGAAGCAGTCCCGACGCCCCAGGAGGCTTTAGTGGGCTTAGCCCCTCCAAACAAAGCTCCAAGCCCTCCTAAATTGGGTTATGAAGCACTATAAATTGGCGAAGTTTATCAAATTTTCGAATGTCAAGCCCCCACGAGCAAACGTGAAGTCCCCCTGCTGAAAACGTTCTCGCGACGGTTCTGTAGGGAAGGGGGAGCGGCAGTAAAACAGTTGAGCGCAATGGAAACTTATAAAAAATCGTTACAAATAATGTTTGCTTCTGTTCATGAACAATGTTGACCTCAAAGCTAATAACAAATTATAGAAAACCATTATCAATTTTCTGGGTACCGGAATAGCAGCAATAAATTTGTTTCAAGTCGATTTTGCTAAACGAAGAAATTACCTATGCTACTGTTATGAAAAGCAGTGGTGTTGGAGCAGGGGTTGCAAGTGCATATCAAAAAGTTTTGATTTGCTGAAAATCTGGGCAAAAGCCCTGAAAATAAGCGTAAAAATGGCGCCCAAGGTTTGCATAAAAACACATGCAGACCTTTTACTAGAAGTTACGCCAATGAGGCTTCATGGTCTTTTTTGCAGTTGACTGCAACGCCTTGAACTACTGAGGTAAGCACAAGGGAAAGATGGCAAGTCGGGGCTTTAACTAACAGGAAAGCAACCAGCAACAATAGAGCTTTCTCGACGAGTGCACTCTACTACGACTAGGTCGCACTATCATTATATAGGGATAAGTAATTACGATAATTCGCTTACGGTGACTATCACAGTGACTCGTTGTTTATGGGCACCATCTAACGGTGACCATTGATTTACATGTGGCGCCATCTCCAGGCCGCCACATCTTTGTGGGAGAAAATTTGTAGGCAAAAGTTGCACAAAAAACTTCAAGAAAGTTTGGGGAAATTCGGACAAATCCTTGGCATGCCAAAATTTTGCCAGCTCCTACACCTATGATGAAAAGGCACCTCCGCGCCCGTTGCCCCTCTTTTGAAAGGGCAGTTTGGGAAATGCCTCCATTCTCCGGCTTTCCTGTGCATATTATTCTACGTGCACTCTTTGCTCGTTGTTGTAGGCTACATTGTGTCACTGCAATGAACATAAATTATAGCGGTCTCCTAAGACACAGCAGTTTATGCCTGTAAAAATATCCGCCAACGTGTTAAAACACGGGAGAACAACACGCTCAGTGCTACGTCAGGGCAGTTTACAACTGCAAAAATACAAGGCTGCGCGAATGTCTCGTCGTATAGCAATCGATCAGAAGGTATGCGGTTGGGATGGCGGACACCCAGGGTTGACAGTTTGAAACTTGCTTAACTACACAAGAATTGAGAATGCGCATGAAGTACCCAAGAACATTTTCGTTTTTTATTGTGTGGCTGTTATATGTGCAATTACTAAGGGGAAAGAAAAGATACGGGCTTGTGTAAGCCGCAGGGGCGGAGCTAGGGAGGTGCCAGGGGAGGCCACTGCCCTCCCAAAATTTTGCCTGGCCCCCCAAAATATTTCAGGTCTCTTTTTGAAAGTCCTACACAGACCATTGACAGCTCCCCTTGTTGCAAAACTGGCCCCTCCAGTGGCCC
>JGI24159J19872_10001153_pt1 | contig 28095 bp, 22 predicted proteins | sample Ectturendosymbi4_FD_19872 | JGI IMG/M metagenome (IMG submission 19872)
TTAGTGCGCTGCCGCCTGTCTGAATAGCCATGATCATCTCTTGTTGAAGCGTCAAGCTGCTTAAATTGCCAAGTGTGACGCTTACGCACGTTTGTGGAACAAACAGTCACAATTGGTGAGCAAAAGGTCTGCCCGGAGTCGGAGTCGGAGTCGTTAAAATTATCTGCGACTCCGACTCCTCAGGTTGAAAATCCTTCCGACTCCGACTCCACAGCCCTGGTCGACACTATAGTCGTTATCCGGCTTGATCAACGGTCATACTGAGATTCATGAAAACTCGTTGAAAGATCCTGGCGTTATCAACACGGAATCGAATAAGATGAATAAAACTAAATTTAATGAATAATTCAGACATAAATTGTTGCCGAATATTTATCGAACTGATCATACACCGGCAATTGACTCTATGCATACCACAGTTTGCTGGAGGCCCTCTTGGATCTAGAGGCCCTAGGCTTAACCCTGCTCAAGTAAGCTCTGCCCAATTTGGGCAAACGGTTCTTCTACTTAAATTAAAACTTAGTTAACGTTCACGTAGAAAGCTGGTTCTTTCAGTAGCTGCATTTTTTTGGACGCTCTTTCGGGCAATCCTATCGAAATCTGCACAAGTTTTGTAGTTTTCGATGGGGAACAGAAGTTTGCCCAAATTGACCCATGGTTACCTGAGGTGCAACAAAATTCTTTCACAAAGATCTCTCCTAAGGTAACCTTGACCGATTTGGGCAAAATGAGTTGGTGCATGTGAGTTCACTAGTAAGTCAGGTCAGCAACCTTTGACCGAAGCCAGCACGGGAGTAGATCACGCGAGTGCAAGCCCTGGTGACACAAATCAATTTGGCGCGAATGTCCCCTGCTCAGCTCGTGGTTTTCATAGAGGAACAGGCAGGAGAATATATGACGCCTTCTCCGTCAGACGAAAGAAATTAGAGCCAGAAAGGCCTGCTGTGTGTGCACTTGTGATGAAAGGTCAAAGCATTTTATTGAGGACATGATGGACTTTGTGCTTTCTCTTTACCTAATTGAAGTTTCTAGAACTCTGGCTTAGCCAAAAAAGGCTTGCTCCATGTTGTGCTTGCACTTGTGGCAAAGGCCAAAGCAGTTTATTGAAGACATGAACTTTGAGACCAGACAACGCTGTGTAACCTGTCCACTATTAAAACAGAGCAAAACGAGGTTCACGTGCCAACTGCCAACGATGGGGATCACTTGTCTGCAGTGATCACTTTCAACTTTTCTGCAAAGATAACCCACACCTCTGGAATACTAATCCCACGTGATTTCCACCCAGACAGGAGTGGTGGCCGCGTGGTCCCAAGGTGAAAATCACCCGATGTCATGGTTGATTGTGAGTTTAATCACCCCACGTTATGGTTAGTGTAAGTTCGGGTGAAAATCACCCCACGTTGTGGTTAGTCCGAGTTTGGAGTAAAAATCACCCGACGTTATGATTAGAGTGAGTTTTTGGTTTCCCTGTTAATGCCTTGACATTGTACAAAATGACAAAACGCCACTAATTTATAGTTTTCATATTTCAATTTGGGGGACTTGGTGCATTGTTTGGGTGGGCTTAGCCCACCAAATCCTCCTTGTGGCGACAGGACTGGCCGTATGTGAGACATGAAAGTCAATAGCAGCGCCGCGATCAATCTGATTGCCCAACAATTGTCGTAAAGCATTTGCCCATTTTGGGCAAGTTTGCCTTATGTGCCTGATTTTCGTAAAAAATTGCCCATTTTGGGCAAGGTTGATTAATGTGGCTGAAAATTACAATGAAAATAGAAAAATTTTATGTCTCAACCTAATTCACTTTTATTGCAGATAGAACCACAAGCTTGAAATGAGGTTCTGTTTAAACCTTAAACCGACCACCAATGACGTCTACTGGCGGATTTTTTGTTTTTTCTATACTTTTTTGTTCATTTGTTAAGAGCATTTCCCACATTTTTGTTTGGAAAATTGCTTTTGTTCTTCATCATATAAAAAATTTTCCAAAATCAACACGTTTTTTTTCTGATCGGATGAGCTTGAGAAAACTTGCTAAGTTGTACAAAAACCCGCGCGCGCGTCTAAACCTGTCAGTTAGTCCAGTATAAGCGAATAAATAAAATCTGCCCATTTTGGGCAAGGACAAGATGTTTGTGTTTAAAGGTTACCTGAGCAGGGTTAAGCCTACATAGCCTATTGGCATGGGTGGCGGAACCTTTTTCAAAGTGGGGGGCACAAGTGCACGTTAAAAAGAATTCATAGTAAATTTTGTGGTTTCAATTGGCAACTGTGACGTCACAAGCACTGAAATATGAGGTCATTACATATACACCAAATGAAGGTCTAAATTACACTATTTTAGACAAAACTACACCACAATGAAAACGTATCGGTGAACCAGCTGAAATTCAAATAGGCTGTTACAGGGGCGACCCAGGCCATCAGCGTCACTCGGGCTAATCATGCGTTTTATTCTGACTGACTGAATAAAACCGTTCGATGCTTGCGTCACTGAAATTTCCCTTTGATTTCATTCTGGCTGGCATTATCGTTGCGCTGTGACGTTATGTTATGTAACAATAAATGAGAAATTCTCATGATAACTTCTCCATCGTCGAGTAACGTACGTCACAGAGCAATGATAACGCCACAGTGGCGGTTCTAAGGGGGAGACTGGGTGGGCCATGGCCATCCCAGATTTTTGGCTGGCCCCCCTGCTTGGCCCCTCAGTTTTTTGCTTAATTTCACGTTCAAGTTCGTTTGATCGACATATACAGCAGATAACTTTCAGCAGCAAAAATTTTAACGATTTGAAGAGTTTCTGGAGACGGTTCTGACGATATTCACAAGCCTATGCTGGGTTTGATAGGTTTAATCATAGCAAATCAATCTTCATTACAGTGGAAAATCACTATGCAGGATAGACATTTATGTTGTCCCCCCTGCTTTTTTCCTTGGCCCCGCAGCGCCTCCACTTTTTTCATTCTAGAATCCCCACTGTAACACCAGTAAGTCATCCACCTACTAGGCTGATTCATACTAGCCTGAGTTGTTGGACAATTTATCGTTCGTTTGAAATTATTCTCGAAATGGGAACTGTCCATTGGATTGAACTTCAAAGCCAATGTTTTATACAAATTCATTGCTTCAAAATATTCAGTCCGATATGTATTACGTTTCAAAAAATACTTTTAAAATGGTGGTTTTTTAATGGTGTGGCACGAACTTTTCCTACACACAAGCATGTGGGTGTGGGAATAGGGACAGGAATTTGAAAATTTCAGCAAAAAATGCTGTTTTCTTAATTTCGAGTGGTAAAAAACAAATTTCACCACTTTTGGCCTCCCGTAGAAAAACTTTTGGAAAAATCCACTTGTGCCCCCCCCCTTGGAAAAATTCCCTCCGACGCCCATGCACACGAGCACGTGAAATGACACCATTTTTGTGAAAAATTGTGTTGTATTGCACCATCTGGCAACACTGTTCAACAACACCAATGCGATAAGCAATCCATAGCAGGGTGACAGACTGTGCACGGTGTATTCTGCCAAACAATTACGAAATCCTGCCAAATTCATTGCCAAATTACGAATAATATGTTAGAAATAATATCGTCAAAATACTGCCCAAATTCTGCAACGTTTTTTTCATTAAACGATTTACTTTATCACTAGGCCCAATGCTAATTGTGTTACTTAAACTTGCGATATTTAGGCAAACAAGTAGGGGTCCAGGCCCCCCAGAAATAAAAGTGGGGGACCTAGGCCCATGCTGCCCCCCCGGTTCCGCCACGTATACCTATTGGTAAATCTGGCCCTGGGTCGAGGTTGCGGTTGCAAGACATGCGGGTGCACCAGCGTCAGACCATTTCATTCGTCAAGATAGGGTTTTCACTAAAATGTAACTAAAAATGCGTTGGTTTAAGATGGAGTAGTACAAGCCGTGCAAAAATTGACATCGGCGAATTAAATCGACAGGTTTCAGCTGATAAAGTTGTTCCACTAAGTAGACTACAAAAAATATCACCTGTGAACAAGTGTTCACCCTGGCAATAGCTTTGACACCAAGCTGCTTTCGCATCAGTTTTTTATATTTGTCGCATTCGTTTTTTATCTATGGACAATGGNGTAGGGAAGCGGGTCTCTGGGCCCCGGGCGGCACCATCTTTGGGGCGGTAAGTTGTTGGTTACAAATTTTTTAAAAGTAGTTTTAATTCTTTTCAGATGGAATCCAGGGTGCTAAACTACTGTATTCGTCTTGAAATGTGGGATTTTCAACATACATACTTCCGGGGAAATTGCATTCCAGCCTTTGCACCTTCCTAACCAGCCAAGTCCATTACCCTACCCCAGTCAAATGCCCTTTGAACAAAGAACCGAGATGACATTCGACCCCATCAGGTTAGCAAATATTACTGGTCCAGTAGTTCGAGGTTAAAATTGCCCCCACTCAAGATCAGATAAAAAAGTCCCTGAAGCCGAAGGGAAGTCAAAGTCATCTTCATCCTTGTTCTCCTATCGTTCGATCCTTAGCAACACCCCGACGGGACATCATTACATCACCTGACACCCATCGGCATTGGCTACAAACACTACACTCATGCTGTTGTATATTGTTCAGTGGCAGATTTTCAATTATCAAGTGCCACAAGCTATAGCCTATTCATTAGGTGGGCTGATCAATATTGAAGTTTGGTGGTAGAAGTGAAGAACTCTGCAAAGAAAATGTTGCTCAGTTTCAGTACAACCGATGTTTTTCTGTATGACGTAAAGCAGGGTTGGGCATGGTGCAATTGGCGGCTCGCAACAGCGTTTACAGTGGCCCACGGAAGCATTTAGCAAAATCTGATAAAGACTTGGAGGCTTTGATGAAGATTTCAACCATGGGCGTCGAAAGGATTTTTTCCAGAGAGGGCAATATTTGGATTTTTCTAGGAGGAAAAATTTCGTTTCTCCCACTCGAAACTAAGAAAACAACCCTTTTTTGCTGAAAATTTCATAGGAAAGTGTCAAATTTCAAATCCAGGGAGGACCAATCACCTGCACTAGGGTAGCCAGCCCAAAATGTGGGGGGCCAAAATGTTTGATTTTAGGCGAATAACTCTATTTTGTTTGGGATACCGCCACTCAAGGCACAAAATGTTTGGGATACCGCCTCTCAATGCACAAAATGTTTGGGATACCGCCTCTCAAGGCACAAAATGTTTGGGATACCGCCTCTCAAGGCACAAAATGTTTGGGATACCACCTCTCAAGGCACGTAAGGGGGCCATGGCCCCTAGGCCCCCTGGCTACATTTATGCCGCTCTCCTTCCCCCATTCCTATGCTCATTATCTCAACAAGTTACCTCGTTCCACTTAAAAAAAAACTTGTTGTAAAGCGTGAGGGCTACATTTGTCTCATGGAATTGCTTGCGCTGGATAGAGTGTATTTGCTCAGGAACAATTATAATAAAAGCCTTTCTGCGTACCACACCATTATTATACCAATATTGTTTTATTTATTTATTATACAATCACATTAGAAGGTGCGGCCAACCGCTAAAAGCGGCGTTATCAAAGTGGCCCCCGAAACAAATTAATTTCCCACCCTTGGAGGTATCGGTAAACGACGTTTTTGAAACGAGATAGTGCAACTGGTGTGTTTTTGTGGGTAATTTAGAGCTTTGATTTTGAGCTTGAACTGCATGTAAAAGTGCATCAGTGCCAGCCGAAAGGTATAGTGGGTTTGAGAAGATTTGACTCCTTTGTTCTACAGTTGCCTACACTTAACCTTTGCAGTTATAGAAAAAGTCACTTCAATAAAAAAAGCTTAGAAAAAGTGTGGCTCTCATTCTGATAAATTAGAGGCGATAAACCTGAGTCTGAAAACCTAATGCAAGGGAAAACAACATGTTTAGTCATGGTGTGATGAAAGCTTTTATCATAAGGGAATTTGCGGCTAAACTTTAAGCCGAAAAAGTTGCATAACTAACTTGGCAGTGTGTCTATACTGGATTTGGATAAAGTTGTTAAGAGGGATTTCCGTCGAACTTAAGACATTGTAATCATTGCTGAGCAATAAAAAGGTGGATGTCACACGTGGTAGGGTTTGGTAATACAATTTTCGTCTAAGACGTCTATTGCTAACGGATGAGGTCACGAAGATAAGGAATAACACTGTGTACGCGGAAGTGGGAGATGCTCAACCCAAGAGTGAGACCAAGTTCGCAGGTCACGATGGAGACTGCAAGTCAACACTTCTTAACCAGAGCCGGTTTAAAGCCTATTTGACAAATTTTATCTAAATGGGTCCGTCACCTTAAGAGAGCCTTCCGCCAGTGGCGACCGAGCTAACGTTTTGTACATTCTTAGAGAAATAAGCCACTACTGAAAAGTGAAGTGAATAATGAAACATTCTTTCACTATTGCGATTAGATTACATTACTGTTTTTTTACATTACTGAGAGTAAATTGCATAACGAAACATTCTGTATATTACTGAGATTAGAATTATTGTTACTGCTTACTATATGCAGTATGTATACTTCGTTTTAGTTTAAGACGGGAATACTGCACGAAATATAAACATACATAAATCTTTACATCTGTACAGTAGGTATCCCACCATGATGTCTCTAACTGGGCCCAGCAACAATACATTTTGTGTGTTTTTGTTTGATCCCCTGGAATGAGTAAACAAGCTAAGTGGTGCGGCTTACCGCAGACCGAAAGCCAACAGGGAAAAACATTTAACAAAATGTACCGGCTTCACAGATGCACATGTAACGAAGGCAGAAAAAATAGGATGATTAGAAAGTTTGTGAACGAACAGAAAAAGCAAGATCCATAATCGAGATTGATTGACAATTAAGAACCATTTCAGTTTGTGAATATTTGATTCTGATGTTCAAGATGTTTTAATATTCCTTATATCCTTACTAAGCAGGAAATACAATCTTCTTTCATTTTAAGTTGTTGTAAGCAAATTTGAGGGGTGGAAAGGGCAGCACCTGTGCGGTCGGTCCTGGGCAAAACTTAGCCTCGCTACGCTACTGTCTGTGGACAGGAGATAGATATTTGTGATAGACAAGAATGCAAGAGACAAGAGACTTTTCTGCGCATCGTCTTATTCATGCGCATTTTGATCCCGCCACCTTTCAAGAAAGAAAAGTAATAATTCCACAAAATGCTAGTTTGGCGAAACACTGGTTTTTGTGATTAAAAGATAGAAAATTTGTTCAATCGTTCCAACACATAATCTCCACGCAAGGCTGAGTGTTCAATGCAGGCTTTTCAGCTATTTTTGGATATAAGTTGCATCACTGTCGTTTTTTTGGATCGGTCTGGAGACATGCGAACACTATATACAAAACTCTTTGTCTTCACAAAAAAGCGAATACTGATCAGCTGCATTTTACTTCCGGAATTCCACTAGTCGAGACAAAAGTGGAAGAACAACCAGCTGGTTGTGTGTCTGGTTTCTGCACGACGACTGCGTGCGGCCCCATATCCGGTGAAACCGACCGGTTCAAGTTTTATCTCAAGTACAGATTTTGCTGATGATATCCTTCGCACAATGGCGTATGTCATTGCTTATAAAAGAGTGACGAACGAATCTGCTGTTTATGCCTGTCAGGAGAGCGCATAGAAGTGCTGCTTAGTGAGGATGTTTCGGTTCCGATCGAGTATGTTTGCGTGACAATTCTGATCGTACTTGCTGGCGAGAAAAAAAGTTTTTCTTGAGATGCTGTCCGGAAAATATATAACAGAAACACTCACTCTTCTGATCTTCAGCAATCAAACGCTTTCACCGTTTGATACCTCTGCAAGTTTGAGGCAGATTAACTTTTATTATCCAACGCATGTTCGCGTAAAGCAATGGGTAAGATTTGCTCACAGGGCTTGCTGCTGAGAACTGTCGTTACTGCCTGACGACTTTTCGCGCGTTTGGTTTCGCTTCAGGGAGTGTGTACAGTTGGGGCGTTTTCGTGCAAAAGCCGTGCAAAACGTTGAAAACTGAGAACTTATTACTGTAGGAATTCATGCAACTGAAGAGTATTTAGAATTTCAGAAATGCGTTCTGTGTTTCAGGTTAGCTCACTTTTCTGACGCCGGATTCTTCTCCAAGTAGTTGTTGTGTACTGAGTTACTGTGGACAGCGGATTTGTAGCACGATGAACCGTTTCGTCTGCCGCAAACGGCTGCTACTGGCAATTCTGTTCGCTGTTCTTCGCCAGGCGAGCTCGCAGATGTTTGACGGAATTCCAGGTCAGTCAGCAATCAATTTGTATAATTAGCAATTCAGTTACGTAACTTCTATAATAAAAAAGACTATAGTGTCTGGTGAATTGACTTTTGTAGCGTAAGTCAAGAAAAACTGTTACATTTTCACAACTGGTATATTCAAAAGTTGTTTTTCCGTCAACGGCGAAATGGGCGATAAAATCCTCTACGCTTTACGTAACGACATGCTTTTTCTGTTTGAAGGTAGCAGCTTTTGAGTGTCTTTGTTGTCAAAGCAGATTTGTAACAAAATAGATTGCGTGACTTCTTTGAAGGCTGCAGAACGACAAAGCTGGAACTTGTATTTGTGGTTGATGGATCCAGCAGCGTTTCTGCGAGAAGCTTCAACCTAGCCAAGCAATGGATTCGCAACATGACACTCAATTTTGACATCAGTCCCTACACAACCAGGGTGGCAGTAGTTCAGTACAGGTAAGATTTTTTTTTGACAAAATGATGGTTTGTTGGAGCAGACCAACGGTCCGAATTTTCAGGGGATTACTAAAGTTGCTAAAGGTTTTTGATAAAGACCAATGAAAACAGCCTTTACATGTTTTCGGGTTAGTGGCGTTTAGCTGAAAGCAACACAACAAACATCTAATCTCCTCAGGGGTGCTGCAACTCATCAACAAACATAGACAAAGGACTTAATGTCCTTAAATTTTTTTTGAAATACCAAATAAGTTAACAACTTGTTTGACTTCCCACTTCTGCATATTCAGTATGTCTTCGCTTATGGTGCAAGCTAGCTGAGACCACATTAATGTGTCATACTGTAGATGTGGCGCTCAAGATTTCAGGAAAGGACAAAAACCCCATTTCTCAACCTTGTAAGTACCGCGGCCCATTATAGCAACCCACTATAACCCAACGGCCCCAGCTCAAATTCGAATATAGCAAATGTTGTACAGCTGTGTACATAAAATATCTAGTCGCACCCCCTCCAAAAATGGTTCACGCCCCTCCGGGGCCGCGACCCCCAGGTTGAAAACCACTGCTCTGCATCAAGACTTCACTGCCCAACTTTTAAGCCCTGCATCACAGGGCTAACAACGCAAAAAACTAAAAGTTTACAAAATTAATTCCTTTTTTTCTTTCTTCACCACTTGTCAAACAGTCGACCAAAATACCACTTTTAGTATTACTGTAATCATACGAGAGTAAAGGTGCATACGACCGAAAGCACAGCACATTCTTCTAAGAATCTAATCACACGAAACCGGCCCCAAAGTTGCCGATATTTCTTTCAAAAATCGTTGAACAATAAAACCCTGTTGTTTCATCGCCTACGCTTGTGCACTTCAACAATTCATCTCAAATATTTCAAATGGATTTGTGCTGCATATTCCCCACATTGCGCAATTTTGCACTTGCAATGGTAAAACGATAAGTGCTGCATATTCCCCACATTACGCAATTTTGCACTTACAATGGTAAAACGATAAGTCTCTTCAGTTTCATCGTGGCACAGGCATAACTGGTTTTTCGGTACAAAAATCACCTCAGATATATTTGTTTTGGAAATGCAGCTAATTTTTTAGAGCTTTGTAGCTTCACAATGGATTCTCTATTATTTTATAACAAAATTTTTTCACTTACAGACATTATGTATATGTCCACTTATAAGAAAACTGTAATGTATTGAAAATCCCTTTTTCATAATGAAACAAAAACTAAGAACATTGAATATTTGACTATTAACAAAAATGGTTNAATGCGTAATATTATGANAAATGTTTTAATGCGTANTTTTATATAACAAACCGAAGTTCATGCAACGGGTCTGCTGCTCTATAGCATTGTAGCNGTGCCTCTCATACTCCATTTCTGAACGTTGTTCCAATTTTTTCCATGTGTGGCTCTATCATTTATCTTGAATTCATTTACTCGCTGTGTAGACGCGTCACCACTTGTTGGTCGTGAAGTAGTCAACACAAAAAGGGCGTGGAAGCCACAGTAATGCTGGGAGAAGGTCATTAACCTATTCCAGCTGGGGACACCAACCACAAACAGCGACGATATGCCGCTCTGTCCTGTCAGGCGACAACGTCCATTTGGAAAATTAGACAACTTCATCATGTCTTCAAATTTTCACAGGCGTTTCTGTTAAATGCATTTCTGTGATCACCCCGGTTTCAATCGTTTCTGGTGAGGTTTCCGCTGCTGAACAAGACAGATGTTTTTTCGACCATGCTCCAGAAACGGTTTCACGAACATTTGACCCGTGCCCAAGCGAATAAGTGCAATTTCCCGGCTGGTCTGTTTGACGTGTAGAACCAACTCATTTTTACCAATGTTCACCTGACATTTTTCGTCGTTGTGCTACCTTAATATAGCAACATTACGACATGATTCCTTGCAGCTTCTTCATTGTTGCCGGCGTGACATCAGGGTTTGTGCTGAATGTAAATGTTTTGAGTCAAATTACATACTGCGTGCTACCACCCGGCTTTGATATGGCATTGCTGTGGCGTGGCATGCGAGGCAGTCAAAAGACAGCTTGCTGCCCTGCCTCCGCTTACACATTTGTCTGACGTATTTCCAGCGTTAACGGCGCCTAAACACCTGCGAAAGTGCCCGTCGCATTTCACTACTACGTGTTAACCAGATTTACAACTCTCTTTCATCTAATCCCACAACGGATGTTTGTCGCTGCGAAATGGAACAAGGGCGGTTGTGCACTCATGCGTAACACGGTGCTCAAAGCGAAAACCTGAACGCTGCTTCAAGAAAGTGTTGCTTTCGTCGGTTTTCCACAAATCACTGTAGTTTGTTTTTGTTTTAGCCAACAGAAACATCCGGTACAAATCAAAGCTGATGAAATGTTATGCAGCTGCTAAAACAAAAAATGAATACTAGTTGCCAGTCGTGCAAATATCTTCAAGTCTACAATTTGTTGGGTTTCGGAGCTGCTTCGAGTGAAACGTTGCTACCAAGTATCATTCTGATACTAGTTTGAGATAAATCGGTTGCCATTTGCCAAAACACAGTATGGAAAACTAGTTTTGCTTTAAAATCCATTTTATTTTCTTACGCAGAATAATTAATTTCCACCACGGCATGTTTCGATGAAAATTGCTGAATAGCATTTTAATGGATTAAAATTTTTTTTATATCTAAAGTTTGTTAACTGGCTTGTTAAATTTGCTGGGAATACAACGATAACTCGTGATACCTGTGCCCTGCGTGCTGCGTTAATATTTTTGTAATATTAGTACGGTTGATGATTCGATGGAAGCCTTCCTTACACAACAATTGAATCTATAGTTTCGTTCTTGTTGTTGAAGTACTCGTTTATTCTAAACATAACACTTTCCAGATTGTTTTCACGGTTCATTTTGCGTGTGGCAGGTTCGTCTTAGAATCACCACGCAATGGCCTCGCGGCTCAGACTATCGTTCCAATATAACTTAACTTACGAGCAACACGGCACTAAACATTTAAAAACGCGATATTCGGAGTAGCTTTGCGTTTGTGCAGCAGTTGGTTGTTCACTGAATTGCAATATCCTGGGACTAAAAATCTTCTTTGCATGGTGAATAGCGCTTCACAGTAGACTGAACTAAAATCTGACGATATAACAAGATCTCGGTTAGTGAAGGTCGGTTGCGCGCACAGCTAAGTTGGCTCAGGCCCGTAGCCACGGGGTCATTCAGGGGCAGTGCCCCCGCATTTTTCGTGCCCTCCAAATTTTTTTTTTGCCTGAAAAATTTATTTTAAACGTATAATAAAAAATCTTGCCTACTAAAAATTTATTTTGCCCCCCAAACCTCAAAACCTGGCTGCAAGCCTGGGTTGACTTACGGTTTGTTCCGTGACAACACCACCACGACAATCCGATCACTCGCAGAAAAACAGGCAGTCTTGGCAAGTGAGCAAACGTCTCTTCACGGCTAACACCAGATGCAAATTAAAGTAATTTGCCGTTTACAATTTGCTCTATGTTCAACCGGTATACACAGTCGTCACATTCTGCACGTTCCGTACACGTCATAGATTGTACCTAAGCATCAAGTAGAGCGTTTGATGTGAAGTCGTGAAATCACCTCAAGTGTTATCCGTACCATCAATTTCATTCGATTGGACTTGGTAAATTATAAGAAGTTTCATGAACTCTTGCGTAGGGAGTAAACAAGAAAAACATCACTTTTGCAAACTTTGAGATTTCTTTGAAAAATAGAACAATGGTTTGTAAAACTGTTTGCTCACAATCACAATCACGTGGGGGCATTGGACTCAGTGTGTCACCAGTGCCTGATGCTTTTGTTGAGTGGTAGAGTGTTCAAACACTGTGTCAAATACGCATCAAAAAGTTATAAAAGAGCGATTGTTTTGTTAATTAATTCTGTGAACTTTTTGCAGTGATTAGCAGAGCAATAAAATATTTGTTAACGATATCTTATCTTACATTTTGTAAAAAAACAAATTAGTTAGTTTGTTCCAAGGTAGTGTTAAAATGTGTTTTGATCACTTTCTTTACCAATTCTTTTCTCCCCGAAAATCACTGCTAATGACAAGCGTGTGCAGCGCATTTTACCAGAAACATGTTACTATAGAAACATTCATTACGGAGTTCCTTGCTTGCACAATAATTCTTGTGAACAGGAGGGTTAAGTGAATTGCGATTTTTTGGACCACCTCTAAGGTGTTGTGGTGCTTGTTTTTAATATGGCAATATGCAATTTTTTCAACGTTGTGATTTCAAAGCCACCGCAGAAGTGGCTGGTTTAAACAGTCATCTATTTAGGAATAGAAGTGTAAGTAATCAGTCTAAGCAAACCTTTACTGCGGTGTTTTTAAACCCGCCTTACACCAACTCACCCGGCATGAGCTACAAGCACTTACACGAAGTTTTACCGAAGGTGTGACTAGCACATTGCGCTTTGCGGAATGCAAACATTTTTATTAGAAAAAAACGGTTCGCTGTGGAAGGAACTTTATACGGTTCACTTGGAACAAACCGTCAGTTTCGCCAAACAAGCATTAAGTGATCCACATGTCATCCAAAGCAAAATGTTGAAAACTCATGTGCGTAGCCACAGAGCATTGGCCTTGGGCTTTAGAATCGGTGCGTTTCACGCAGTTTAGCACAGCACTCTCTTCATATGAAAAATATTCAATCACAAGCTGTCAGAAGAAATCACAGAAGAGTATAAATGCTTATCACATTACCACAGATTTCAAACACGACAACTCGATAAAGGGGCATTAAGTATTCCTTAATACCAACCTGTAAAGCAACAGCGTCATTCTGTCTCTGGAGGCTCTACCTACTGTAAGCTGTGGAATGCATTGCCCAAAGATTTATCGATTAGACCCTACCGTACTTTTATGAATTTGTATAAGCAGATGCTCTTTCACGAATAACTTTTATTGCTATCCGATATTCAATTATGACGTCACCGGTTGCCGTTTCTGATTTAGTTCGACGCACGCTGATGTAACATTGTCTGTGGTAGATCTTGTGTTTCTGCTGCGGTAACCATGCTCTTTTAAATGTCTTTTGTTCTTTTTCTTTTTTAACCCTTAAGTCCCGAAAAAACAAATTTTGCCTTTTTTGGCTGGCACATTACCGGAGCATAACTCGCCAACCGATAAGAGTAGAGAGCTGTTCGAACCTTCTAGAGGAAAGTCTTGTGGTTTCAATTCAAATTATTGGGAAGTTTTGGATTTGAACTTTTTTTGGCGGGAAGACACAAATGGGGCAGGTCAAGGGTTTTTCGGATGACGTCATCTGGGCCTGAGAAAAGGTTCAAGGGGCAATTACTTTGTTTTTTTCATTTTAAAATAATCTAGGCGGAAATCCGCATCTTTAGAGGCCTTGATTGGCTTTCTATCGTTAGCGGTTGGCTAGTTATGGCCTAAAAACAACAAATTAATTAATTGTTTATCAACAACAGGGAAAAGGATTTGAAACTTTTTATAATCTTGGTATTTAAAATATTTAAATATGTCTTTAGATTTTTGGATAGTGTGTTAGTCCCGCCGATGACTTTGTTCATCACACGTAGAAAGGATCCAGGATCCTTGCGCTAAAAGTATATGGAAAATTGTGTTGACACATGATCTGAAAAAAATGATTGAAAGTAGGAAGGAAAACGCCTTTAACAAATATGAAAACAAAATCATATCAAGGTTTCCTTTTGTTGTCCAATAAAATCAGTGGAAATAATCGAAAATCTGGATATCAGCAGAAAAATTATGATCGCAAGTCAGTGCGAAATCATTTAGATCAAAAATATATTGATCTACAAAACAAACCCAAGATTTGCAGTATTTTCCCGCGAAGATAAAATGAATTCTGTGAAATAGAATTAAGTGCACATATAATAAAGAATCGTCACAGCCATTTCAGATGAAGTTATACTTTGAATTTGTGTAGATGTTGAAAGCTACTGAATTTTTTAAACAGCTGCGTTAATTCTCCACTACAACTGTTTTGTTCTATGGTGAGGTTGATATTGGCAAGTCTCAATACTGTTTCTGTTTGAACATTAAACGGAATTGAATAAAATCACATAATTCTAGAAATTTGAGTTTAGGTACCAACTAAACTGACAATACAACTAGCGTTTTTTAAACTCTAACAAACCTTTGAAATGAAGGGCGGAGTAGTTTGAGGCATTTTTATAACGAAGATTATTACGCATTCAAGAAACAATTTTATGCGCAACCCCTTTACGCGAGTTCCTGAGAAAATCACCAGTTCAGTACTTGAGGTATTGGCATTAGCAGTTGAAGTAAATCACACATTGTGAACGTTCTGATGGGGACTCCTTAACGGTTCAACACAATGCAAGCGTGTTGTCGTAGAAGATACGGCAGACCACCTGCTTCGATGTCCTCTGCTCACTCAAAAATACAGGATAGCTGACCTTTTCATTTACAACGACACTGCCAAAAACTGTGGAGTTCTGGAAGGACTTCGTTTAGATACAGGATGATCATCATCATCAACGTTCTAATTAATTCTTTTTAGCATTGTCAATGCCATGAAGAAAGGGGATAAAAACGCCTGCTATAGTGCATATTATGCCCTCCTATATATAACGAAAGCAACGTGATATGAACATTTATATCCCTCAAATCAAAAGATGGTAATAGCATATCATGCTAAGGGCGCTCAACACCATATAAACTCAACACTGTTTTAAACGTTGACTCTCAAATGAGCTTGAAGAAGGTGCTGGGTTACGTTCACAGATTGTGTTCAACTCTATAGTAACGAAAAGAAATTTAGGCTCTTGCCGGAAATTGTAAGTTGCAGCAGACTTGCCGCACAATTTCTGTACGCAGTTTGGACAGAAATAAAACGAAGCGAAAAACTCGGTAAAGGCAGAGTGGTGTTTGTCACGTTATGCGTTACAACTTAATATTCGTGCCTGCTGTAACTGCACGTGCGTCCAAGGCTGATGAACGTAACTGTGTTGCCAAACGAAAAGTCAGAAAAGTGTCGAAACTGTTGATTGGCTTTCTTGTTTGGATGTAGTTTATGTTGTTGAACCAGCAAGGAATCGAAAATTTTGGCCGCCCCCACTTGTTCTCATTCAAACACAGAAAATCGCGAAAACTGCGCAGTAGGGCAAAAACTTGTTTGCATTTCGATCACCGTTTTCAAATGTTCAATACCTACCTTTGTTTGACAGCACCAGACCTCGAACGGAGTTTCACCTGGATTCCTACAACGACATCACGGAAGTTCTCAATGGCATTTCCAATATTGAGTACATGTCAGGTACCACGATGGGAATTCACTAACACTGCCTGGATTTCGAGAAGGCTTAGAACACCCACGTCGCTATGACAAAATTATTGCCAATTTCGTTACGAACAGACGTAATGCTCGCGCCACATTTGCAACTAGTCGTTATGGCTTTAGTTTGGGAACGCCGCGGCGGCATTTTGAATGTCGTGACGTTCATTCAACGAGGGGAGTCTTTTAGCTCGCACGGTAGACTTCGAACGATATAACATATTTGGGCAATTAATTGATCAGTATATTTTTGGTTTCTTCACGCTACTTAGCTCAAGTTTTTGTGCACTGGTTCCCTGTACTGCTTTAAGCAGAGACAGATTAGAAAAGGAATTTTTGTCGTCAACGTAGTTATGTGTGCTGTATTTTCTTTCCGCTTTGTATTTGCTCGTCTAGTGGATGTTACAGGCTTGCCGTGAGCGACATGAGGAAAGCTGCAACTAGCTCACCACTCTAGACTAGTGACTTAGATGTCGGGGCTATCACATGAAGCTATTGTACAATTTGAAATTAAAACGGCATTGAGCACTCATCTACTGAACATGCCTTTTAACAATCAACTAGTTTTCGAATAAGAATACTGTGGGTTGTCGATGCAGATAAATTTGGGTCGTTTTTGCAGCGGCGTTTGTTGTTGTAGGCAACACGCAAACCGGCAGAGCGTTGCGTTACGTCGTCGAACACGTGTTTGCGAGAGCTCGCAGAGGCTCGGCAAAAGTGGCTGTTCTTCTCAGCGATGGACAAAGTCAAGATGAGGTGACGGACATTGAAATAAAACCATTCGGTCTTGAACGTTTTGTGTTATCAACTCCCATGCGTGTAGTCTTCTGCATAAACGAATAGTGTAAACGACATCATTTTTAGCTTTGGAGAGATCATTTTTGTTTGCATAAAAGTTCTTCTGATGCTGTTTGTAAGAAAAATTCGCGAACAAAACGATGGAACTGTTAGAAAGGTATCACTAGATTGGACTTTGCACAAACTTGCCTCAACAGTAACGATATTTACTGTAATAAATAAACGCTTCCGATTCTTGCAGGTTAATCAAGCTGCTACCCTTTTTCGATCAGAAGGCATTGCTACTTTTGCAATTGGTGTCGGAGATGTCAGGTCGACAGCCAGAGTGAACGAGTTACGACAGCTCACTCAATCTGCTGGTTACTCTGGAAACGTGTTTATGGCATGTACTTTCATTCTTCCATTTAATAGTCACTCACAGCAACAGCACGAGCAGAGACGCATTTCCTTGCGGCGAAGTGATATCTTTTGTATAACATACTGCACTTTTGTTAGACAATTTTCAGGACTTGCACCATCTCTTACAGGAACGACTGGGTGACAAATTGGGTTAATTCAATCTTTTGTGTCATGCAGGTCGACGATTACAGATCCATCGGCCAAGTGCAAGAAAGCTTAATAGACGCCGTCTGTGAACAAACTGTCAGAGGTGCTGTGCTGTTTGTTGTTCCGTCGAAACCGAAAAACGTCTCAATTAAGTGTAGAAACTGCGTTTCCGGTATCTTTTTTCCTTTTCAAAATAGCAAGAAAGTCTATCGCAAAAACTAATTTCTGGTGGCTGACATAGCTTTATTCTTTTACTTTGCTTTTTCAGAATGTCCTACTGCAAAACTCGACTTAGTGTTTGTGATAGACGCATCCTCTACCATTGGAATCGACGATTTTTTGAAAGTGAGTTCTGTCACTAGTTTCCTTTGTTTTCTTTTTTTGAGAAAAAACTTGACAGTTGTTTCAAAATATTTCAAAAAGCAGTTAAGCAACTGGCGCTGTAACTGATAAAACACATTTGCTAAAGTGCTAACAAGCGAACCCGGAGAAATTGACTGGCACTCTTTTTGTACATGATTTCAGGTCTTTTAAGATAATAACTGTCATCTGGCACTTCCAAATTTATATTGTTTTCAATGAAAGGTATTATTTGTAGCGTATAAACGCTTATGAACGAACAATATTAAGACATTCATGGTGGTTTGTTGTTTTTGTTCACTTATACCATTCTGCATGGCTTTGGTGGTCCAGTACTGTTGGGCAAATGATATATAACGTTTCTTTTTCCAGTGTATAGACAGTGTGTTCCATAGACGTACATCCAAATAATTTACTGTAGTTAAGTTAGGTAAATACATCTGTCTTATATTACAACGTCAAATGCAGTCGATGAAACAAAATATTTGCCGTACCCAAGCTACTATCAGTTGGCTTCTGAGGACTTATTGTCAAGAAAAGCCTCACGAGGATCAACTGGCCATTTAAAAAAGTCTTGACATGTCAACAGGTCGAAATTGTAGTTGTTGGCAACTCCTAAGATCTGCTTACTGAAAGCGTCTAGTCGGATCGGATCTTTGCACATGGACGTTGCTGTAGATATTTGTTTTTAGCAGTTCCAGTCTTTCCGAAGTACGAAATGTCATAACTAGAGTGAACTTCAAAATGGAATCCTATTGATTAAGATTCTAAACAAGCGTAAACTTGCAAATTTTATGTTTTTAAGGACTAGACTTAAGCATGGGTAACGCATGTATGGTAGAACGTCTTTAAAATATCTAGTTTTGGTTGGCGCAATTAATGTTTTTGCAAATACAATGTCAAAAAACGAAAAATTGCGACGAAAACTTTGAAAGACACGCCCAAGTCACAAACTCTTTTTACGGTTAGAAAATCGTGTAACCTGATGCTCCACTGTGACTCATAACATTTGTGACGCATTTTATCATATTGCTGGTAAGCAAACTGCGCGCCAGCGGCATATCCAGAATGTAGATGTTTCTGCAGCGTTTGGCATTGTTGTGATCTAATTATGTATATTATCTAAGGTTAAATCGTGGATGAAAAAAATAGTGGAGGCTTTTGACATCGGCCCCGACCAAACACGTGTGGCTGTGATACAGTACAGTTCAAGTATTCAGGAAGAATTCAAGTGAGTGTTCTGGATGTTTGCCATCAGCCGATTTTAAAAGAAAGGAACTTTAGCAGTGTGCCAATTGTTCAGGGAGTTTCAACAGAAATCATTTGATGATCTGTAAATTAAATCCATTTATCCCATCACACAACACAACCAGCGCGGGTGCCACGTGCAAGCATGTTCATGTGCTGGTGTTAGATAGTAATGATGAGCAGAAAAAAATACGCAGCGGCTCAAATCTGCGCTAAGAATTCCAAACTGGTGTTGAACGCACGTCAGTGGGCAACATTTTACAAAGCGCCTCGCATATTCCTGCGGTGGTGCGCTTTGTGCTTCTGTGTCTTGCTCATTCATTTCGTTCGCGGATGCGATGAAGTTTCGCTGAAAATGAAAACTGGTCTGTTAGGAACGAACTGCAGGTCAATGCATGCGCAGGTATAAAGCGAGTACTTGGCATATCTGATAATCTTGAGTGTTTTGCAGCTTGGGCCAACTGTTGAATAAAAACGAAGTTCTGGCAGCAATCGATCGCATGGAGTACGTAATGGGTGACACTCACACCGGAGACGCTTTAATGTACATGTTGGTGAGAATCAGAAACGCTTTGCAATGATGTGTTTTCGCACGACTATTGCTGAGTAGCGCCTTAGATACAGGTGTCGGGAATTACTGGGATAACAGTGATCTCAGATTCACCTGTTACCGCAGTTTTTGTAAAAACTCAACCCTCTCCAAGAAACAGTCAAGCATAACAAAATGTTCACAGAGTAGTTGAATTTACGGTGTACAGTTGGTCAATTAGGTTTGGTGACTGATCACGTTTGGTGAAATGTTTTCCTGAATTTACAATGTTTGATTTGTTTGAGCTTTGCAGTTTTCTGTTTTAGTCTCAAGTAATGTAGGCTACTCATACTGAAGTTCTAGAGCAAATCCGGGTTATCGCAAATTTTATCTGACACCAAACTTCATTTTCTTCGATAACCCGTCGTATGATTCTGTCCTTCGACACATTATTTTCTACAAATCAAACTCATTGTTGATACGTGTTTGATGCACGTGTGGGTGAATAGCCTTCGCGTTAATAGTGTGCTAGTGCAGCTTTACTGTTTTAACTGTTCTGTGAGATCCCGGAAACGTGGGTACAAAATAAATCCTATGTGTGTAGACGCACATTTACACCGAAAGAAACGGAGACCGACCGGAAGTTCCGAATGTTGCAATTGTCATGACAGACGGTAAAGCTCAAGACCGAACTATGGTAGAGACTTCTGCAAGAAAAGTTCATGAGGTGCACGTTTCCTTTCCTCAGTTCCTGATATTTTTGGCACAAAACGTAAAGCTTGTCTGTTAAATCTGGACCTTGCATAGCCTAGGAATACACGACTTACCTATATGAGACGATTCTGCAAAAATGTTGTAATAGTTACTTAGAAAATAACGCGCTGCAGCAAACATTTTTTCAATATTTTATTGAAAAAAGAAACAAATGGGCCAATCTCTGCCACCATCTGACTTTTTTATTTACTTGCATTCAGGAAGGGATCACTGTTTACTCAGTTGGTGTTGCTGATTACAGTTTGGAAGAAATTAAGATAATTGCGTCTGATCCGGATGAGTTCTTCGTTATCGAAGCTCTCGATTTTGACCTCATTGAGCTGAAAAGGGTTGGTTTGATCAGGGTAAGCAAAGATACTTATATATCAAGAGTTACGTTGAAGCGCAAAATTTAGTTTTAATATGTGAAACAACTAAACCAACTAAGAAACTTTTGGCACCGAACATAACCGATGTTGCTTGTGTCGTTGCAGAGCATTTGCGAAGAAGCAGAGCAAACATGTCCATCTGCAACAGCCGACATTGTCTTTTTAGTAGATGGCTCGAATTCGATAGGTTATGAAAATTTTCAAAAACTCAAGCTATGGATGAAAAACATTGTTGATGCTTTTCAGGTGAAAAATCTTTGCAATTTTGGAGGCTGAGCTAATCGATTGTGAGCATAATCAGAATGTTAGAAAAGTTGTTCAATTATGTTTGTTTTGGATGACATTGCTTGGTTGCCGAATTTTCATCTGAGTCGACGTGCTTACCTGGAAAAAACGCTGTCACTTTTTTATTCTTTTCGAGTCTAAATGTCGTTTCTACCCTGTGTCAAAAAATAACCCGCTAAACCATCTCAAAATATTTGTTGCAATTTTGAGTAAGTTTGCAGCTTGCCGATGTTGACCTCAGAGAAGTTTCCATAGCAATGAATTAAGTAAAAAAATATGTTTTCAAGAGTTCTGTCGTTTTCTTGCATTAGAATTCAAATACTAATTGGCAATAGGCGCGTGAAAACCTTGGTATGTGCAGCATGATATACCTTTTCTCTTTTACAAAGAAGTGTGATGTATCCATTCATACCCTTCTCATAGTGAAGTTGTTGCTTACTGTACTTATTTCACAATCCAAGTCTTTTAAAGCATAAGAATTTGTTTGTTTCAAACCTTGAAACAAAAATAAGTACGAAAATGATATGTATTTTGTGCAAGGTTTGATCTTTAACGTCTGGCATCACAAAAATTGTGCGTCTCTGATTAGTAAAAATGTCTTTTGTATTCAATCTAGGCTTCAGTTGGCTACTTCCTCTTGATTTTACAATTTTTTCATCACAAAGAGCAGACGCAACAACTGTTGTATGTCAGCAATACGCTGTTATTCGACTGGTATTTGATTTTGTGTTAAAAGGTTGGCCTTTACTACACTCGAATCGGTGTTGTCCAGTTCACGAGTAGGCCGTATCTTGAAATTGACTTGGATGAACACTCAAACACGCAGTCGACACTACTGGCTATCCAAAACATCCGGTAAGTTACTGAATAACTGCTATGGTCTACAATAGTTGACGTGGCGCCTTGCGTTGCCAGCAAAGATCGGTGTGGATACAGGGTCGTAAATCAAACCAACCAAACCTATCTACAACAAGTGACCGACGTTAATATTGTTAAGTATTGTGTTTTCGTCTTTTCATTATGTAAAGCGATAAAGTGCGTGTGAGCAACATTCCCATTGCTTTGTATCTTAAACAAGCAATCAGCTTTTACGAAACGTACAAGCAATGTTCCCTCTAAGAAAATTTTACACTGAGCAAATGTTTGTTTCAGTGAGCATGAATATTTCAAGGATGAGTTAGCAGAGTTCTAAATGAGTTATAAACATTGTGAATTTGATTAGATTAAAAATCTTGTCAAAATACGAACAAAGTACACATTTAGTTCAAATAGCTCCTCCTTGTTTTCTTACTTTTCCAATGTTTTGGAATGTTGCAAGTGCACGAGAACGAGATTTCACTGCGCAAATGGTCTGGTGGTACTGCGCATTTGCGCAGTTGTGCACCTTTGAAAGGGTACATTGCCTACAAGTAAAAACTAGTTTACTTTCAGTGTGGGGTTATGTCTACATGAAACATTCAGGGTTAAATCATTTTAAATATATTTCAATTACTTTGCGCAAACTGCGCTTTCAGGAGATATTTATAATCGGATCAGTTGCAGCATATTTCTCATTTTCTATAGATGATGCTTGGAGATGAATAATTTCTTCACAAAATATCGGTCAACAGACGTTTTGTTGCTTTTCATTATTTAGGTATAAGATGGGGGGAACAAACATTGGAAGAGCAATTGAATATACTTTGAGCAATGTGTTTACGAAAGCACGAAACAACGCTCCGAAAATCCTGATTGCTCTGACTGATGGTCAATCGCAAGACGACATACGATCAGCGATAAGGAAAGCTAACTATGTGAGTTCTGACCATTTTTTTTGTTTTTTTAGTGGTATTTAATAGCCACATTTCTTTGAGAACCACTGTCTGAAAAAAATCTGGACGCAACCATTTTTTCATGCTTGTAGTGAAATATAGTCGAGTATTTCATGACGATGTACTACCCAACTCAGAAACTGTTCAAAACTTCGGAAAACAGAACCTGAAAAAGCACAGGCAAGGAAACGGTGGAATTTCCCAATTCTTCGCTGAAGCAAGTACATTGGCTTGCTTCAAAGTAAATGTACAATTTGATCCAACTCACTGTTAGAGTTGCTGAAACCCTGTTCGAGTCACATGTTTAGGCTGACAGTGCTTCAGAACTGCGTCCACGATGTAGCACACCTTCCACTTACACCAATCAAGCACATACATTATGTCGTTGGACGTGAGCTGTTTTCGCCTTTCACTTAGAAGTGCTCTAAAAGTGGAGGAGCACAATGTTCGAATTTTTTGTGGGATAACCAACACTTCGCTGTGCTGCGACCATCCAAAGTGCTTGTTTGCATTGTGCATCTGTGGGATTGCGGATATGTAGCCTAGAGGCTTAGCCTTCGCCATGTGGGCCGCACAAATGGCGACCTCCTCTAAGGGTGCTTATTGTTTGCGATAAAACTTAAGCTGTTCCGAAAATATCTTCACTCACGGCCGCTTTTTCAGGCGGGTATTCACAGCCTTGTATATGGTGTTGGCAACGTTCAGCCACATTCACTTCGCCAGATGGTGTCGCAAGAAGACAATCTTTTTCACGCTTCCGGATTCGACGAACTGCAGCGTATGCACAGCAAGCTTGTATCGCTGATCTGCGTCAAAGCAGAGCCAGGTAGACAAAAATCAGCAATGGTGTCCAACTTTGGCTGTCATATTGGAATAGAAAAAGTTAATTTCTCCTATAAACTGTTGAAAAAAGAGGTGCTTCTACGAATAATTTTGCACATTTTCAGAATGTTCTAGTCAGGAGATCGATCTCCATTTTCTGGTGGACGGTTCAGCGAGCATCGGATTAACGAATTTTAGGAAAGTCAAACGGTGGATGCAAAACATAGTACACTCGTTTGATGTGGGGCCATATACAACTAGAGTTGGTGAGATTTGCGTGATAATTTTTGACAATATTTTCTTAACTGATAGTCGTGTTGAAACGTCTGTCGGAACATTTTATAAAACTAAATGATCTTTGCGAATACTACATCTGGCTGTACAAATCACCCTGCTAGTTTTATTGACGAAGGATCTCAGCAAAACATTTTGCACGCCTTCGTCTGTCAGAAAGCAAAACCAAATATTTGTGGAACGCTCTGACATCAACTTAAAACACGTGGCAACTTTCGACAGATATTGTTAGATTCGCGCAGTTGACTCAAGCCACGTTAAGGAAAAATGATGTGATGATTTGCATTCGGTTACTTCTAAAAAATTGGCTCACTCGAGTTTAATTGAATTTTGAACAGCTCGAATCATAAATCACAATCACAAATCACACAATTTGGGTTTTGTTAGTAGACTCGAGTCATGTTATCTGTACCTGGGATTATGATAACTAGAACAGCGATTTTATGTGAATCGATACCGACTGGAGCTGAAAATCCACTAATTAGAAGTGACTTTGAAGTTTTGTGGCTAGACGTGACTAAAGTCAGTAACTTGATTCGAAAAAACTCAATTAATTCGGACTCGGCTGGGAATAAAAATGTTTGTGACTTAAATTATCTGGTCCATCCCAATGTGATGTTCTATCACATCACTGGCGATTGAAATTTCTATTTTTTAACTGCTGAGCTTGAAAATTGGCAATGTTGAATGCGGTTTGCTCACTTTTGACATAAACCTTTCTAACATTGTGCGTGCAAAAGTCAAGCGGAGAAAAATGTTAACAAAAGTAAGCCATACTTCAAAATATGTCCGGAAACTCCGAATTTGATTTTTAAGTTTTGGCGCAAATTATTGAGGATTCCATCAAAATCATCCTTTCTCCAAAAATGCAGTTGCTGCCGTGCCAACTTTACTTCACACCAATCTCATACTGACATTCCACTCTGTAGCATTGTCGCAGTACTCATCGGGAGTGCAAACATCTTTTGCCTTGAATCGTTATGCAAACAAGCGTCAGATCCTCTACGCGATCGACCAGCTGGAGTTGCTCGGCGGCCCGACTTACACAGGTGAAGCATTGCGGCGAGTAAGGCTTACCGGGTTCTCAACAGAAAGTGGTGGAAGAAGGGGAGCACCAAAGGTAACCGCAGCTTGATTGTTCTTGATTATCTCTGTGGGAAGTCTTGTTGCCCACACTTTGAAACAAACAAAATTTATTAACGAATTATGTAAAGGTTTTGTTACTTTTCGTCAAATGCATATGAAAAAAACTCCTGATATGTAAGAAACAACTGATTTTTCTAACGTTTACTTTCACATGTTTTTATGTGCAAGACAAAAGACAATGTTCTTGTATATCTACATTTGAATCTGTTGAGGTCAACCTACCATTGTCTACGAAACAAACGCGTAATACGCAAAAAGCGCATCAGCGCATCCCTCGCAACAAACAGAAAGCAAGTCACGAAGTGACCGCATATAGATGTCGCTCCTAAACATGATATAAAATGATCACCACAGAAGAATCTTTGTTTTGTACTTAAGCGAATACAAACATTCCGACACTCGGGTGGTGCGACTCCACAGAACTTTCATGTCCAAACCAGGTGCTATTGTTCTCGTTGCATGTATAGCTTTAAATTGTGTGGACGGAAAAAGTTATACACGCGTAGAAAAGAAGAAAAATATATAGTTTGATTTTCAACGAACAATCGCCAGCGCTGCCCATGATGTACTGTAAGTTGCTATCAAAGTTATATTCTTGACATTAATCTTCGTCGCTATTTGTGTTTTAATAAGACCTCAGAAATTTGATCTTTTGTTCAGGTGCTGATAGTTATCACTGATGGCGGGTCAGCTGACAGTGTAAGACAAGCTGCAAAAGATCTTCACAATGACGGTGTTTACGTATTTGCAGTTGGTAAGAGGCAATTGCGTTAACAACGTAACATTCAGAAAGATTTTAAAATTGCAAGCAAAAACGCAAGGGGTCTATCGTGTTACCGTGTCAGCATTTGTGGTACCGTGTTGTCGTGCTAGCACTTTCAAGCCTCTACGGGGACATTTTAATAATGTAATCAGTTAGGAAGCACTTACCTTTTCGAGAATTATGGTGAATAAAGTGTTAAAGCAGACCAAATGAAAACGCTAAAGCAGCGGTTCCTAAAACTTTTTCGTTGCTACCCTATGAGACTTTTCATAGGCTCGCATGTACCACTAAGGTTTTTGTATGTTTTTAGCTGCTGCACTGAACTTATTCTGCTGCACAACGTCGTTTGTCTATAGGATGGCTAAAAATACAAACTGTGTTTCTTACCGAATTTTAATTTAAATAACAATTTTTTTACTTAACACAGAGGATTAGTTAAGAGCTAACTATTCCCAAGAACATATATTTTATTTAAAGTTCTAACGCGGTTACTTACACAATCTTGTAATTCACTCGCCCTCGCCCGCACTCAGGCCCGTAACCAGCTTGGGACACCAGGAGGGGCGAAGAGTTTTGTGAGAGGGGCCAAATTTTTTGAACTATGTCCAATAGTTTCAAAAAATATCCAACAAATTTTTTCAGGGGGGGCGAAAAATTTTCCTGGGGGGGATTCGCTCCCTGCGCCCCCTTGGTTACGGGCCTGCCTGCACTTCAGTATCTATCTTTAAATGCTGGAACAGCCAATACTTTTTCCCATAATACGCACTGCAGCAGGACCGGTCCTTCTACTAGGCTAACGAGGCGGCTGCCTTGAGCGCAGCCTTGAGAGGCGCAGAATCCGCCTTTTTCTTGGTTCCCATGTCTTATTTTGTAAATATTGCAGCTTGCCTAGGGCGCAGAATTGTCTCAGGCCGGCCCTGCACTCCAGCATGAGTGATTTTTATGACATCATTGGCTTGGCACTGTCTTTAATAAACTAGCAGCTGTTTTGAAAATGTTGAATCCGCCCGACAGACATAATTAGCGCAAAGTGCCAAATCTAAGGGCGGAGCAATCCCAATATTCGAAATTTGGTAAAATATTGAAAACATGGTGAGAATATGTGGAAACTGTATTCACTCAGACTCAGACCTAATGTACCCCTTGAAAAATCCAAATGTACAGTTGGGGAGATATCTACCCCATGTTGGGAACCCCTGAACTAAAGTTTCAAGCATTTTTTCACATTGTCTAACGGTATTAGTTGCAAGTGAACACAGTTTCGAAAATTTTGAAAGTGTAAGTTGCAAAACTGCTGCGTGTGTTTTATGTTAGCTTTTCCTCTTTCCTGGGGACAGGTGCTGGGAACACGTGGACCCCAACGATGTCTGTGATAGGATCGGAACCCATTGTCACACATGTGCAAGAGGCAGCTAGTTACGACGCGATCAACAAGTTTCGACGAGAGCTTGTTGGAGAAATTTGCCGAGAAACAAGACCGGGTAAAGTGTTATCAGAAATCCTGTCATATTTTCTTTAAAAAAAAAGTTAAACCCGAAGGCAATGAATACTTACAAAAGACCTACCACAATTGGACAAAAGCTAACGAACTACAAAGAGCTTGCTTTAAACGAGACACGAAAGCAAACCAATGGTGGCTCAAGGCCATGTGGGCACTGTGCGCTTTGTGGTTGCTATGGTAAAAATAACAAACCCATGGTACCAAATGTTTCACAATTGCTGACTAAAACCAAAACGTTTACGCTAAACCAAAGCTTGACTTGGGCAGATTTTGGCATTTACGTAGCGACTTGTCACCTCTACACGAAGCATACACGGATACACTGTTACTTTTGTCGAACAACCAAGTTATCACTCTCTGGGTATCTGTGAAAATAAATGGTATCAGCTAATTGACGCGCAAATTAACATTCAGAACATGATCCTTCCCCATGTGAAATAATTATTACGATACTTTGCTTAGTGTTGTTTGACTCAGCTTACTATATTTCTCTAGCGTTGTTAGTCATTTCACCACGAGTTAGATTTTAATTGGAGAAGTTTTCAGCCATTAGCGGCAACTAGTTAGATGTTTCAATCATTTATTTATTTCAGTAAATGTCTTTCTAATTTTATTTTTTGATAAAACACTTTTCTTATTTCATTAGTCACAGTTTTCTCTTTGTCGCAACTAGTATTCTTAACGTCAGTCAGTTTGTTAAGTTGTTATGATTTCTGAGCTTGTGCTACGAGATTTTGATTGTAGTCATGAGTTTGTTTTTTCTCTGCTGTTACTTCAGCCTTTCAACTTTTCACCCGTAAGCTTTGCTTGCAATTTCCAGGACTGAGGATGCGTAATTTTACGTGAAA
>JGI24159J19872_10001154_pt1 | contig 28091 bp, 20 predicted proteins | sample Ectturendosymbi4_FD_19872 | JGI IMG/M metagenome (IMG submission 19872)
GCCGAAGACAGCCCCGAAATCGCCAAATTCATCGGTAAGTGTGCTGAAAACGTCATCGCATAAGCGGCGTCGTTGGAAAACAGCGAAACATTGGTTTTGTTTGATTCCTAGGAAACGTTGAGCCAAAGTGGTGTCGGAAGTACCGAAAATGATTGTGTTATGAAATTTTCGTAACTAAATCCAAAATTAAAGGAGAGTTTGGCGAAATCTTTTGCCTTGCATTTTTCAGGGAGGGCTGCAGCCCGTCTAGACGAGCTGCCCCAGATTACAACTACAGCAAATGATCCACACCGCGAAGTTTTGTGCTGCTTAATTTCGGCGAACATATGTGAATCCACAAATAGTAAATGTCATGTTTATTTTAATCATTTGTTTTGCTTGTTCTTCCTACAACAAATTCATTCGATTTGTTTACCGGTTTTGTGAAATTTTCGTAGAAGTCAGTAAAAATCACGAAATTTTTCAATACTGTTTTGGAAAGAAACAAAGATTGGTTATGACCTTTTTAACATTTCTGTTGACCTCACATTCTTACCGTCCCCCCTGCGTGGTCCTGTGCAGTGTTCGTTAAACTGTATTTGCTTCCGCGGATGAACACTAGCGCAATGATTAGTCGCCGTCAGACGGTGGGCCATAGCTAGAAAGAGCATCATCGCTCACGTCATCCGAATCAACGCGAGTGACGCTCATTGTGACGTAGCGTCCATGAAACCTTTCTATTCCTACCTTTATACGCTCTTTTACATCTTATGCTGAAAAACAGGGATTCACGTTTCGCCGTTCGACTTTCCCAAACGAACTTACACGAACTCGACACGTCACTCACCACGCCCAGCAAGCTCATCGTTACTGAGGGGTTTGGATGTCAACTTGCAAGACAATAACACATTCAAACTCACATCCGTTCCTCCCCTGTTTGAAAACCCTGACACGAACACTCTGGCGACAAATATGATCAAGTCACTCCTCACATGTGAGGTAGTCAGCGCCACTCAAGTGGAACCGCATTTGTTCCACTCCGTTTCCTTTGCTATGTCACCGATCACGTGACCATGAATAGCTTCTTAGGAAAAGCGGTGAACTGGGTTGAAAATATGAAAGCTGCAACTGATTTGGTCAAAACCACGACCTCTGATACACTTGGTGTTAGGAATGGCACTTTGCGAAAGTAACTTTGTTCTCTTTCAAAGGTGTGTTCGGATTGACCGGAAGTACAGAGTTCTTCATCGTGAAGTTCACAAACTATGAACTCGACTTCGCCCCAGCGGGGTTCGTCGCCCACGTCGCTGCATGGATCCTCTTCATAGCGGGGTGCTGTGGGTATTGCCATGGATACGGTTACCATGACGACGTCGAAATGAACCAGGTTTTGCCGATGGGCATGCCAGGGGGTTTCTGGGGTGGATTAGGGGGTGAGCGATTCCCCCGGTTTGACCCCGTGGACTTCGCCAGGAGAAAGTGGCGTGGTATGCAGGAACAAAGTAAAAACGTTTCGCAAGCGTGATGTCATCGGAAATGACGTGAGCACGCGGAAGCTTGTCGGTGACGTGTTATATTTCGTTTTACATAATTATTTCATCGTTAAAACTACACTATAACAAAACTGTACAGGGTACCGTTCGATTTCAAGACGGACAAAAGTAGGCACGTGATTACTATATATAGAAACAAAAGCCGACTGTGACGTCACAAGAGAGCAATTATTTACAAACGAGGCGACTTCGGGCAGTGCGCATGCGCAACGTCACAGCGACGTTATATTTTGTACAAAAAAAACTGCATCAAAATCAGAAGTGGTCGATTAGAACTGACACGCTGTTGCTGCCGACGTCATAGTTGTTGTCCTCTCCGGGTAGGTTGACGTTCTGCCACTGGGATGGCTCGCCTGCGAAACAATTAACAGCATTCATCGACTTGTGCACAGTTACATTTTTTTAAAAACATCATTATTAAAAATTACTTCCAAAATCTTTTGCTACGTAGTCATGATTGTAATCTTAAAACAACAAACACAGATTAGTTGAAACAACAACAGTGTAACAGGCGGGTTAAGGGTCATGCAGGATTTAGGGGCTGCATGTGTTAAATCTTCATGCTACAAGCAACTTTAGTAAAGAACTCAATATCCAGTGAATTTGAAACAAGCGCCAAACAAACAAAGAACCAGATTTTCAAGTTCTTCCTTTGTTTATTTGTTTCTTTGGAACGGGCCCCTGAAACACGTCACATGCCCCCGAAGTTCCCCAGGACGGGGCCTTGCCTCAGAAAGAGGTCTGAGGCGGCCAATCGCGCTTGTTGTTTGCACAATGGCCATTGTGATGTCAGCTTGACTTATCCGGTCATGCCTGAATGATTTGATAGTGACGTGGAAGTCGAATCAGAAAATACTCGTCCTCTGACTTACTTAATGCAAATAATAATTTAGACATGACTTTGACAAACAACCTCCATCTTGGCAAGAACCAACTACGTCACAAACGATCAGCAGCGAATATAGGAAAGAAACAGGTTGGAGCAGCAGATTGTGATGCCGAGCAAGCTGTTTGTTACGTCACAGTAAAAACGAGGCGTACCTCGCGGCGGAAGAATGGCGAGATTAGTTTTGAGATGGAAGTTTGAATGAATGAAAATGTTGTAAACGCTCTAACATCGACACTGCGTAATGCACACGTAGCAAAATTTAACGGCCGTGAACGTTTGTCACGTGTCTCCAAACTTTGAAAATTACTTTTCATTTTGTTCATAACTTGTTTGCTGAGTCATGCTTTATCCATTTGATGAGTCATACCTGCATCAGGACCTAAAAACTTTACGAAACTGAGAACATGTTTCATAACGAGTCGCGTTTGCATCCCATTGCAAGTGAATGAACCTCAGTGAACCGCCAACTCTGCCCGGGGTGGCCAAACCCGGTAAGCACCCCCATTTTGGTCGAACTTTGTTTCTCTGACACCTGGTGGCCGAAACCGATTCATTCACGAACTTGTGCTTATCCCAATCACAAAACGTCCGAAACATTCATTAAAAATTTGACAACATGCAGAAGAAAAACTTCTGCACATCGGAAGCCAATGGTAAAAGACGAATATAGGAAAATCTTGGTGTCCGGTACAGTGGCACAAAGGGGTCAGAGGGAGGCCGGGACAAAAATAAGTTTAGCGCCCCTAGGTTCGAACCTAAAGTCTTTCGGAAGCAAATGTACTGCACTGAAGAAAGTACTTGTGACATTGTTGGGACTTTTCGGCGTCCGAGGCATTTTGCCCCCATCCCCCCCCTGTATGCAACATGCATCAAAAAGTTATCGCCAAACTTTATTCGTTTACTCTGAGAATGAAAACAACTCACATACAATAATGGGTCCATATTCCTTATGAACCTAGCGCCCAAAATGCAGGATATTGAGGAATTTAACGAGAAACTCTCATAAATTCCAATGAAACGCATGTAGTGAGAAAATCACCTTTGATTGGAATGCTGCAAGTGTATCAAGACCCCCTTGTACATGGGGGTAAGCGCTGGGTTGGGAAAGTGACATTAACACTTGTTACTGAGTTTTGGTGATATTAGTGGGTGCTGCAGGAGTAACAGATTTAATGGGAGGTGCTGGTTTAGTATGACGTCAAATGTGATGATGTCAGAGGGATTAGTTCATGTTGTGTTCATTAATGTACGCGGTTTGTGAATGCCTTGTATGTTTAAATGTCGTTCGCAGAGGTCAGTGCAATGGTAGTAGCATGGAGAAGTAACAACATGCTGGTGCCCCCTAAATCTAGGGGGTCTGACACCGAGGCGCATCGCAGGCACCTGGGTCGGAGGATTTCAAGGAAAAGGACCAGCCGTCTGACGTCATTGACGCACAATGCGGTAGCCTGAGTTCCACCGGGTGTTCGAACTGGAGACCATGAGGTCCGCACATCACCAATGGAGACAGCAACGTTTCGCCTGCGAAACAATAGAACACCATTGTTTCTTAACAATCAAACCATCGATTACCCATCAAACAACACAAAAACTGATAAAAGTACCTTTATCTTTATCAAGGGGGGGTAGGGCGGTGTTGTCGCGGCACACTTTGAAATATATTTCTTGGCGGATTCCGGGTCGGATCGCTCCTTTCGGAATGACGATGGACACTCCGGTCTCGACAGAGCTCAGGACTCCCCCATTGCTGTCGAAGACCCCCTTAGCTGTGGCGACCACTTGCGGATCATCTTCATCGACGCTGGGGGGACTGGACATTTAAGGAAGTTGTGTTATGACGTCATCAAGAATGACGTAACACTTAAAAGCTACGCTTTGAATCACAACAGGTCAGAAAACAACAACCATCACTTGAAAGGAAGTTAGTTGGCAACGAAACAACACGATTATTATTATCATTGATGACGTGATAGTCAATCATACGAAACAAAGAGCACGAGGTCGAAAAACAACGCTTTGAAGCTTCCGCAGAGCATCGTTGAAACGTGAGTTCCGAGGTTCCATACCTCACTGACGCCTGGGAAGGAGCTTTGCGGGGCTTGGCGCTGTCGTACGTGTCCCCGTCGAACGATGGCCCTTTCTGGGGCCCATTCGTGAACTTGGGAGCGGTTTGCGGACCAGAAGGCTTGTAAGGTCGAGGGTTGTATGCGCTGTACGAGCTGCAACCAATGGCAACATTTGACGGGGTTGGGTTCATGGTGACTGGCAGCCTAAACTGCCGCGTGGAGATTAAGCGATGAACGAATTGTGACGTATACAGAGTGACGACACAGAGCAAGTTCTGGCACGTGATCAAGCGATCGAAGAAATGCCTCCCTGCTGCGATTTTGGGAGGGTTTCAAATATTTTTATGAGACCTGGACCCCTAAGAAGACCCATAACAAAACAACCCCTTATGACCAAAAAAAAATATCTTGAAACTTCAAACAATTATTCATTACAGCGCAGATGACAAATTATAAACTCTGTTTATGTTCAACTACGTGGTAATCCACACTTCTCCATCGTTGTATCAAGGTCAGAGCAGAAATGCATTCAGACTTCTTCAAGCACCATTCATTCAACCGATATTCTATGAACGCGACACAGAAGCATACCTTGTCGGTTTGATCTGGCTCATGTAGTCCTTGTATTGTTCCTGCATGAACTTTGACTTCTGAGGAGCATTCACACCGTTACTGACAGGAGGCCGCGTCGGCTGTGGCTTGTTTGCACTGAACAGTGTGAAAACAATTTAAATCCTGTTGTTACGTCACCAAGAGCATTGATTACATCATCATGGCAGCCGATCTTCGTCACCAAAACTGTGCACCACGTTTTATATCAAAAGACGAACGCAAGAATCTGACGTCACCACGCTTACGTGTAAGGTTGATATGGCTTCTGCTGATTGGACTGAGTACTCCCAGCAAATCTATTGTACGGTCGGGCAGTCTCGAACCTGACGACGAATCAGAAATTCTTATCAATTGCAATTGATACGTCACAACCAGCATGATACAACTGATACGTCACAACCAGTACGACGATAACGATATAAAAGTTAATGGATGGGCTTGTCGAATGATACAACACTGAGTGAAGCTATAGGCAGGCCGGGTACAAGAATGAACTCGCATCGACTATGGAAGCGACTCACGAAGGAATGAAGGAAAACTTGTGAAATTTCACAGGAAATCAACAGATGTGGTCGCAAGGAGGCAAGAAACACTACAACAAGCATATTTTTCTCACCTATTCTGTGTATTCTGTGGCTCCTCTCTGACTGGCGGCCTACAACAAACCAAACCGAAATTAAGTAGTTGCCCAGTTAAAGTAAATTAGGAATTCAGGAACAAACGAACATAAATGCACAAAACGCATGGCAACATACGCTCTAGCGCACCTGGTGTCTTGCGGACGAGAAGTTCCTCGCCGGTAGGGGTCGTTCTGTATAAAACTGTCAATTTCGTTTGCATAGTCGCGGGGGTTTTCCCTGAATGAGATCAAAGTATAAGATGATAAACATCTGTTGGAATAAAATGTTAGGAGGTTGAATCACAACACCGGACACATCAGTGGACGTGGTGGCTTTGAACTTCTTCAACGAAACAAACGTACATGTGTAGCTAAGCTCTCAAAGACGGCGTTGCAAACAGCACCGACATATTATATAATCGCCATAAGCACTGGGAACATGAAGACATGACGGAATGAAGTGGACACGAGACAAAATGGGGGAGATAAGAGTTATTCGCCAATAAACTTGGCAATATTAAACCATCATTGAAGCCACCAGGGAAGTGTAGTATAATGTGGAATAACTCTAGCCCAGGGGTTCTCAACTGGGGGTACATTAACCCATTGGGGGCAAATTTAATGATGGTGAAGTTACAATACTTTGTTTATTTCTACAGCGCTAGTGAGTACACAAAAAACAGGGGGTAAATTTTACGTTAGGAGCTGGCAAGGGGTAAACAGAAGAAAAAAAGTTGAGAACTCCTGCTCTAGTCAGAGGCAACTTCGAACTATTTTTCGATTTTTGAAAACCCCAGCATTTCTATATATTCAAAAAGCTGCCATTATATTTGGTAAGAGCAAAGCCACAGTCGTTGTTTGCTGCATACCTTGGACAGGTACAATAGCAAGGAGGATGGAAAAGGAAGCTTGCAAGACAAAAAGCAAAAGTCAGTCAGCTGTGGCGCTAGAAATAAGCTACGCAACAATGCGAACGACCACTACCTTCTGTCTTGCGCTGGAGGGGATTGTTCGTGGTGAGGGGGTCTGCAAGAAAGCAAAGTAAGTTTTAGGTGTGGTGGGTATGTCTAGCTATGCCTGCACCATAATTGGCTGGTTCTGTCCATGACAGGTTCCACTGCAAGAAACCGAACCTTCAACCTATGGGTCCAGCCTCCGAATGAAATGCATTGTGACGCATTAAAGGGTTTTACTGTTTGATGTCCAAACCACTGCTGATCATCAACGATTAAGTGTTTGAGGCAACCGAAGAAGGTCACGTTGTCGCTGAATAAAAAAAAATTCAGTGGAAAGACGCATCATCAATCATCGAAAAGACTATTTTGATTCTCACGCATCTGTTGTTGTAGAAGATTGGAAACTACCACCGCAACTGACAACCTATTAAAATTCCTTGATGATATTGTATTGGAAATGTTTTTACAAGCCATGTTTTAACAACTTTCCTTCAAACAGTAAATGGCCTGGATTCATTGGACAACGCGCACTTATATCTGAAGCATGTTTGAGAGGAAGCAGTACCTGTTTTTGTTGACCTGAGCGTAGACTGGTTCGACGGGTTGGTTTGGTTGCGGTCTGGAAAAGTAAAATGCGAATGAAAACATACACGACGTAGAAGTGGTTTGGAACGCACGACATGAATGCGTGAAATAACATAACTGCTGGCAAGCTGTGATTGCTCCAGGTAGCAACATTACACACGTGTGGCAGGGACACATCAACATTCCGTATATGTTGCAGCAACACAGGACATGGCACACAGCAAACACCAACTAAACCAGGAAGCATTGCAAACATCTATTAAGCAAACTGCACCACTGTACATGCAAGATCGACAAGGAAGAGCAAGTTTCAGTGACACTGAAATTTTGCCACAAAATTTCCACCACTTTGTTTATCACCTCTGATAAGGTTTAGCACTGGTTGCAGCTAGCTCGCCGCTGATTGGCTTTGTTGTGGGCGCGGTCTCACTGTTCCGAAAAGATGATTGGTTACAAGAAAATATGATACTAAGCAGGGAAAGAAAGGTGACTACTTTTGAAACTACCAAACACTATGTCCTGATATCGGCAACATCCGATGAACGAATGAAAATGAGAGTCACGTTACACAAAGCATATGTTTTGTTGCTGCCAGTCAAAGATATCAAAGAATAAACTTTATCCGATAACAACGGAACTGCATCTCACCTTCGGCCAGGGCTCGGGTCTCTATGCAGGGGGGGTGGGGCCGAGTGGGCAACAGGGGCAACTTCCTCCCTGACAGGGGGGACCTCTTCCTTGGCAGGGCGACGCGTCTCGGCTTCATCGCGAGGGATTTTGTTTAAACGCTGGATATGGTTTCTATGGCGACAGACGAAAAACAACGAAGATTCTGGTGAAAATGCTGCCAAGGGTGGTTCTGGATGCGAACCAGCCAGGCGAACGAATGAGGAAGTGGGACAAAAAATACACCCAAAGTTTCAACAAAAGCCAATGAATTCTCCACACACTTTCTTTTTCTATCTCATTTCCCTCCAGAAGATACTTCGCTAACCTATTCAAGTAAACTTACCCAGAGCCGTTTGTTTCTACTCCCCACAATTCTAGCTGCCAATCACGCACTACCGATTAACGACCACCAAGATTGTATTTCCATAAACAAGGCCTATATTCACACCAGCTTTGATGTTTACCAAAGGTATTAGGTTTGGTGGGCCAGCTCAGCACAGTTTTATTGGCGCAATGAAGCCGAGGTCTTATGGTGGTTGAATGTTAATATGATGGTTCTGTAGCAGATTATCAAATGCATCGAAGATGGTTGCACCAGAGTTGCCCTTCACAACAACGCTGTTAGTTTAGTTTATATGTTGAAAGCTATCTTTGTAACCCACTTCGCAATAAACTAATAAACTGTGAAGTAGTTTAGGACTATTGTGTGGCCAAGACAAACTGATTATTTGCAAAACACACGATCATCTTCAATCAATCACAGGTATTGCAAACATTTCGTGATTAAATGAAAACGAACAATTGCAGCTGAATGCAACCAAAGCAACGAGGAAGAATTGAAGGCGATACACTCATCTGCATATAAATAACTATTGCCATGGTTACGTCGGTTGCCATCGCGACGATAGATTTCAAACAATTGCAAAACCATTCAACAAACTCCACACTGGTTCATGCGGCTCACTTGAGGAAAGATTGGGGGTCAAAACGCCCTTCCGGTATTGGTTGTCTCCCCTTCGGTGGCTCCACTTTGGAAATCACTCGTGACGATGACCCCACGGGTTTGGGGGCTACGACCGGGGGTTCCCGGTCTGAGCTGCTGGAGCTGGATTGTCGCGCCGCCTGAGGACAACAACCCATTGGATCATCATTTCACGGAGAAACAACACTAGTGGGCGCGGCAGCATGTTAGAGACGTTCTGCTATTTTGTCAACATCCACACAGCAAGTTAACAACAACAACAACAAGCTCTTACATTAGACACAACAACAACAAACTCTTACATTAGACACAACAACAACAAACTCTTACATGGTGAGCTTGTTTCTTGTCCCTTGGTGGCGCTGCAGGCATCTCATCGGGTTCTGTAGGAAACAAAAAGAATGTTCGAACTACAGGAAAAAAGGCAAACACTAATGGTCATTAGTTGAATTGATTAAGATTCATCTTCACATTTTAACGTAGGTACTTCATCAGAGTCATGAAATTACTAAAACGGAAACAACAGTTCAGACTCTTGTAGAAACTCTGCACCAAGCAATACTCAGTGAGACAGTAACTTAAAAACTTAATCCAGGCGACAAACTATTTTAATCCTCAATATTGAAAAGTAATCGCTGCAGTAAATGTAGTTGGGGGAGGTGCAAGCGGGGGGGGGGGGGACCACGCAACATGTCACCACTGAAAGGCTCATTAGTTACATCAAAACCGATCTTGTTATGAGTGCCACCACTGCAATATTGTTGGCCAACCACAAAACCTTCGCCCTTTCCTTACTTTGAGCGGAATAACATGATCGCAACTAAGCGCAAGCAACTGCACCTTGGAAGTGGGGGGGCACTGGCTTGTTTGCGGGGGGTTCCTCATCGAACTCGTCCAGTTCTCCGAAGTCGTCATCACCAAACTTTCCTCCATCCTCCTCTTCTTCATCGGAGCTGGGAGGAGCAGGAGGCTGAAAGTTCAAGTGTGATGACACTTCTTTGTCGTGATTCATCTTTGCAACACGGCTCAGACGAAACTGAGTCAAATGTCAGCGCAGCTTGAGTGCTTTCAAGCAATACATCACCTACTTAGGCCTGTCCAGTCATAGAATACGTTGATGAATGAAACGCCGATAAATGCAAATATACCGGAAGTGCAGCACGTTTTCGTCGTATAGCAGACATTTGAGAAGTTACTACAACCACAAGATGTCGGCTGTCCCTCATTAAACCTCATGCCAACTTTATTTTTAGCCACTGTTTTGCATTTCCACGTTTTCACGAGTTGGTCTTTTTGTTGAATATGAGATTTAACGTCGGATCAGGAAATATTTTTCGCAGCCCATGAATGTATTGATTCCACCCAATTCTAAGGCAAACTAGCAATGCTATGTATTTCATGCAGACCGCAAAGAAACCGAAGTATGCACAATGTGCACGTGCACTGCACATAAACTTGATATTTCACTGGGCACAGAATAAATCATTTTTCTTCTTCCATCGCTTCACTGAACATTGCAACAAAATTAATTAGAAGCACTTTAAGATTTCAAAAAAGATGAAAAGCATTAACACTTTGGTGACAGTTCAACTCAATTGACAGAAAAACGACATTTCAAAACAGTGACGACTTTAAACTTCACCTTGACTAGTCTGGCAGGCTGAGGAACGTCGTCATCATCTGACGTTCTAGAATTGTTCAACATTTCTGAACCGACCGTTGTGACGCTATAATCGCTGGCGGGAGCAGACACGTATGAGAACTGATCGTCATCTCCGGGGATGTTCACCCCCTCTGTGTCCTCCTCACCGCCTCCTCCCAACTGTGAAGCAACAATCGGCTTGTTAATCGCGCTCCGCTTTGGCGGGAACAGGTTTTGAAGCAAAACATCGCAACGCCTCTATGACGACATAGACTTTTCTTTTTTAAATGAAACTTCGCTGGATTCAAATGAATAGAAAGAAAATCGCATCAAATGCGAACAACAATCAAAAGAACCCGAGGAGGAAAAGACCGCCACCCCCTCTCAACACCAGGCAATACCACCCACCTTATCCTCCGACACCCACACAGGCATACTCTGCTGGTCCTTGATTGTTGAGTAAAGTTTCCTGTACCAGTCGTCGCTGCCGGAGGTCAAAGTGATTGTATCTGTAAACGCGCATTGTTACGTCAAAATACAATGATCGCCAACACGAGAGCCACGAACAACCGCAGGGCGGTTTGAATTCACTAAAATCACAGCTTTAGTGAACACTTGTACTTCACGAAACAAACAGGAAAAGCACGTCACTGGAAGAACAATTGCTGTTAAACATCGAGCATTGTGACGCGTCAATGGTAATTATTGCAAAGTGACCTTCCACTGCTGCAAGCGGACTTTGGAGCATTCACAGCTAAACTGCATTTAAACCTTATTTCGAGTCTGTTCCACAATAAATGCACTTTGTTTCTTGCCCTGTGTGTCTCTGCCAAGTATGGTGGGTCAGGCACCCAGCTGCACTAGAACAGGGGCCCCCAGCCTTTCTATGACCATGTACCCATTCAGCATTTCAACAAATGAGCATGCACCCATTCAGCATGTTGACCGATGAAAATGTACCCCTAAAATTTCCTATGACAAAATATATTATCATGTTCATTCATAGTGATATTTAACAATAAGCATATAAAGATTTTTGAAAATATTACTCAGTGATATATGTATAAATGTTTGGAAATAAATAATATGTGAATATATTTTTTTTCATCTTCTGCTAGCCTCAAATGTACCCCTTCAGATAAGCAAATGTACCTCAGGTTGGGAACCTCTGCTTTAGAAGATGGAAAAAGCAGAAACAAATTAAAACCACTCTGTGTGCTTTTTCCAAACTTGTATTTGAAGGAAAGTGGTGTCCACACCAGCTTGATTCACTGTTTTATGAAACATTGAGAAAAAAACAGTAACCAGGACATTAGCAATACCAGCTCATAACAGCCTACGCGTAACCTCCCATCGAAAGGTTAAGCCTGACTTACCTAAATTTTCAATCGCTTTTTCCGCAAACTTCCACTTGTCAGGACACCCCCCAAAACCCACCTGTGAAGACGTGGTTGTATCCCCTCTGCATCTTGACAGCTCTGTCGTAAAGCTTTCCAGGCTTTTTCTTCTTTTCCTCATCAGTGACCGCCAGTTTCTGGCGCAGTTCTTTGACTGTAGCTTTCGACTGCGGACCGAGGAACACCACGATGGGGTAGAGCTGAGCGTAGTTCAACTTCTCAACAGCGGTTGGCGTGATGTCCAGTATTGCGTGCTTGTCCTTGCAACGACATGAGAGGCGTGCCAACAACATGCTTGTTTGAAGAGCATAACACCACAATGTCAGAGGCAGCGACCATTTCAAAGATCTTTTAACATATAATAAATAGAACGGGGCAAACTCCTCCTCACAAAGGTCTGCTGCACATTAAGCTGTACAACCATTTAGCAAATATTTATTTTATTTTTTACCGTTCTTGCGGATTGGTTCTGCAATTACAATTTTGACGAAAAGTTGTAACTATTCTAAAAATTTTTCGTTTTTTTGCATTACCATGGTAACACGTTAACATTTAATTTCTTCACTCAAAAATGAACATTTGGCTGCCATGGCAACCCCGGCCACACATTCGAGCTGATACAACCACCTGCTGACACATCAAAAACTGTAGCAGGCTGTCTACCTCACAAATCCGCCAAACAAGACTTGGTTTTCAACTGTTCCGGGAGACGTTGCTGTTTCATCGAATCCAAGTGTGACGTTGAAGGCAACATCGAAAGTCGAACAGTTAGAAAAGCACAGTGCGAAGGCATTCAAACATGCGGGGGTTTGGTTTTCATTGCAAAAAAACAAAGTTCACTCTTTCTTAGAGTGCCTTTGCTTCCGATGGACACAGAGCTTAGAAAGCAACTAAACATCAAGTCCTGCCATTGCTCTCGCTGCAATTGATACGTAACAATACCCATTGCTCTCGCTACAATTGATACGCAATAATACCTTTTCGATGATGTCTTTGATGGTGTTTAAGCGAATAACTCCTTTCCTGTTTGACTTCTGCCCACTGACCATTCCTTCATTGCCTGTTTAATTTAAATGTTAGTTTTGAATCAAAACATAACGTCATCAGTAACGCTTGAGCAAGTTTTATGCTCTGCCGAACACAGAGCTAATTCATTCTACATTGTTGGGCACTACATGTTGAACTGTAACAATCGACCAATCAGCTTTGCGCATCAAACGTTCGTTAACGATCACACGTCACAGTGACTGTGACGTCACAGACAAAGACAACCCCAAACATGTTTGCGACACAAACAAAGTGATCGCATCGCAACTTACGCGCGATCTCGTACATGTCAGGGTAATCCCCTGATAGTCTTTCCCGTGCGATATCAGAGAGGGGTCCGAAGATGACGACAGGTCTTTTGAAGCCGGCTGCAGCAACAATCGATATCGTTGTGAAGGAAACACTTTTGACACAAATTCTTGGTGTAGTTACGAAGTAGCTCGGATATACAACAAAGGATTTAATAAAAAAAGAAGCAAATCGACGCAGGCTGGTGTTTAAGCTTCACTACCACAGAAACGAAAAGCAGGGGGGTTTGCAATTATCAGGGGGGACAATCCTTTGAATTTTGCATCGCACCATTGATGTTGAAAGAACCAAGTATACTTTTTATTCGCACAATGATTTTTTTACCAAACCAGACTTCAACGCCCTCTAGTGTTACCGACGCAGCAAAAGGGATTGAGCAAAGTTACTATGGACTGCGTGGGAATAATTGCGCATTGATTGTGGCCATCAAGTATTCACAGAGTGAGGCCAAACACCGTAAAATTCCGAGCATATTTCATTCAATATGTGTATAAACAAAGACGTCGGAAAAAATACAACTGCGTGCCAGTGCGTTGACATTTGATGCATTTATTGAAAACCAGAAAATAAAAATATTCACACATACAAAATTTAATTCAGTTAATTTTCTTCATCTACCAAAAACGAAAGCTTTAACGACCACTTGGACGCAATGCTTCAAATGTTTCTTTGCACATCAAACAAACTCCACACCTTCTCTGAGGACGACCCTCTCGTACGCAGGGAACATTGAGGAGGATGACGATGATAGAGGGGTGTCTGATTTCTGGCTTTTGGCCAATCTGCGCCCGATACCCCCCTTCGTTCGCTCCTTCATCTGCAGCTTCTTCTTGTCTTGGACCATTTTCAGCTGCTCCGCTCTGATTGTTACGAAACAATCAAATATCAAAACCAAGAATAAACTACGACAACCTGAGCCAAGCAAACGCAAGTACGACATCATCACCACTGACAAAAATACTAAATGTGATGACGTCACAATGATCCCAAGTCTTCGTCACAGCAGAGTTTCAAATAACGCAGCCAAACAGTAGGCCCACCTGCTACTGTTTGGTATGACCCCTCTCTCTATTTCCATGTTGTTTCTTCCTATCCTGACAGCAAGCCAGTATCCCACCATACCCTGGTACAGGGTGTCGCTGATACGGAAGGTTGACCCCTGCTTGAACGACATCTCGTGGCCACCAGACTTCTCGTATTTGAAATGTGTCCTGATGTAGAAGGAGTCGCCTGTCCCATGCTCCAAGATCTTTTGGTAAACTGCGCCAGGAGAAGTAGAATGGTTGTCATGAAATGTCGGAGTGTACGTTGCTTTTAAAGACAATGATTCTCGGTGCTTTTAAGAAACAGTTGGGAAATTACAAAACAAGGGGAAAAACTTTGAAACCGAAACAAAGATTATGACGGAGGAAGCTCTTCATCACTGACCTTTCGGCTGCGGCTGCGCTACAATCCGTACCTCCTCCCCAGTGGGGAGGCCCATCAACGTCAGCACCGCCTCCTCCCTGATGATGTTGCGGAAGTTGCTTTCATTGACCTGCAACGACCAACGGTTGACCCTGAATCACCTTTGGCTGCAGACCCCACTGCCCCCCACCAACAGAAGAAGCACGGCAGAAACTCACCGACAAGATCTGGTCCCCCATCCTCAGGCCTTGTTTCGCGGCCGGGCTGCCTTCCTGAACGGAAGCTACGAAAATTCCGACGTCATTTCCTCCCGCCAGTCGAATACCAACGTTCTTGCTTTTGACAAAGTCAATATTTCTCGCTGTTGGTCTAAACATGAGAAGTCGGTTCAATGCTGATGAATAAACAAAGGAAAGCATCGTCGCAGGCTGCTGCAATTTACATGAAAAGTGACTCTACGGATTGCTTCAATTTACTTGAAGCTACCTCTTCTCTTTTAATTGTTTTTCCTAAATCCACTTAAAAACGAGGCACGATCAAAGACAAACCATTGACACAAGAAGTGACAAACGCATCACCAGAGAATACAAAACTACATTTTACAAAAGCAAAGTAATTTATTTGTGTTTAATGACAGTTTGCTTTACTCAGCTATTCTCGGCATGATTTTTCGTGCCCAGCATTTTTGTCTGACCTATGAGGAAAGCTGAGGATATTTTATTAATAATAAAAGATTCATTGCTCCTGGAGTGTATCAACAGTAATACAAACTATCAACTTGTGACGAAAACGCCAGCAAAACATTGTTACGTCACTTACGTCAGAACCAACGTCACTTACGGCAGAATTGGTCCATCATCTTCTTCGCCACCGGGCGGTTCTGCGTACTCCCTTCCCGGGTCTGCTTTGGCTCTGGGGGCTGGTTCCGGGGTGGACGGGGTGCTGCTGCTGGAGGCGTTGGAAGGCCCTGGGGCCCCGGTGGGTAAAACTCTGATGCCCCCGAACTGCTTGTTGAGCTTTGGAGCTACGGCCGGCTTCTCTTCGGGCTCGCTGGAAAATCGTGGTTGGNAGAAACAGCCGATCAGTTACGACACAAATACATCAGTTACGACACAATTACTTTCCAACTAACTATCGATTCACAATCGACGACGCGTCGCGTTTCTTTCTCTTTATTTGGTGCGAAGGTGAGGCCGGACCACGCGCAGTGAAAATAAGAATCAAATGAGATTTCGGACGTCGGCGAAAGATAACAAAAAGAGTATGACGTCAATGAGGAGCTAAGTTTTGAAAGAATATCTACAAATTTTCTTTCTACAAGTTGAAAATGTAGCAACGTGTTCTCGGGAAGTTTTGATTTCACACCAAATCTTCGACTGAAACCAGTGCGGTCCGAACACTGATGGCAATACTGTCAAAAACGTGTTTTTCGAACTTTCACAGATATTCAGATGGATACGTACTCGACGACTTTGTCCGATTCCTTGGAAACCGAGCTCTTTCTGGAATGATGGCTTTCATCTGGAATGCACGGCGGTAATATGCGTGAGCGTCTTCATCAAGTCATCACACAACCACAGAGGGCCACAATGTAGAAACCAGACAACTTCACAGTTTGCTCAGTGTTTATACCACGGTTGAAGCAAGATCGTCATGGAATCGATCGACCACAAATCGCTCCCCTTCATAAACTTGCACCACAATGACGTCACCCACCTTCACTTTCTGTTTCGTCCTTTTTACTCTTTTTTGGCTCTTCCGCTGGGGGGACATTGGACCGGAATCGCTCGGAGGGGATCGACACGGTCCCGCCATCTTGCTTTTTAACAAGCATTGTGACTTTATCTTTGCTCAACCCAATTATCTGGATTGCCTCCTGCACTGTTTTGTTGTCGACGTTTCTTCCGTTTATCTGAACATAATGTATTTGATTAGACCCCACGTGATGACGGTTAAACACATGCAACCCCCCAACTATGACTTGCCATGAGTATCGTGTCGCCAGAAGCGATCTCAGTGCTTTTGTCAGCCAAGCTACCTGGCTGGATGTCCTGTATGAAGATCCTCGTCCCCAGCTTCAGGCCGTAGGAATCTAAGACAGAAACAATGTGAGAAATGATAACAGGAAGTTTTCGTTCCCTGCTTGCCGAGTTAGCCAGGGTGGGAATTGCAAAGAAAGCCCCCCATCGACCCCAACACTTCGCTGTTCGCTGATTAACCCCACTGATCAACCCACTGATTAACCCCACTGATTAACCCATCTCCGGGAACACCCCCGAAAACCCCGAACCTCACCCACTTTCATGGACGAGGAACTGTCGTTGCGTTGACTGCGAATCTCTCCACAACGTTACTATGCATTTAAAACACCGTCAGTTGACAATGGTTCACATTGGAAACCAGCCTGTTTCCATGGCAACTTTCCCTTCATGAACGACAACGAAGAGCCTGCGTCATCGAAAGAACAAACATCTCGCCCCACATCACAATCAACACGAGAAAGCTGTTTGTTAACAATCGAATGCAGCTGAAGTTATTCACAACCAACTAGGTTGCGCGCCCCCCAACGGACGAGATAACGTCGAGTCACGTGATTCTATAACAGGTTTTGCGAAGACGGTTGGTAAACAAACCGGCTACAGCATTACACACAACGCGCTTATTGCAGCACAAAAAAAACGTAATTGATGAAACAAAGTTTTGAAACGAAAAACATCGAAGAATTTCCACATACTGTTCCATCTGGTTTTCTTCAACACAACAGTTTTCGGTTCCCGGCTCTTGACAGGGAACACCATCATGTCCCCGTCGGACACTGCACTGTCTGGATCAGGAGAGAGAGGAGAGCTGGAGCGCTACGTGGAAGTTATTAATTGGTCAATACAAGGTGTGTGTGGAGGATTGCGGAGGAAAAGATCAAGACATAAGACCTGTGGTGGCTCAGGTTAAGACTCGAGAAAGAGCAAAGTAATAATAACGACACGAACAGTCCATTTGTGCGAAACTACGCGAGAACAACCGAGTCGACTTTTCCTCCATTTACTGCGTTTTGCACTTTTCATAAATAAAGCTTGACAAAAAACAAATTTTGTTAAGTGCCAAAACCTACGATCTGGGGCATAAATTGCTTAGAAACAGCATTGACGCAAAATCTATACATAAGAAAAATAACAATCACAGCCATGAAAACCAGGTTTCCGTCACAACACGAAGCCATTAATGTGATAAAGTAGGACTGAGCCATTAATTTGCTTTCATGCTGCTGTCCACAATAACTGCTGAGCGTTTCTTTGTTTGCGAATTATGATTCATTGTTTCACTGAGTGCGAAGTAAAGAAAAAAACTATGCACTGTTCTCCTGACACACCAGACTTAACGTATAATTACATCCAGTCAGAGACAACACCTACAACTGCTAACTAATCAACAAGATCCTGAATAAGTTTTTGCCACCCAAGTCACTCAGGCGTAAATATGAATGACGACAACTCAGTCACTTCCGGGAGCATGTTGCAGACGTCATATCCTTCTCTACTGTCGTGCACTGACAAGAGCAGTGAATGAACTTCTGCATCGTTTAAACAATAACAACACCAATGCACATTCAGAACAAGAAATCACAGCCTGCTTAACAATAGCTCACCAAGTCTTCCATAGATTTGTGTTTCTCCATTCTGGCTGGGGAGGAGGGGCGTTTCACTGGTGGTGTCACACTCCTGCTGCTGGCGGAGAAGCTTGGGCTGAAGTGGAAGGAGAGAGACATTTTTGAAACGCCAATAACATAAAAAATTTTGATACGTCGAAGCAAAGATTGGCTGTTATTTTGCTTAATGCAATGTACGCTGGCACGTGGTTGGTGGTTTTGTTTGTAAAGTGCCGAATGTTGATAAAGACAGCAGCTGGAGATTCGGGTTCAAGTGTTTTCAAACATCTAAAGTACTTTTGCCACTGTGCAAATATCTTACATCGTTTACCTGAACTATGCGGCAATGCGCTCTTAACACGAATGAATATTGTTGGAGATGAGGCCTCAGCAGTCGACACGAAAAATGTGACCTGAAGCGGGTGAGCCAGGAAGGGGGGGATGCCAACAGACAAAGTGATTCGAAACTACCATCAGGTCTATATGTGTCAAATAAGAATCTGCGCCGAACACAATCCCTGACTAAGGACCGGTCGCACGGTCTGACTGAGACCTTGTCACACTTCCTTATGTGAGTAAGACCTGGTACAGTTTTTCACGGTTAGCGGGCCTCTTGTCGTAGCTCAAAAAGACTGTTTCCTTTTTCACAATTTGTGATCGAATCTCTTCCTGTGCCGGAAGTTTTGTGGTCTTCACTCCCATGGATTACATGGATTCTGTGCTTTGATTTCAAATGGTTCATCAAACGTTTTCGCGTAAAAGTCCTCATATGAACTGAGGATGCGTAATTTTACGTGAAACCGATTTCCTATCAAACATCTGCCGATCCATTCCCTGCTTATCCCAATTGTAGAGAATATTTACTCGAATACAGATATGTGCAAGTTTGAATCATCGCAAAAAGATAAAAGCAGAACCCAATCGGCTGATTCCTCGAAATCTTATAGAAAACCCAGAGATTTTATTTGTTTGCCACGTTTTGTATGATTTAGTTAAATTCGCTTAGAAATGCCACTTATTTTCAAGTAGAAAGTGATTGCAATTCGGAAATGAACGAATCGCTTCTGCAAAGAACTAAAGTTTATAAATGAATTAACTAGTAACTACAGTATAGCCTGACTACTGAAGAACCAGTTCACTGTATGCCTACTTATTTTTAATTAGGCAGCGAAAAGACAAGTCATAGAAAAGCTAGCTGTTACTATGACATAACCATGGCATTGTATTTATCAAAAAAAGATACGTGCATACACGCTCTAGTGAGCATGCGCTGAGACACCCGTCATCTGCAAAATGACGTCACGATCCGTCCAAGTAGGTCAATTGAATGAAATTATAAACTGACCAATAACGAAGGTCCGGTGATCAGCGAGAAAAACTCACACTCGTGCCTCATGGTAATAATTGAAAGTTCAAACGTTCTTATTTGACCGTTACACGCTCCACTCTGCAACTTCAGTGTTGTCAGAAATACCAATATTTGAATGCAGCAGCAAGTCCAGGTTGGTTGGTTGAAAAAAAAACGGGTTTCGGGTTCGGGAAAAACCCGGTTTGGAAACACTNATCTAATCTCTTGTATTCACTAACAGATCGATATGTTGGTCAAAGGTTGATACGTGTTTTGGCGACGGGATGAGATTTATAGTAAACGCAGCTTTACCTCACGAACTATTCTCGTTATATCTCTCTCCTGTCTGCAAAGCTGACCATGCTACGCAACATCGTCAGCAACTGACCAGCATTAACTTATGACAACGAACCACATGCCTTTATTATGTGGGCACTTCGCAATTACTGTGTGACCTTTCAACTCGCACACCACCTAGCTGAATGAAGATAGTCTCGTCAGTAGAAGTCAAACACACAAAACCCTCTCCCTCGCAACTCGTTGACGGCCATTAATGCTTCCAATATTTTGAAGTTGCGTTTTCAGAAACTTCAAGATCATTTTAGCAGCAGTTGCCGACGTCATTTCTTTTTTCGCTTGCTACTGGTCTATGACAGTGTTGCAACCTCTCCGGTGGTGTTGCGTTGATTGTGTGATTCACCACGAACGGGATGTGCGTGAAGAACAACACCACATATGTGGCGCGAACAAGCAATAATAGAGTGATCGTGGCATGTGAACTCTATTGTTGCTTGCTGCCACGGTGCGAAGCTTTGCGTACTTGCCGCTCGGACTTTACGATCGCAACAACAGAAACAGAGTTCCTACGCCAATTTGAATATAAATTTCCTTACTTTTCCCAAAGTTTACTTTTCCGAATGACATACCCAGGTAAAATACGGGCAATATAATACTGTAGTTAACACGACGAAAGTCAAATTATCAATCTTACCAAAGAGTACCAGAATAAAATTATTAGAATGCATGTCAAAAGATCAAGTCTGGAGAATTATTTCCTTTATACTAACAGACTAAAAAAATGTTTTTTCCAGAAATTTCCAGGCTGGAAAATGACCAAAATTTTTCCAGAGTTTTTAAAACGCTGCAGGAACTCTGAAGGATGATGACAAGCAAACCACTCCAACAGACTGATAAAGTGAAAATGAAATCTGAAAGAACTAACTTTTCCTCAAACGCTATCATCAAAAACGACACTACGTTTCAGCCAACAATTTGCCAAACTGCAAAAAACATTCACAGCTTTACTCAACAGCCCCCCTTTCACCGGACACAACCCCTTTCACCGGCCACACCCCCTTTCACCGGCCACACCCACCGCTACTACGACACGCATCACTGACCCGACATCAGTGATCCTGACTCACCTCCTGCGTGGAGGAGTTCTTGACCTCGACCTTGACCTCCCACGGCCGCGATATGAAGGACTGCTCCCACTGTGCAACAGATGATGACGTCTTAACAACCACGTCACAATAAGAAACGCAATATTCATTCATGCCGAGTCAATATCTTGTGCTTAAATCGACATAGTACTGTAAAAATAGGATACGTTCTGCTGCTCGAGAAGCTCACAGCTGCGTTCTTCAACGTCACTAACACCATGGGTAGCTGGGGGTGAATTGCGGCGACAGTTGAACTAACGTTTTTCGTACATTTCAGTCAACATAATAACATTTCTCTATAACGAAACTTGATCAGATCACAACACGATGGCTTGTTCAATGCACAAACAGTTGGAAAAGGATAAATAAGTACTTGGAATAACTTCGCCGACGGCTGGATCTCGATGGCGGCGGACTGTAGCTTCGACGACGTCTGCAAGAAGACAACCAAACGATCGTTGACCAAAAACTTAAAAAATATCCTTCCATCAAGGAGAGTTGCCAGAGGTGATATGTTTCCTTTCCGAAAGAACAACTAGATCTTCGTTTTCTTGGGAAAACTCGCGGTAAAGACAAAAAATCGACGTCAATTTCTGGCAAAACCATGATCTATTTTTTACAGAGTTGCAAAATGTTTTTTCGGAACCCTGGGGGTATTTCTGCAGCGTGACCTACGTTCGGGACATCGCTTCTAATCAGTGTCTGGCACGTTACTCGTTCCGGAAGTGAATTTAGCAGCCGACATACGTAACAGTCACGGTGAGTGACGCAATCCTGATGACGTAGAAGTTTTGCTAAAATCATAAAAATCACGTTTTGCGTGGAATTTACACTCAACCGGGAAAAACGTCATCAGCAGGTGGGGGAAAACCGATGCAAGGCCGTCCACCACCAGCCGCATGCAAGCAGCAACTGCCTCACCGCCAAGAGCGACCTACCCCCTCGGCGATCTGCTGCGGTCTGGACTATAATCACGTGACTTCCGGCGGCGGGAATGGCGTGGCGAATCCAGATCGCGACTCCGCGAGCGGTGGCGGCGACGAGACGAGTCGAAGTCTCGGCTTCGCGAGCGGTGTCTGCGGTAGGGGGAGCGGTCCCGACTGCGGGATCTGTGTCTGGGGGGGGAATCAAGGTCGCGGCTTCTACTCCTGCTCAGCCGACCAGGGGGAGGAGTTTCTCTTCCAACTCTGACCATCACTTTTCGTTTTATCGTCTGAAAAATAGATTTTCTATCCATTGCTTCTATTCGTAGGTGAAAGCTCCCGCAAAACTGCAATAATTTTTTGTTTTTACAATACATTTACGACTTTCGGAACCCGCACCATTATTTCTACTGCACAGAACTACCCCGCATATCAGTTGACAAAAACTATCATCTATCGAATTATTTCTACCAGGATTGTGGAGTCGGAGATAGAATGTCCCATTCCGACTTCTTCACAAACGTGAATGAAGTTTTGTTGTCAACCATGTCAAAGGAGCAAGCGAAAATTATTTTGGAAATAGGCATTTTGTTACTGTCGGTAAATACATGAGTTAAGGGTTTGAATTAATCTATATATTTGAAGACTATTTACTAATCATAGAAATTAATTCTGTTTACTAAGAGCAGCTGCTATAATGTAAATGAATGAAACAATGGCAACATTAACACATGAACTACATTCAAGAAACCTTTGTAACTGGTATATAGCGGAGTGCGATGTAAAAATGATTTATCCGGACAAAATCCGCCTCTTTGAGTGTCCTTAGGAATCCGACTCCGCAACCCGATTTCAACGTCACGACAGCACGTTTTGTACATAATTCGAAAAAAAAAAACAAATTGAAAATTGTTTCACTCAATGAACTTCAGCGGGATCCCAAAATGAAACGGACGCGTGGGCCTCTACACCACTTGGCTGCCAGAACCTTTAACAGTAACGCGCTTTGGATCTTTCGGCAACTGGAGCTTTTCAGAGATTTTGACTGTCCCAAGAACCCATTGGCCACTAAGACAGTTTATTACCACCAGATTTTGCGATTGTTTACAAAACAAAGACAGACTTCTTGAAAGGTTTGAATCGCTTAAATATTTTACGTGAGTGAAGGTGTTCAGTGATGGAAGGGAGGGAAATGGCAATTGAATAGTTCTGCAAGAGTTTTTACACCACATAATGGCAATTGCATGCAACTACTGTATAGCCTGCAAACGAGGGATTGGGAAATATATAAATGATGCCTAAACACGTTATCAAAGTTGAAAACTGCCAGAAGTAAGGTTAACCAAAATACATGAGTAATATATAGCTGTAGTAACGGCATTAGATCACTTTGGACAAAAGCGTTGGCACTCGACTAAAACGAACGCACATGAGCATCATGATATATTGGTGCAACACTTCATCAGCAAGTTGACAGGCAATTTCCTTATTTAAAAAAATCGAAGCATTTATATATTATCATGAAACCTTTAGCCATGAAGGGCAACTACTCAACATAAAAATAAGACACTTATTTAATAAACGTCCGACAGCAAGCCATTGCTGCTCAACCATCAGAGGGTTACTGACACTCCCCAACACACTAGCAGCCCATCCTCACTATGGCCGCATGATTTTTATGGCAGTTCGGTAAAACTATTCTCTAATCGTAAATCAAACTGGCAACTGATTAACTATACACCTGGCACAATATGATGCAGTGGAGGACATATTGAAACCAGACGCGGTGGAGTGGGTGAAGTACAAAGAAATGAAATATTTCAGTAATCCAGCATCACACACGTTTCAGCAACATCTGATCTTCCAGCAAAACTTACACAACACTTTTGGGAAGGTGTTTGTTGCACAATAGAACCAGGTGTACGAAAATTTTTCAGGTTCAGTCCTTTTATGTGAGATATAACCAGCAAAATGCTATCAAATCAAGTGTTATGGGACATGTTTGAATAACAACAGTTTCGATTTTTATAACTTTAACAAAACTGAACTTCAACATGAACCTTGCGATGGTAAATCTTTAATCTTCTGATTTCAAATTTAAAAATTATAAATCTTTTGAAAGAAATTTGATGCGTTCCCAAAAAAATGAAATACTTTCTGTTATCGGACCTGAATGAGCTTGTTCTTTCTTAACAGCTGAAAGTGCAAAAATAAAAAATTCACAAATCTTTCGATGGCTTTTGCGTTGGTAAGCACATGTACACTGTAGTGACCTATAGTAGTTCAAACAAAGCATGATTCAAACAACTCACCACTTCAATTCGCTGGCCAGCGTTCTTTAATTCTCTTACAGCTTGACCATGAGACATATTGAACATTGGTTTCCCATTTACGCGTAGAACAATATCACCAATCCTGCAAATCAACATTGTTTTCATATGAGCAAAATGTGAAGATAACCCTTGTAACAAAATTCTTTAGATCACACAGCCTGCAAAACACAGGTACTTGAAATATCTAATACAGTAGTACTTTTGTGATAACCAGCTTTGCACTAACCTAAAAAACTTCTGAATGATCGTCATAAATGGCCAGATATTATATAATAGTATTAACAAGTCAGTTTTAATTTTTATCAAATTTTTGTTTTTATGCTTCAATTGTTTATATACCATGTTACTTTATTCACAGCATTTTTTATCATAAACTGGAAATATTTGTTAAAGCTGAAACAATGTTTAGACTACTCATTTCAAAATTTTCGTTCTCAACAACAAACACACATTTTACTGAACTCAAGTAAAAATCACTTGCCAAAAAAGAAACAAAGCTGACAAAATGTTTTGTAGGATGAAAACCAAATAGTGCTTAAAATAAATCCGACCAACCTACCTGAAGAGATGAATTCACATATAACAAGCATAAGTGTATGTCTTTGAAAGTGTATTGCCACTACAATTAAAGCATCCAGCTATTTTGCTTTTCTTCAATAACTTTTCGAATGGCACTCACATGTGGTTTGTGATTGAACACATAACATAGTGTAAAATATTTCCATCTTTAAAACATTTGGGAAATACCAGCTTCAATATTTAGAACTTCAAATTTCTTTCTTGTAACCTAATCTAGTAAAAATGTATAAACCTCACTAATATCACACAGGCTACTATTAGTGTATGTCACTTGACCCTTCACTTGACTATTAACCATGGTTTTATATTTGCATGCCAGGCCTGTAATATTTGTTTACTGTGAAAGATGCAAGTCATAAGCATGAGGTGAACAAAAGCTCTTCAGAAACAACATGTTTCAGACAAAAACTTCTTGCATGTTTGCACATTAAGATGTCAAGACATTTGCCTATAAATAATTGATGAAGCTTGCTCAGAACAAGGGATCTAAGCATAAGTAACGTAACTTGTTTCTGCAATAGCTTTCTCTACATATTTACAACTTCAGATAAAAATTTATAATAACATTTCTAGAAAAGAAGATTTCCAGAAAAAAAGTGAAATCAATACATCTTGCAGCCACTTAGTTTTGCTAAATCTTTGTTCCAAGTTATCAACTAGCAGATTTGGTTGGGTGTGAATACAACTGGGCTGTTGGCAAGGTTGCCTATAAGCCAATTTTATTTGAAGATTCAATTTTCATCATGCACAGGCCAAATAGATCAAGGGGAAACTGATAGTTGCTTCCAAGGCCTAAAAATAAGCAACGTTTCATTGTAACTTTGTCTCTATTTTATTTTTGTATAGATATGCAGTGATACATATGAAACTACACAACAAATTTTAAATCATTTCAGAGAATTTCATGAAAGATGCAGTCAAAAATATATGGATAAGATGCAAACTTTTTCACAAGACATGGAATGATTAGAGGAAAATGATGCCCAATAAACAGAGGCTTACTTTGCTTGCAGCATTGAAAGTAGCAAAAAACTAACAATGCTCAAAACATCTAAACTGCTGCTGCAGAGGTCTATGAGAACTTGGAAAAGAAAACCATAAAAACAAAAATCGATATTGTTGGATTTAGACAGTCAATATTGTTGATACTGCTAAATCACAATTTCTTTTCAAAATCAATGATTTTTTGGAATGAACAGCAGGAAGCATAAACCTATACACTTTTTATAAGGTGCAGTTACATTCAATACAATGTTTCTCTATATCATTGCGGACTGACAATTAATACTACCAGTAGCAATATCAAATGCAGCAGCAACAATTTTTACACATAATGTTTGACATAATGAATGCACTGGTTTCCAAATGTTTCCAACTGAAAAAAAGGTTTTGCAGATAGCAACAGGATTTTGTACAAAATTCTAGCAAATCAGTTATGTCTTTTGACTACTGCTTGCAGGCAAATGTTTTGATTCATTGAAAATTTGAAAATTCAGTTAACACAATAGTTGATGTAAAAACTTCAACTATATGCATGTTTGCAGTTTATGTAAAGAATCAAAACTATGTGTTTTCAGCCATTCATTTGCAGCAATTCATAGTAATATAGAGAAACCATGTTATCATGTTAAAAATTAATGAAGATGGTAAACTACCATAACACTCTAAACATTTAGAGTGATGCCATCCCCAAAATTTTTTAAAAACTGAGTTACTCTTACTAACATACTTTATTCTGTCAAAAGCTGGACCGCTTTTAATCACATCTGAGATGATGATAGATGGGTCACCAGTCTGAACACCTGGATTGTCTTTACCACCACTAATTGCTATTCCAAACCCAACACCTGGGGCTTTCTCGAGCACGTATGTGTGCTCCTGCCAGATCAGTTCATCCATCCTGGAAAACAAACACGCACCAATGTGTAAACTTTGTAAGATATATATACAATATGCATACTGAATAAATTTATTCAAAATATAATTTTACTGAATGACTACCAGTGTCAAATCTCATATGTGAGCTACAGGGTTTTCACTCATGGTCTAAAACATGAAGACGTGGTCAAAGCCAGTTTTACCATTATGCACAGTTAGCATGTCACATAAAAACTGAAGTATAACCAACATTGAAGCTTATGATACAACTTTCAAAAGTTAGAATTTTGTTATTTCCAAAGCAAAACCAGTTTCACCACATGTTAATCTATATACTCATTCCCTTTTCACAGTGAATTCCTTTCACAACCAACTTTCTAACATTTAAAATTTTACTGGGTTCTTTACCAACATTCCCCATCAGGAAAAAAAACTCAGTGAACAGGAAGCATTCACGGACAATGATTTCCTGAATCACTTCATACTCAGGTCTACTGCACAGAATTAAGTGTTTTGTAGTACATTGACAAAGAGTTAAGAAAAAGGCTGTTTAATTGTATTTGTTGACTTTCACTGCATTCAAGCCTACCCCACACACTTTCAAGCCTACCCCATATACTTTAGAATCCGCAGATGCTGATGATATGAAAAAACATTAAAAGCACAGAAGACAGTAAAACTTACTTGTAGCTTTTCACTGATGCTTTTATCTTTCACATTCCAAAAAAGATAATTATTGAAGACAAGACATGATTTTATGAATGTTTTTAATAATATTAAGGTGCTTACAGTTTGTAGAAATGTAGTCACATTGTTTTTGCAACAATACAACTAGATGAAAAACAACACATGTAGTGGTTCAGTCATATTGAATAGTACCAGGGTTTTTTAACACTTTGGCGTCTGGCTGGTTTTGGCGATTTTCACAAAAAAACGGCAGTTTTCAGTTGCCTTACCAACGCCCTAGCTCCTATGTCGATTGCGCTAGAGAGCTGTTCAATGGCTCAAACGGATCGGCCAGTCTAGTAGATTGCACTCGGAAAAAAAAATTTTGCTTATGGGGTGCGGGTTTTTTGTGAGTGACGTCATAAGTGGAGGACTTTTAAGCCACCTTGGCTCACTTTGCCTGGCCCTGGGCACCAATCGTTAGGTGGTAGTATTTCGCTGAAGTTTTTACTGGAAACTAGGCTACAATCCGAGTCTTTTGATACTTTGGATGACCTGCTGGGGTTT
>JGI24159J19872_10001155_pt1 | contig 28085 bp, 18 predicted proteins | sample Ectturendosymbi4_FD_19872 | JGI IMG/M metagenome (IMG submission 19872)
TCGCAATGGAGCCACACTATCTCTAGGACGCCGAGCCTTGGAGCCTGGACATCCTCTCCCCTCAGCGCTCACCCGTCCATCGAGTGCAAATGCACTGCGCTTCAACTCGAGACACCCATTTGTACACGCCGCACAGCATCTCATCAGTTTTTCTGACAACAACAACATACGTGCGGCGCAGTGGGCGGATCACCAGTGGAATGCGGAGTGGACGGACAACCCCACAAGACTCCGCACTTTAATTCCAGACACCGGTACACACATCCCCGGAATGACCCTCCGAAGAACAGCCTGGGTCCGACTTAACCGCCTCCGCACCGGTGTCGGACGATTCCGATCCCGCTTATACAAATGGGTATGGCCTCTTCTGTGGCCAGTGAGTGTGGCGCAGAAGAACAAATCATCGACCATGTTGTCCTCCAATGTCCAATGCATCGACCTCATGGACTGCACAGCCTGATCGTTCTTGGCGATGAGACAATCGAATGGCTGCTCAACACCTGCCCCGAAATCTAGTGCGGTCGAGCAGTGGTTATGAAGAACTAGCTCAAAAGAAGAACTGATGCTATTGTTTCAATTGTAGATACGACACTTCTTCTGCCAACTGAAACATTCTTGAAAGAAATGCAGGCAGTTGGTCAAAGAAAAGTTCAAGTGAGACTTTTTTTGTAAATGATTATTATATAAAATTTCATCCTTATTCTTTGAAAGCTTCTGCAAATGTCACAATTGCTATGCAATATTTTGAAATTTCTGTGGATGGGGGCAAATACCCTCAATGTCCCCCCTGGTTGCGCTCCTGAATGGACGCATTCACTGCACAATCTGTGCAAAACAGTGTTTTTCAATCCAGTCTCGTCGCCACGGGTGGGGGGCTTTTGGGGTCTTATCCCCCAAACAAAAGAAAAAGAAACTTCAGAATGTAAATCCCCCCTGAAAACTTTCTGGCGACGGTTCTGTTTCAATGTGCCGGGTCCCATTGTTGCAATCCATCATAACTTCACGACCCCTATCCTTTGTTGTCGCCTAATTGCAGCAAACATGTTAAAACTGGTTTCTAGCAGGCCTAGTGTAAGTGCTGGCCTATCTCCAGTTGCGACCCCTCCAAAAAGGCTCAAGACCACCACTGAGGTCGCGACCTCCAGGTGGAAAAGCACTGGTATGAAATAACTGTTGCTGCGGAGTCCACAAGATTTCGTTCAGCGTCAGGTACAAAGTTGGAATAAATCTCTCTGAACTTTCACTGAACAGCAGTGAATGGGATGTGTATTGATCGTCGGGTTTGTGGTAAAACTTCTTCGCCAACATTTGCGGTTAAACCGTCTATTAGATCACCTTTGCCCAAGTTTCCCGTATAGAAACTTGTATTAATTTATGCCAACGATAGGGGTGGCCGAGTTTAGTTGACCCGCAAGGCCTATCGCCAACCTGTTGTTTGTGAAATGTGTAGTTCATATTAATATGCAGAATTCCTAAATTCCCAATTGTTTGTAATATTGTATTATTTATTAACATGTGTACAAGTCCGATGAGAACTGACACGTGAAAACAGTCGACATTTACTGTGTTAACACGGCGCATTTCTTTGTGGCTTAACTGTGGATTTTCGTCGATTGTAGGTTTTGATTTGCTGAATCGCGCTTATTTTTTGCGAAAAATCTCCAAACGTCTTATTGACACAGACAGTTTGCACACAAATAAGTTATTTTTGTCGCTTAAATGAAATGGTGCAAATTTTCTGTTGTGTTTTGTTTCCTAGTGGTGTTATGCTAGTTTTTCAGGATCAAGTGTTCCACTTAACATGAGGTAGAGCTGAAACTGTGCTTTGCACTGAGGGGCCAGCAGCGCACAGTACATTGAACACATTATCTTGGTTAGGTATAATATTTATATATTGTGACTGCAGCAATCGATCTCAGTGGCGTGCAGAGGCCTAGTGATACCTGAGGGCGACTGCTTGACTGTATGACCCATTACCAAATTCTGGTATTGAGCAGTGGCGTACGGTGATCATTGTTATTGGATACACGCTGTTTGTGACGTCACAATATGACCTTACATTCACGTTTCCAAACCAAGGTTTTGACGAAGTTTGTTGACGCAATCTGCATATCACTCTACACGCAATATCCCTACTCCTTGGTGTATAATGTGTCATTGTAAGGAACATAAGCGCTCCAAGTTAAGAGACCGGAGCAAAACACAGCACTCAACCAGGGGCGTAACGAGGGGGTAAAGGGGAGCACAATGTCCCGGGTGCCGAATAGTCCCAACAATGTCGCAAGTACTTTCTTCAATACGGAACATTTGCTTCCGAAAGATCTTAGGTTCGAACATGGGGGCGTCAAACTTATTTCTTGCCACATCAAACAACGAAATGGGAAACTAGTGATGCAGCAAAAAATTAGCTAAATGAAGCAAGTTGAAATAGGAAAGTTTTAATATTTGATTCAGAAAATCAATTAAACATCTATAATTATCTTTCAATCATTTTTTTGTGATTCTCCACTGATCGCACGATCTGGAAAAAGTCACGTCACTACCAGTTTGATTGGTTGTGCGCCTCACACCCAGAGTACATGGGCGTCGGAAGGATTTTTTCAAGAGGGGGCCACTCGTGGATTTTTCCTAGATTTTTCAAGGGGGAGCCAAAAGTGGTGAAATTTGATTTTTCCCACTCAAAACTAAGAAAACAACCTTTTTTTGCTGAAAATTTCAAAATCCAAGGGGGCCAAGCCCCCCGCCCTCTTTCCGACGCCCATGCCAGAGTATAGGTCCTTGGTATTGAAGAATGTGAGAATTACTGGCATTTGAATACGTAAAAACTAGTGTTGACAACAAAGCGAGTTTCGAAAAATTAAATCCACGCAACACGTGTTAGTAGCCTTACAATGAGAAAAATCATCTAGTTACTGCATGTTAATTTTTGTAATTTCACTCTTGGATTCCCCCCTGCTTTGGATTCCCGGGTCCGTCACCCCATTCATTCCCCTCTGCACGCCACTGATCGACCTTATACTTTTATTTTATTACTCATATTACTTTGGTTATTTGTTGGGCGAATTGAAAGATAAGGGAGTACAGTACACCGGCTGCAACAGGTTTAAGCTGGACTTGTGGGATTGACTGAGAGCGAAGGAGAGAAGTGTAATTATATATATTTTATTTAAATTTTATTGATTTGCGGCAGACATCGTGGTCCATATCACAAACACAATCGAAAAACACAAGAGCACAAAATGGTTAGCCATAGGGCATTACAGAATAGGTGTTAGCAAGCAATCAACACGGAGAGGAGTAAAAACACTTTAACAGCAACCCAGCTACGACTTCATTCATTCATCGTCATGAAGGGATCCGGTGTCAAGCAAAATTTCCGAATTGCGAAATCGCTGACTTCACGCCATCTGCGCATGCGCAGAATGATATTCCAGGCCATACATTTCGCAAGCGGCAGCTGTTCACTGAGATATTAAATATGCTGAGAACTGATGATTAGGATTTAGTGCTTAGGTTAGGGTTTAGAAGTGCTATAATAGATCCTCAGCACTCCCTGCGCCACTGTGTTAATCATCTGGCAGCTCTTTCCCACGCATACGACTTGATGTAAACTGGGCTTGGTATAGATCTTATCTACCAGTCAAGAGGCTCAAGAAGCAACGACTCGATAACCTTCCGTTTTTCCGGTGCCCTGGCGCTTTTGCAATTGCTGTGGTTTCTTTCTCGTGTTTGAAATTCCCAATTTTCGCCAAATAAACTCAACTCAACTCAGTGAATTACTTGTGCAAGTACGCTTTACAAGCTTTCCAGTTGGCGAAGCGATCGATAATGACATCATAATTCAATCTCCTGGCTTCAGCTGCTTTTTTTCAAAGTCTCCAAATTTGAAAGACGCTGCCGACACGTAATTGTGGATCTCAGTACATTTTCACCCTTGTGGAAGTGCTGAGCAGGAACGGACTTAGGGACCGCGGGGCCCTAGGCCATCTTAGTTTTGGGGGCTCCAAGCATATGTGACCTATTTGGCCGTTTGTCTGAAAAGCGTGATAGTATGCCCCTCCTATGTGTAGTGCCCCCTCACAAATATTTTTTGTTGTGCCGACTTTGGTTCTACATTTGCCTCAGATGTTCAACAGAAATTAAATCCTTTCCTACATTATCCTAAAGAACAAACGACATTGCGATCTTTTCTTGGAATTTATAGCTATTTCGTGTAGTTAAGAAGTTCTCTTCGTTAAATTTCCGTGATATCTAGCGTTTTTGTAGGTTTGTTTTTTGGATGTATACATGTTCATGCGGGACCGTGTTGTCGTCCTCAAAAATATAATCTAGCTGTCGATCTGATTACCTATACGTAAACTCCTTTTTTATAGCAATAGTAGCCACATATTTAATAAAAGAAACAAGCACAACCCATTCAGTGGACACAGAGCTTATTCATGCCGCTCTGACGTTGTCGTTTTCCAAGCAATAAAAAATATAGTGTTGTAATCCTCTGTGCCAGGACTTCTCACACTTTTTTGTTCTGTGGCCCCATTTAAAAAAAGTTTTTTTCTATGCGCCACTCTTGATGGATAGGTTAGATCAGCTATGTCCAACCCGCGGGCCGCATGTGGCCCCGTCGAAGATTTTTTGCGGCCCAGTTTTGGTATTCGCTGTAGTAAAAGTATCCTACATACTGATAACCAGTCCTTATTTTGATAATCTTGAATTCGACAATTTTGATACAGGTGGTCCTCAGTGCCACTTTATCAAGTCTGTTACCATTGCAGTTAGGGTTCGAACGCTTCCAGTGCATTAACTTAAGTTAAATTTAGTTTGTTAAGATCAAAGTAAGCCATTAAATGTGCGGTCCTCATTAATATGTCATTCAAGTTGTGGCCCTGGTTAAGATAGTGGCATAATTTTTGGCTCAGTAAGCAATTTGGGTTGGACAAAGCTGGCCTAAATCTTAATGATACGTGTAAACGTCTCATTACAAATCTCAAGGTGAATTTTTGTCAATGCGAAATCCTACAAATGGACACAATCCACGAAAGTAACTACACAGTAATAAAACTACCATGTGATGGAAATAGTAAGGCGAAAAATAATTAACAAAAAAACAATTCAGTTGATTAGAAGTTATCAAGCACAACTAATGGGATGGATGCACTTGATAATTTTTACACAGATCAATCATTCGTAGATTGATAAAAGACAACGCGCGACGAAGGACATTCTTAACATTTTTCAAATGTTGGGCACGGCAGGTGTGTGCCCCCTAAACGCTCAGCACCACGAAAACGGTGTCGGCAGCCTTCCATCTCAACAACAAGGAAGCTAAACGTGAGCTGAAAGTCAACTTCAACAACGAAACCCTGCCTTTCTGCTCCGAGCCGAAATACCTCGGAGTAACGTTGGACAGGTCGGTCACGTATCGCCGACACCTTAAGTCACTTCGCAAGAAGCTGACATCATGCATCGCACTCCTGAAGCGGCTTGCTGGCTCTGGCTGGGGTGCTGGAGCAACAACGTTGCGAACAGCCACCCTAACCCTGGTACATTCAACAGCAGAATACTGCGCTCCTGTCTGGTGCCGCAGTACTCGTACCCTCCGCATTGACCCCACCACCAACGACGCCTTGCGAATTGTGACTGGATGCCTGCGTCCTACACTAGCAGACAACCTTCCAATCCTCACAGGCATCCAACCTGCTGAGCTTCGTCGCAATGGAGCCACACTATCTCTAGGACGCCGAGCCTTGGAGCCTGGACATCCTCTCCCCTCAACGCTCACCCGTCCATCGAGTGCAAATGCACTGCGCTTCAACTCGAGACACCCATTTGTACACGCCGCACATCTCATCAGTTTTTCTGACGACAACAACATACGTGCGGCGCAGTGGGCGGATCATCAATGGAACGCGGAGTGGGCAGACAACCCCACAAGACTCCGCACTTTAATTCCAGACACCGGTACACACATCCCGGGAACGACCCTCCGAAGAACAGCCTGGGTCCGACTTAACCGCCTCCGCACCGGTGTCGGACGATTCCGATCCCGCTTATACAAATGGGTATGGCCTCTTCTGTGGCCAGTGAGTGTGGCGCAGAAGAACAAATCATCGATCACGTTGTCCTCCAATGTCCATTCTATCGACCTCCCCATGGACTGCATGACCTGACGATTCTGGACGATGAAACAACCCAATGGCTGCTCAACACCTGCCCCGAAATGTAGTGCGGCGAAGCAGTGGATAAAAGAAGAACTCGCTCAAACGAAAAAAGAACAAATTCCAGAAATATTTCTTTTATTTTGCAAATTTCGTCCTTTGCTACCGATTGAAGATAGCGTAACAAGAAAGAAAACAATTGAATCTTTGGGCGATTAGTCTGGCACAGCACTGGAGCCTACGGAATAGAATTCTGAGAATTCTCTTTGCATCAGAAGTTTTACCTTGTTTGATCAGCGTTGCCCGTGATGGTGCATTTTGTCTCCAGAGCATAGGTTCCCAACCTTTTTCGAAGTTGGCTTCCCTTTTGATAAAACTAAAGCGACGTTCGCATACGCTCCTTTAAAAAAAAAATCACAAGAACAGCCCGGTTTTGCAGTATCTTCTTTTTTTAAATTGAAACTCATAATACATATACTCTGTCGTACGGTTTAGCTTTCACACCTTACTGCTCATTAAAGACAAAAAAATCTAGTGACTTTTTTGTTGTGGCACACAATTACTCAAGCCACGCGCAAATCGATCGAGGGCTCAAACGATTCCGATACTTTTTTTCAAATGAAGTAGAGTGGAAAATCTATGTTCGCGCAAATGTTTAGTTGCAAAAGGCAGGGTTTTTGTACTCCATCTGTGGTAAGTTTGCATGGTGGAACACCAGAATCTTGCTGGCTCTGTAGCATCAAACAACAATCTCACCATAAATATTTAAACGTCACAAAGTGCTTACAATCACTTCACCGGCCATCTTCTGCGTGGTAACCGCAGCGTGAAACAAAATCAGCAATTCACGCATTTAGCATTTTTACATCGTTAAGTTAGTAACGTTAACTGGAATGATTAGGCTGAATGTTCTTTTGAGTAATAGCACTTGCAAGCTTTCGTAAATCTCGTGTTTTTGGAAAAAAGTACATCCAAGAACGTAGAAACTCACACCCTCGAAAATCGCTTTTCGGACCCCGGAAAACCTTGCCTCGGACCCCAGGGGTCCGGGAACCCCCGGTTGGGAATCGCTGCTCTAGGGTGACAAACAGTGCACCTCGTTTTCAGCCTGCTTAAGCTTTGTGACACACGTTGCAGGGCTGCACTAGTCCATCACTGTTGTGATGCATTTCCATCTTTAAATGTCACGAATATTTACACTATACACGAAAACTGCAAACACTGCATGTGGCAGAGTTAATAAATTTCTTCTAGCGGCGTAAAATTGTGTGGATCGCAGTTTACTTCTTGTATAAACGCAATGCGCAGAGCTAACTAACCAACTGTTACTTTTACATTATATCTACATATCTACAGTAGCTACATCAGTGGGGGAAATGCAGAACAAATGACCCCTGATTATACACAGCCTCTCTGACTTGGATTATGTAGCGTATGTAGCGGTGCTGAACATTAGAGAAACCGAATTGGCGCCATCTATGCGTGCAGAGTTTGCTACCACCACACATCTATGCTTGTGTTATTTCTGTGTGTTCGTGTGTTCTTTGTTAGCGCCATGTGTGCGCAAGTTATTCTGTACTTCGTTCCGTGTGGTTTACACAAGTTGCGCAACAAACTACTATAGATTAAAAGCATAAAACTGCATTAGTAATTTGCATTTCATCTCTGCTTTTGTTGATTTGCTATAAGCAACATCATGTTTGATATAAATAAAAAATACATTCAATTACAGTCAAAATATTTCTATATTCTAGCTATATGAATAAATTTCGCAAAAAGTTTGTAATTTCATTTTCTGGCTAGCAGCTGTAGCTAAAGGTTTTTAAACCTTGCCTCTAGGAAAGATTGTTTCCCAAAAGTTTGCTGTTCTATGCTTTTTATTCAGCTTCGCTTCAACGTATTTTATTTATTTGTTTCGTCACACTCGCCGGAAATTGCAACAGAGGCGACAGTGACGTTTATGAGGTAAGTCGAGGTCATGTCGGGTCGTGGCGGTGTGTACGCGATCTCTGCCCTTCGCAAGTTCGGCGCTAAAAGGTATTCTTAGAAATGAAAAGCAGGAATATGAACCCACTTCACCTCGATTTTTGATCGTTGATCGGAAAATCATGTTCGTCAAACAAGATTTGAGCTTTTGAAGCTGATGCATGCTTACGATGCCGATGGTGGAATACTAATTGCTAAACTAATGTACAGAGGTTTGGTGAAGAACAAAGTTGTTTGAAAATCTCTTGCAAAAAATAAGCCATACTTTCTCTTTGAACCTTCTGTTTCTCTCAGCATATGCTTCGACATTTTGATCATTTGAGGTGTTTGTAACAGAACTTGCAAAAACAGATCGCAAGATGTTTTCCTCACATCAGCACCAACAGCACTGTCTTCTGTTTGTTCGGAACAGAAAAGCCTCGAGCGATGACTGCAGCAGCTTTTTTCTTCTATTGCTTTACACAACGTTCCTGGAAATTCGTCACGTTGCAAACAGGTTGCTAATTAGCCGTTACTTTGAGCAGTTATGCGGACTTGCAGACTGCCATAGACCACAACCAGCCTACATATTTTACACAGTGACGAGAAAGTAAAGCGACGATATTGTAGGGTGTGCATATGAGGAAGAATCGTAAATGTTCTTTTAGTTTGAAGACCACCACAACTGTGATAACAAACTGAAACGCAAGCGCATTGCTTTTGCCAAATTAAGAAAACATTATTGATGATCTTGCGTTGTATGCGAGATTTTTAAGTGAATCTTAGAAACGATTGCAGTGTAAACTTTCGTAACACACAAAACATTTTCAAATTTTGTGCTGAGCGATGGTGGTGGGGGGAAGGATGTCAGAGTTTGGTCAAAATCAGAAAAAGGCTTTGTTGAAACTAAAATTAATTTACAAGAATATTGAAAATCCCAAATCAATTTTTGGGCAAGGTATTGTGGACCGGCAGTGAAACAACTTTGCTTGATTTTTTCATTTATTGTTAACACCGGTTGTCAAAACCAGGACAAGTCATCATGCAAAATACGAGCGAGTATCTATTTGAAAAGGATGAGGATTGTTGTGAAGCAACCATTCGAGGCTTTTTAACTTAGATATTTAATCAAAACGTTTCTCAATCAGCAGCAAATTAAAGGAGCACTCCCAGTCAGGCAATGGTTGAGAGGATGATCTGTTGATGAACTATGTTGGAACTATAGATTGGACAAGAATGTTAGGCCCTGCTGTTACAGGCAAAAGTTACATTTTGAACGTAAACTTGCTTCTTACTAATGTAGATTCAATGTTGAAAGCGATAAGCTTCTCAACAAAAATTTAGCAAACATTACTTTTGCTTTTTCCGGCATTTGATCATGCTGTTTAACAAAAAATGTTTCTTTTTGTTTTCTGCTGATAGTACTTTACTTTTTTCTTGTTAAAGCTCATTGAGATCATAAGTAGAACTGTTACTGCTATATGTTAGACAAAGACGGATCCTTATTAAAAACATTAGGTCTCTTGTACTTTGGTAAATAAATACTTACTAAAAATTATGACATGGCTAATAGTTATCTGCACCTACATGCACAACTGATGTTTTATTGTAGTTACATGTAAGTTTGCTTAATCAATTCTGAATGACTTCAAAAGTAATTCAAGCATTTGATCTTCTCAAACAAGACATGAACATCTATATGTAACACCGAAGATTAGGAAAGGTACTAACTGTTGTTGGCAACTTGTTTTGTGTCTGTGGATTTAAATAAATGCACCGAAACTTGAGCCCAACCAATGTTTTGCAGTTTGTTACTCTTCAACTCAAAACAAGACTGATTTCGTAAGGAAGTTTGTTGTGCAACAATTTTCCACAAAAACGTTTTCTTTTAGATTTCAGTAAACGTTTGATTTCATGACTTTCGTAAGGCAAGTTTTTCTGAAATGTCAATTAAAGTCCCTTTTATATTTTAGCAATTTGTATTGTGCCCTTGGACTGTTATTGACTTTTTGCAATATACGAATTTTGTTGAAAATCGCTGTAAATCGACTTATTATGAACTGTGTGCATATTTTAGGTTTGTCCGATGAAAACATTTAGCATGTCTTCAATTTTAAAGCATTGCTTGAAAATGTTGACAAAATTTGGAAATGCATTTGTGTATCACGTTAATCTCATGGCCGGTAAATCAATGTTGTGTACCCTCAGTTAATGTTGTGTACCCTCAATTAATGTTGTGTACCCTCAATTAATGTGGTGTACCCTCAATTAATGTTGTGTCCCCCCTCGATATTAAAACAGCAGCGAAAATTGCAACAAGGGCGTCGGAAGGATTTTTCCAGGGAGGGGCCACTAGGGGATTTTTCAAAATTTTTTGGGGGGGCAAAAGTAGTGAAATTTGTTTTTTCCCACTCGAAACTAAGAAAACAACCTTCCTTTGCTGCAATTTTCAAAATCCAGGAGGTGCCAAGGCCCCTCCTTCCGACGCCCATGTGCAGCAGTTAATATTTAAACAAATGCATTAATATCGTGGCAGTCAAAATTTCCTGCTCTGGTTATTGCTATGATGATAGAATATTTGGGATAAGGTTGAACATGCGAGTTTGAAAAATCATTATGACTTTTTCTCTTCCATTTCTAACTTTGTGTTTTGTAAGACAATTTCTGCAAGATTTGTTTTGACTTGTGCTTCCTGATTGTCAAATACATCATCTTGAAAGAAGTTCAATTTTTTTCAAATAAACTGAAAGTTTTATGCTGTTTCTTGCAAATTATGAGCTTTCACAGTTGGACAAATAATGGCCAAAGATACCAGCTCGGGTCAGGTTGATCATAATTCTGGAGATGTCTCTAGTAATCAAGGTATGATCTATGTTATGCCTGCACTTACGTTTCCATTCATGCAAATATATTGCGTAACAGATGTAACAGATTTGTTAAACTGTGAAACCTTGCACCTTCTTGTGAGAAATGTTTGGATTTAAACTTTTCCACTTTTTCCAACGTTCATATGTATTTTGCTTGTGTGTAATAACAATGTGTTTTTGAAGCAAGCACAATATTTAGTGGAGGAAACGGACATTCGTTTTTGGAGGATGGTTATGACTTGTATGAATTGATGCTCAGCGATCCATCTCTAGATGACGAACTACCAGAATTTCCAAACCCAAACCAGCAAACACCCAATCAAAACCATTCAACCCAAAAAGCAATCAATCAAAACTATACAAATCAACAAACGACCAATCAAACCCATTTACCTCACGAACCCAACAGTGAGACCCACACAGTTCAATTAGTATTGGCCGAAGATGATAATGAATGCAGTCAAAGCTGGGGACCCTTTTCGTCGTTAACTGTGCTCAGCACTGTAACCAATAAGCATTTTAATCCTGGACCTGATACTCAACTACTTCAATCTCTGGCTGTGCTTCATGATTCTGAAGATGCAAAAGTCAAAACTTTGAACGCAAATCACAACGATGTTCTCGGCAGCGGAAGCTTGTTAGTCTGTAATGCACAGTCTGAGAAAGATGCTGCAGTGATTCCACGTTGCCGCCATTCCAGTCTAAGTAACGACAGTGGAGTTGAAAGCTGTAATACAAGTGAAACATCAACAGCTGATGCAAAGAACTCGACGCAGCGCATCTTGAGCGAAGATTCACTTGCACTTGACGAGTTCGTCCGCGGAGAAACAGTTTTTGATTCTCAAGAATCAGCTTCACAGTCCGACCCAAGACTGGATGGTCACCTGCTTCAAATTGTTTCTAGCACTTCCCATCAATCAATCAATGACGTAGACAATGGTGACGACAGCGCGTCTTACGTGAGCGAAATGTTCAGCGGTGCGTCACAAGATGAAGATTCAAAAAATTCAAGCAAAAAAACTGCCTACAACGAAAAGTGGGGAGTAAAAGTTTTGAAAGGTATTTAGGCAATTTTAAATTCTGAGTTTTCTGGTAATAATTTTTCTAAAATTAATTTTCAGCCGTTGCTGTTGCTTAGAAGTTTATACTGTACAAGTTTATACTGTTATACTGTACAGACAACGCAGGAAAAGCCTTTTTAATGCAATTACAGAGTGCGTGAGAATAGCTCAAGTTTAAATAAAACAAACTTCAACCTCCAAATTGATCTCACCCCACATGTAAACAATACTTCAATCACTGCACCGTGGTACAGGGGGGTTGAGCACGCGCCACCAAAGCTAGTAAACAAGGTTCGATTCCCGGTCGGGTCCTACCGAAGACTTGAAAAACGGCACTTTTGAGTTGTGGCCTGTCCAGCCTCGTGCTCGGTGTTGATGGATGAGTGCAAGGGAACAGCTCAGGCGCGGTGCTGCCATTGACTCGCGACCAGTGCGACATTCACTGCAATAGTAACTGGAAACTGAAATTCCGAAGGCGGTTAAAATAAGTGTTCTTCAAATGTTATGAGTGTCTTCTAATTCTTTATGCTAAGTCTTAATCGTGTTTGATTCTGTGTAACTGATCAACAATCAAAATTTTAGCAATTAATTTTAGGCGCTTGCTCTGCATGAACTTCAGTTATAGATGTTCCGTGTTCTACGCTCGAGCAGTAAATTCCATTGGCAATGACCTCAAATTGAAGAAAATGACTTCTTTACCCATCGCCCAGAAACTAATTTTTATTGCATTTGTTCGAACAGTATAACAAACAAGTAAACTTTCCGTGATACAGCAGCTCAACATCATCAGACTGTAACCAACATCAAAATATTTTTCAGAACAGAAGAAAACCATCGAAAAACGTGAAAGGCTGTAGTTAAAAACTTAAAATGACATTACTTTTGCAATACGATCACCTTAATAAGCTTGATGGAAATAAGAAGGCTGTGTACTGTGGGTTATTTCCTCATAGTCATGAATAGCATTTGAGTATTTTGGTGTTACAACACATAGATTTTGAAAAATTCGGAAAAACGTTTGGGTATGATTAGAAGTTGCTGCGACGAAAAAGTCAAACTCGGTGGAAGAGCTTTCGCTGGCTAGAAAAATCACAGATCAGATCGTTTTCAAGTATTCTGTTCTTTGTTGACCACAAATAGGTTTGCGGGTTTGTACACCAATCTTGCCTGGGAGAGTTGACGTTTTATTTCAGAAAATTAACTAATTTCGTTGCTTTTCCAAATGCAAAGCTTGCCTTGCTAAGTTAACGGCTCATACAGCAGCAAAAAATCTTCCAAATGGGTAAATCTTCTCCAGCTAGACACTAGTTAGTGACCCCGCCAGCACAAGCCGGCCCACATGTTGACAAGCGTAGCACTTGGAATCAAAGACGGAAAACCCCAGTAAAAGTTAACGCCTTGTCAAAAAAACGGACTTCTGTTAGGAGCTGTGGACAAGTTTGTATAATTCTTCTTGAAAAGCTTGCAAGATAAAGCGACTGTCAAATTTGCAACATTTCTTCAATTTTCCGACGGTCTTGGATTTATACATTTTTTAACGTATTTGTTCAAATAGTTAAACTTACTTCATTTTGCATCCATTTACAAAATCTATCTGAATGGTAAGATTTTGTAAACTATTACTTTCAATGTAGACTGTATCACTATGTTTTCTTGTAGACTACATAAAAATGGTACGTATTTATGTTTTTAGACTTAAAACTTTCCAAGGAATTTGATTGTTAAATTGTTGTGATAAATACACAAATACGATGAAGTAAGTTATATAAAAACATGTACATATTATATAAAAACATGTACACATTATCCAAATTGTAGCTGCTCATGTTCTCCGATATGCTAGGAATCAAAAACGGATTTCAGATATTGTAACATTTCTTAGCTTTTTTGTTTGGATGATGCTTTCACAGCTTGTAATGCAATGAGATGTGCAGGAAGAATTATTTATTCTGATAAAATGAAAGGCCTCGAAATTGAATAAATATAAAGTGTTCATAGAGAAGCTTGTAAAAATACGTTACTTTGTCTACCAGTGCCAATGGCAGATGCAGTAACTTATCTTTGAACTTGTGAACAACGCATGCAAATTAAAGCTCCTAGGATGCAAATTAAAGCTCCTAGGATGCAAATTAAAGCTCCTAGGATGCAAATTAAAGCTCCTAGGATGCAGAATCAATTCTTGGTTTGAAAACAATCCAATGCTATTGAGTTAAAAGCAATTCGCTCACATAAACAACTTCTAACTGCACCATTTGGCGTGTTGTACGCATTTATTATACTTTTGACTTCGTTTCCTGCACACTCCTAACAGCTTTAAACAAGCAACTAAAATTAAATAACTTTCGGCGAAAGGCCGATCGGGTCACACAGCCTGTAGGTAGAGGATTGAGACCTCGACTGTGCAGCCAAGATTTGTTTGACTGCCTGTAATTAGACATTCTATGCTATAGCACGCCCTTCAGTACAATCCATTTTTATCTTTTATCGAAGGTCTGCGTCTGCCCTTGAGACCGCCATTACTGTATTTTGGTCAAAGACCTTTGTGTTTATTGTAGGCATAACCACAGATAATAATGTACTGGTATCCAGATACTGTTGTGAAAGCCTTGTCTTGTAGCTTGACAATGAAACAACGAGCTATTTTTTTAATCTGCATTTCCACAAATTTTTCAACACTTGCTGTAAAACGATAACCTTTTCAGAGCGAGGAGCGTAAGTTTTCCCAATCTTTATACAACATACAGTACTTTTCAATTTTTGGGATTAATTTGTGCTTTTGGCTTATCGTTTTGTACTGTATATACTTGCATGAATTGAAGGTTGCCACACATCGATCAAAGTGCGTGAACAGTAACTGCGTTTTTTTCGGAAGGAAGGAGAATGTGTCAAAGTTTTTGAAGTCCTCTGAGTGGAAACTGGAAAATGACAATTGAAACACGGTGCGCGGGAACCTTGAAAGCTTTTGAGGGATAGGTTTCAGTCAGTTTATATTAAATGAGAACATTTTGTCCCAGAACCAGTAGCTAAACGCTAAATCCCTTTATTAAATGTCACGTGTGTGATGTCACTTATAGTCACGTGATTCTTTCGAGGAACTGGTTGAGATTAGAAGCTGTCTTTGGAACTGGTCGATCTGACTCGCTGTCTGACTTGGTTCAATCATCTGTCAGATGTCCGCAGGGGGAGAGAGGGCAAATTATATCAGTGATAATCACCACCCTCGTTCTGATAAACGGTGTTAAAAGAATAGATTGCGCAAGAACAAAGACAATCGGATTTCTGCTTGTAATAAAAAGACAGAAGATCAACATGCGGCGTACTAGTTCGTTGTTCAATCTTTTTCTTCCGGCAGGTAGATAAGTGAACAGCGGCTACTGCAAAAAAAATAGTTTTAAATTTTTGGTTTTGTTTAGAAAACGTTGCGTGGTGCCAAAATCTAAAAATAACTTATCCGGTACAACTACCAGGAAAAAAAAGAAGAAAATGATATTTTTTCCCAAGCTGAAGCTTTGTTAGTTGAGATGTGTCCTTCAGTTTTCTTTGTTTGACTGTCCAGAAAGATCTGAATAACTTCCTCGTTAAAGTGTTGCGACAAAAGCTTTAATCCCTGGGTTTCAGGATATAATTTTCAGAGGAAATATATTCTGACTTCACATTACAATGTATTTCAAAAATTGCATATGTTTGTTTTCACAAGTTATTGTCTTTTTGACCCTCCGCTTGTTGAATANATGTAATCTGCAAGTTACTGCAGTTATATGATTTTATGGTTTCAACTTCTCCTTTGGCCGCTTGTACCAAGTCAATGTGTGATCTATTGGTGAACTTTACAAGTCATTGAAAACTAAACTTTGTTGCTCGAANCAGCATGCTCAAAATTGCAAAGGGAGTGGTGTGAACTCAAAATTGCAAAGGAATGGCATGAACGACATGAACGTTTTCNCACGAAACCAAGCTAGTAATCGTCTTTCTTTAGTCTAGTATTAAGAATTTAACTTTTTGTAGCATTATCTCACAACCGTGAAAGCAAAACAACAAGCAGGCATGCTCAAAGGCATTTGGCTTTCATTGCATTAATAGAATTAAAAAAGTTCGTTTTGATTAATTCTGGTTAATTTTCAATCGAAAATGCGAGTATTGTATTTCACTGCTGGGTAATTTATCATTTGTCTTGTTGAAAAGCAACCTGTTGTTCATATTTTTCCAACGCAGGACCACTATCTCACTTTCAGCCAATCCCGAAACTGCACATCCGGTTTCAGACTCATACGCACTATTTTATTCACTTGCACTCGATACTTACTGCGCCAGGATTTCACGAAGGCTTCAGTCTGTGAACATCTGAGTCAAAATATAAGAATAAGCAATTGCGAAATGTCCAATGCGTTCTGATGACCTGCGTTACGTTGCAAACACATATCCTAAAAAGATATTGAAGAAGCTTACTGAAAAGGTGACAGCCTCTGTAAACCTCCAAATATCCCAAATAAAATTCTTCCTAAAATGTTCCTAATGCATTATGGATTTTGCTTAAAATCGCATCACTAAACAAGCTTATGAGAGATTTGAGTTGTTTTTGATAGTATGAAAATAATTAGTAATAATTATAGCAACCAATTTTTTCACCTAAAAGCTTAAATTTTTGACTTTACAATTTACAAATTTTGACTTTATTTTGACCTGTCAATTTTCTGGGTTTTCAATTAAAATGCGCAATACAAAGCATACTTATTTACTGTACATTATTAGAAAACAAACCAATAGGTTTGTTCTGTTGAAATGAAACAAAAAGTTGTTTATCTGTAAAATCTGCTCTAGCATGTTTTACAAATTTCTGGCTACTTTCAGTTTCATGAAACGAACCTTGTTGATGCTTTGCACTACGGCGATGTGCTTCCACCATAAACCTTTTGTCACTTTTCACTGGGCAGTCACAGAATTTGCAAAATAATTCATCCTTACGTGTTGAGGTAAACTAAGAAACATATTCATGCAGTATACTTTGAACTTTTGAAGAATTTGGTTGTTTAACCTTAGACATGATATGTTGATAAGTACATTAATAACTACAGTAGAGTAAAATCTGAGAATATCGTATAGTTAAAACACTATATATGTAGTAATGGATTGATCATTTGCCAAACGAAGCAATGTAAGACCATTTTTCTTCCATTAACATGCGTAGTCTACTTAATATTCAATCGTTCAGTAGTGGGCTAAACAACATTATTACGTCAGAAGTTGCAACAAACCCATTACTATTTCAGAAGTGCAACTAAACTTGCAAAAATATATCAAAATCTGTCCTTGTAACTAATAAATATCGATAACGAGAAAAAAACTCTGCTGCAAGAAAATTTTGACCTAACGATAAATTTTGACTTTTTTTGACCTAATAACTTTGGATTCCCTCTTGGTATGAGCGTGAAATTTGGTTTGCAGAAAAATTTTGACTTAATTGATTTTTGGTTGCCCTAGCAATAATATTTTGACTACGCAACAAGATAGTTTTATGATTCCATGATCAGTCAGAAATATCTGAATCCAAAGTTTGAAAATAATTTCTTGACAACTAAACGCAACTGAATTCCCTGATAATTTTCGATGTAAATATCTTTTGCATTTTCATGGTTCGGTTTACACTGTAGCTTCATTATCCAAATCTTTGATAATAAAGAATTTCCTAAAAAGTACAGTTGTTTCACAGAATAACGAAAATTGCTTTGTGCAAAGAAACTTGGAGAGAAAAGCATCTAATTATTCATTTAGAATGCTTGTTCCACGTTGTATTTGAAATTGGCATTTAGAATGTTCCTTGCAATCTGGCCTGACATTGAACAAATTCAGCAGAGGATCAAGTTTGTTTATGCAAGTTTAGAAGTACAAGGTGGCGCTTTTCAACAAAAATCCTCTCTGGTCACATGGGTTCATATTCCCATCTCTCTGTGCAAACCTACCTACTTTGCCGCAAAGCACGAAAAATAAAGATGTTTTTACCATCAATTGCTGTTTTTCAGCTTGGTGCCTGGACGTGGGACTTGCTACAGACTTTGAAAACTTGAACGCTGGTGAGCTTAATGAACTACTTTGTCGTTTCTGGGGAGAAGTTCGTAAATCCAACGGTGATTATTACGGAAGGAACAGTTTGTTTAATCTGAGGGCCATGATCAACAAGCACTTGAAAAGCAAACCATTTTGCTCAACTTTTGATATAGTCACGGACGAACGATTCAGGTATGTGTACTGAGTGTGATGAAAAGGACTTGTGGCTTCAGTTTTATTAGAGACTACAGAAATGAAACAACAGAATCTCATGAAAAACAAATGCCCAATATATTCTGGAAACAGATTGAATAAATTTCACACACCAAGCGTACAGCGTTGTAAATAAAAAACTAACCATATCCAGCATTTTGGTGCAAACTCCGTTTGCAACCACCTGTGACTGATGACCGGACACAACCTCATCTTTTCGTGACACACTTGTTTGACGCAACAGAATGCTTGTATTATTCCAGCCTGAATTCACTCATTTTTACGGAAAATCTATATCCCCAACGAACTTCTTAACGCCTTATTCTCAGCCTTTTTAAATGAGTGCTGCACTAATCCATAATTGTTGTGATGCATTTCCATCTTTAAATGTCACGAATATTTACACTATACACGAAAACTGCAAAGATTGTATGTGGCAAAGTTAATAAATTTCTTCTGGCTGCTTAAATTTGCCTGCATCGCATTTTGCTATCATGATTTGCATAACCGCATTACGCATAAAAAACCCTATACTCAGGGCAAGAAGACGTTTACTTATTTTTATTAACCAAATGTTTCCTATGAGTAGCTTCGCCCTGCAGAGGTCTGCAACCCAAATAACTCCTGGTCCTCCGCAGCCTCTCACTCCCCACCAAATTTATGAATCGGTGTACTTGGAACTTATCACAGCACCATGCAGCCGTGCTAAATATCATAGAAACAGTGTTGGCGCCATCTACACGTGTGATCTTTATTATAGTGCCACACATCTATGCTTCTGAACATATATGCTTGTGTTCTTTCATCTATCTGTGTGTTCCTTGTTAGTGCCATGTGTGCTCAAGTTATATTCCATTACGTGTGGGCGTTTAACAATAAGCAGAGTGTTTTAGATACTATGATAATAATTAATCTTTGGCCTAATCTATCGGTGTTGTGGCTTTCAACAGCAGCATACAGACATTTACTTGATTTCATTATTTGATGCTTACAGCGAGTTTCATGTTATGTTTACCAGCAGTTTACAAAAGAGTTTTTATGAGTTTTGTCACACCTGAGTTGTTTCACACGTTTTTGTGTGATACTTGAGTGGAAAGTACAGTATATCACTTTCACCGATGCATTTATTTGTGATTTCTTTCAAATTCACATGGATATAATCTTAACTGGACTGCAAAAGGAACAAGTTAACTACTCAACGACATGATAATTTAACTAAGTGCACATTTCAAGAAATGTTGGTGTGAAACTGCGAATAACTTCACTCTTCGTATATAGTGCTTTCCTAAATCAAACTGCTTTTAAAGATTTTGAAGCATTTTGAAATTACTGTATTTGTTATTATGGCAACTTTTTCTATTGTTTAGTGGTTTTCTACACACCTAGCATTGCCCCTATTTCCACGTCACCTCCAGCTTTTTCCAACCCACAACAAAAAATATTGGCTTTACAGCAAAAACTTTTGCCTTTAGGCCTACAGAAAAAAGATTTGGCTTTACAAATGAGGCATTTAGCAGTTTTTGCGCGTCATTGTTGAACGTATTGATTTCTTTATCAGAACTTCTAACGAGGAACTAGAAAAACAGCTTAAATTACTCAAAGGCATTGGAAGGACTATCACTCACAAGCAACCAATATCTATGGATGATTTTCGACGAATGTATGACTCAAAAGTTCTCTCCATCTCTAGTCCTCTCTCATTGCTCAGGAAGGTGAGGAATCTTCTGGCAATAGATCAGTACAATTTAAAATTGCTGTTCTTAATCTTCATTCTTCACATCAGGTTCGCAAGTACTTTTTCTATATAACAACAAAATCTGACAAAAACTTGAGTTTATGGACTAAAATCCCTTAAAAATCTGTTCTTTTTTCCCAACATTTTTTAATAGATCCATTAGTTCGAAGGGGATTTATGAATCAGAAGGAAGTTATCAGAAACATCGTCCGCCTTGATCGTGAAGAATAGTGATAGCGCGAAACATGACTTCTTTATAGGTGCAGTGATTGCCGCAAAACTGCGCCTGCAGTGGACTCGATGCAAGGCCTCTCCTACACAAATGCACAAATGTGCCCACAGCAACGCTTCCCATTAGTGCCCACTGATATTGCAGAAGTTGCTGTGTAAATGCCACGACCGGTTTGTCCAATGGTATAATTTTGGAAGCACCTACCATGAAATGCACAAAATTAATCAAAACCATCGCGCATCGGTCGTCGCCCACGTCACCACGGACCGCGTTCTAGCTGTAGGAAAACGAGCCCGTTCGAAAAAATCGCAACAATTGCTCCCATTAGACATATCCAAGTGGAAGCCCCAGTTTGCCCCTGATATGCATCTGGGGAGAAGAATGGAAACAGCGCAGAGTGCTTCTACTCTGTGAGACTTGAAAGGCACGCGTAAACGTAAACGATAATCTGACCATAACCTGGTGATTAGAAACGGGAATATCACTTCACTCACAGGAAAATAGAGTGGAATGGTCCAGTAAGCCAGACGGTTGTCCTTAGCTAGCACTGTGGAGATGTGAGGGAGCTTATCTACTCCGGCGTTGAGCCAACAGAGTTTACCCAGGCTGGATTGGGGATATTTGTAAGCTCACAGCTGGGTCTGAATTCTATTTCCCGGAGTTTATACCAGGGTTGCGGAGTCGGAGGTAAAATGTTCGACTCCGATCTTTCCAAATTTTCCGATTGCGACACCGACTCCTTAACATATGATCAATGAACTTCAGCTGTCAACAATCTTGTTGCAACTAGTAATCAATGGAAATTGTGGTACACAGTAAGAATTCTCTGTTTCCATAAAAGTTTTCAATGAAATTGTACCATTTCAATAGTGATTCCTAATTTAGGAGTGCGATGTAAAAAATGATTCAATTGACTTCCGGAATCGGAGTCGGATAAAAAAATCCGACTCCGACTCTTAGTTTTGTTAGGTATCCGACTCCACCCAAAATCCTTCGACTCCTAAAAAATCCGACTCCGACTCTTAGTTTTGTTAGGTATCCGACTCCACCCAAAATCCTTCGACTCCTTGTGACTCCGACTCGCAATCCTGGTTTATACTCCACCCCGGGTCGGCTCTTAAATCTTGGTTATACGACTTCCTCACTTCCTGCATGTGCTAACTCAAAATCTGCAGGATCTGGAGAAGAGCGCTAATAGTTCCGATCGTTAAGCGGAAAAGCCACTGGGGGACCCAAAGAGCTATCGCCCTCTATCCCTACTGTGTGTCGTGTCCCCTTCAGGATCCTCGAGAGACTCATCTACGCTCGTGTCAAACAAATTATCAACCTATAACTCCCGCAGGAACAAGCGGGCTTTCGACACGGGAGGTCGACCGTAAATCAGGTCACCGCTGACACAAGACACCGAGGATAGCTTTTCGGTTAAGAAGAAGGCTGGAGCTGTGTTTGTCACAGCAGCCTACGACATTGTATGGCATCGCGGCCTCACCTGCAAGCAACTGCGAATGCTGCCTGATGGCACATAGTCTGCATGATCATGGAGATGGTTGGTAATCGCAGCTTCAATCTTACCACCGGCAACAGCAAACGAGCAGGTTTCGACGCCTCAAAAATGGCGTCCCACAGGGATCCGTCCTGGCAGCCTCCTTCTCTGCAACCTTTACATCTCTGACCTGTCAACCATCTCCATGATCATGCAAAAAACAACTTTACTTATCAACCCGGTACAAAAATCTGGCTATTTCATTATTAAACCAATGTGTGTTCTGCAGGTTTGGTTTGAGATCACTTTGCACTTCTGCCACAAGGGGGCGGAAGCACAAGAAAAACTGAAGAAAACGACATTTGCTGTTTTTAGCGACAGGAATGGCTTGAGATATGTTGCAAGGAACTCACCAGGAATGACTGATGACGATGAAGTACATGCTTCTGGTTATGCTTTTGCACATCCTAACAAGTATCGTTCATTTTCTTACAACGTTCTTGAAGAGTAATTCATGGAATTTCCTGCTTCTTACAATTTTTACTGTAAGCCTGCCAGAAAATTTTGAGAAAATCTTTGCTGTGGCCACGTACGGTAAGAGGAGGGAATAAGGGATACCCGGGGCTCGCTCGGGCCCGTAAAGTACAAAACTAAAAATTACATAACATGAACTGAACTGACAAGATGTAGATTATATGAACGGCTTTGGCGCCACTATTGAGGAAATGAATGTGTCAGTCGCTTGCAAGCCTCAATCTGGACCATGCTGGCGTTGTTGGTAATTTCCATGAATGGATCTAACTCCAGAGGGCGCTACGTTGCCCAACATTTTGAGTCTCCCAATCGATTGTAAAACTCCCGACTTCTACAACCAAACGTACCTCCGCAATAACCTTTGTTAATGCCCAATTTTGCTGAAGTGTTTTGCAGGACCGTCCTAACAGCCCTTGGGCAAACTAATGTGCTGAGGTCTCTACGACAATGCAGTAAAGTAGTATATTTTATGGTAAGTCACTTAACGTGCAGATTATCAAGGGGCCCCGGGCAACTGTCCATCGGACCCACATATTAAAACCGCTCTGAATGTTTTGCTCAAGCTTTCTATATTGAAATGCAGATATTTTCAACCGTTGTACGAGAGTAAAAAATCAAGGAAAATAGGAATGCATGTAAAACGAGGTTGTTCCAAGAACACGAAATCTGAAAATGAAACAAACTCGAGACGCAGAAAGTATCGAACAGATCCTCATCATGGGCATCATTAAATAAAGAGATCAATGTGTCTGCGGCATGCATACTCTGTTTCAATCACGATGGAATTACTAGCAGAAAATATATTCGTGTGTAGCACTGATGGCGGATGCTCAGTAACTACTCCACGTTGACGGCACGTGACTAAGCGATGCTGTCATTGTGAAACACTTGTGTTGTAACAATACTTAACCTCTCTCCACATCTTCATAGTGCAGTTTATTTGGTGACGTACAGCGTGAGATGACTGAGCTGGGAATTCATATTGTCACCTTGCAACGATGGTGGGAACTAATGACGTTAAACAGATTAAACGTTTTTTGTCAAGTAATTATAGTCTCTACAAAAGCGACGAAATTGAATCAATCAGCAACTTTTATGTATTTATGCATTTCTTAATCAAACAGCAAATAAAAAAACTATCTGCTAATTGATTGAATTTCGTCGTTTTTGTGGAGTTAATTATTTGAATATGATATGTGCAAGTTTGATTCATCGCAAAGTCATGAAAGCAGAGTCTCCGCTAATTCTTCGCAAGCTTGCAGCAAACCTAGAGCATTTAATTGACATTTGTTTATCAAATTGAATTGTAAGATGTTGACGGGTTACGAAACGTCAATACGGCAACATTGATGCATCTTGTGAACGTGCGGACCCTGCAAGTTATGTGAAAGTTGCTCTGGCTAAGCTGCAGTTGCAGCAGCGCGCGTTGCTTCTGTTTTAGTGACTTCTTATTTGTGACGCAGCGTACTTTTATTAGCAATTCACTGAGAATTTATTATAGCACTTCTGCAAAACGTATGCGAAAAGTGCAACTTGCACTGACGATATTTTCGTCGCAAGATTAAATAATTATTCAAAACCCTGCATTTCACGAAAAGTGGAAAAGCGAAATCTCCTAAACTAAGTAGTATCTGAGCATCATTCATAGTGAGCACTGTCACTGTACGTATGCCTGCTGCGCAGATGTTGTATAAAGCTTATGCACTTTGTTGCTCAGGCACTCAGTCGATCCACGCGTTCTTTTTCGTATTTTCGTTTGAAACGTTTCATACAAATACTAATACTTTCATAGAAATACTGCACACGTAATTTTAGTTTTGAAAAGGTTCAGAAATATGCAGCATTGTGCTTTGAAACTGGCAATTCGTGTTATTTCCATCAGTTCGAATGGAACGCATTTATGCTGCTGAACTAAGCATGGTAATCTGATATGACACTAGCTTGATTAATAGGTCTTTCACTTCAAGTAACTTCACTCCACAGGTGAATCTATTTCAATAAGATGTAAGGACTGATGATACGTAGTTTCACGTGAAATCGATTTCCTATTAATATTTGTGATTGATTCCTTGCTTCTTTCACGTGTGGAGTGAAGTTACTTGAATACAGATATGCGCAAGTTTGAATGAATCATCGCAAAAAGATGAAAGCAGAGCACAATCGGCTGATTCCTCTAAAGCCTGTAGAAAACTAGAGCTTTTAATTTTCTTTCACTTCTTATCACCTGACCAAGCGAAATCAACGGGGGTGGGGGCGAGAATGCAACGTATTGCCGGGTCTGGATTTTCTCGGTCCTAGCTATGGCCAAGGAAAACATTTTACTTCTCAGCGGTTCTAGGACTACAGTCACCTGGACAACTGCCACCCGGACAACTGCCAACTAGGACAAATGCCACCTAGGACAATTGCCACCCAGGACGACTGCCACTGGACAACTACCACCTGGAAAACTCCCATCTAGGACAATTGCCACCAAGGACAACTGCCACCTGGACAACTGCCACCCGGACAACTGCCAACTAGGACAAATGTCACCTAGGACAATCGCCACCCAGGACAACTACTACTGGACAACTGCCACCTGGAAAAATCCCACCTGGGACAATTGCCACCTAGGACAACTGCCACACAGGACAATTGCCACCTGGAGGTTGCTTTTTTCACCAACAGCTTTTTCGCCATACGTTTATTTCTATTAGCCTTTCGGAGCGTGCTGAAAACTGGATATCATTTGCCACATTTCTTTGGTGAAGTAAACTGTGATTAAGTTACTTTTGCACTTCCTAACAAGCACTGTTTCTTTTCCATGAAAACACCAGTGAATTTCTATAAGACTTTCAAATCATTTCATGCTTTCAGGTAAGGATGTATGAAGCGGCTGAGGAGCTCTGTCCAGTCAGAAGTTTTGAACTCTACCTTTCAAAGCTTCATCCCCAGCAGCCTCGTTTATTCCAGCAACCGAGAAGAAAATCAACTCCGGAGTCTCCTATGTGGTACGGGAAAGCCCCCATTGGCGAGAAAGCTTTGCAGCAGATGATGGCGAATATTTCTGGTGAGATGTTTTACTTTTAACTCAATGTTTGTATTGAATTGTAGGTTGTATGTATTTCATCACAATCAATGATATGAAAAGTGTCATAAAGACAGAAGTTTAGTTGCGTAGTGAATGAAAACAGATTAGAGTGGCCGCAAGTTCGTATCAGGGATTGAATGAAATCCAAAATCTGTAAAGTCAATCCGCTAAAGTTGATAGAGTGGAATGAAATGAATTTCCCGGGATGGCTTTTTAATATCATCAGCGGTGCAAGAAATGTTTGAGGAGAGAATAGTTGAAATAACTTTTGAGCATAGCAATGTTTTATTCAACCTGGAGACTTCAATTCTAATTTTTCGTATAATGGCAATAACCACCTGATGACATTTGAAAAATATTGTTATTGTATTATATAATAAACCTTCAAACCACGTACTGCGTACAGTGGCGTACCTATGGTTTCCCGCACCTAGGAACAAAGTCAGCTTTCGCCGCCCCCACGCCCCTGGACGCCTACACCCAGTCCGTTCGTGACAGCGCAGATGTGAAGAGTGATCTGGGAATTAAGGGGCGTCGAAAGCTGACTACAGTTGTTTCTACACATGCCTGCAAACTTCATATGACCGTGACAGCACGAAATTGATGTCAGGACCTTTGAATCTTGGAAATCGTAGAGTCTAACCAGTTCGCGTGATGCTATCCGCACTTTGGGATTTCGGTCACGATTGAACATTCAAACTGTTGTATTGCAACCAGTCTTGTCGCCACGGGGGTTTTGGTGGGCTTAGCCCCCCAAACAAAGCTCCAAGGCCCCATATTTAAATACGAAGCACTATAAATCAGTGGAGTTCTTGTCAAGTTTTCAGAATGTCAAGCCGAACTGCATGAACGTAAAGTCCCCCTATTTAAGACTTTCTGGCGACGGTTCTGATTGCGACTTTCCAAGTTGTGGCATTGCAATACATTCGAATCGTAGCAGTTAGTGAAAGAAAATGCAAAAACAAGGAAAACGTTCCCTTGTCATCATCTGCAAAAATCTACACACATTTTTATAACATAATTTTTTGGGCATAAAATTTTCTGATTACACAGAATAAATTGTGAAGAGTTTGCACCTTGCTTTCAAAACCACGGGTCTGTCAGAGTTTTTTGAAGATCCCCAATGTAGTGAACCTGCTTGTTCCTTCTGTCGTCAGGTCTGATCAGTGGTCACCATCACCGTTGGTCAGTGGCGTAACTAGAGGCTTGAGCCAAGGGGAAACTTAGCTGAAGGGGGTCCACTGGCCACCGTAGGGGGCCACTGGCAAACACTCAGAAAAAAGTTGAGAAATGATGGATGGTATGCTAAAACTCGAAATCAGCGGAAAACCTCGGAAAAAAACAAAAAAGTACCGCCTGCTGAAAACCAAACTAATGCTAAATACCGAAATATAACCTAATGGTTTTTTTGTATTTACCTTGCCAAGGGGCGGTTCGCACCCCCTGCCCCCGCCAGTTACACCACCATGCGTTTGCCAGAACCTTTTGATGATTCCGAAAGCAGCGTACTCGTTTGTACCCTCTCCCGTCAGGTCTGGTCACAAACACCGCTGGTGTGAGCTGTAGGGGGTTCTGCAGCTGTAGGGGGTTCTGCAGCATGCGCTTCCAGAGTTTTGAGTTTTAGAACCTCATAAAAGACTGACTGAGAGTAGACTGACAAGCACATAAAAAAGGACAGATAGAAAAATGCATATGAAAAACTGAAGGCAAAAGATTTTGTACAAAATTATTAAACAAATATAATATTGCAAAATCCCAAATGATTTCTATGAATATAATACCTTGAAAAGTTAACAGAAAATAAAAAAAAACACTGCGATGTAACGCTTTGTTTGTGATTATCTATCCTCAAAGACAAAGGTTTCTTGCCTTTGCTGCTACAAATGCATCGATTATTTCGTCAAAAAACTGATACAATTTAAATGTGTCACATGAATTGGCCTACGAAATATCTAAGGCAGGGGCTTAAACACGCGGTCTGCGGGACACATGTGGCCCGTGAGGGCATTTTGTGCGGCCCGCGATGATTTTTGGGAAGTTTCAAATGATCAAGATTCACATTGTTTAGTTCATTCACCGGTGTTCAAAAGTACTCAGCTAGCGAGCGAACAAGTTCTTTTCAAACGAATGTAGAGACGTATAGAAATGATTTGCCTGAACGCATGACACCTTTCGCAGGAAATGAGGTGTAAAAGCTGTTTCTGGTAAGGTTCAAGTACCGCCATTGTTGCATCAGCATCACAATGCGGCCCTCGGGTTACTCTAAAAGCAGTGGCGGCTCGTGACTGTGATTCGTGGGGGTGCTGCAACTCCTCCCATCAAAGATTTTATAAAGAATAAAAAGCATCAGGTTTTCCACAGTGGCGCGGAATGTTATGACGTATGACATTTCGCTTCCTACGATCTAATTGTGAGACTTCTGTATATTTCTACCAGTGTTTTTTAAGGTTTTTTGAAGGGTGTCGTGGTGGAACTTTAGAGTGTCAACATGATTTTTCCTTCTATGTGTAATACTTTTAACTGATTTTCATAAAAATGCAAGTTTCTTACACCTAACTATTTGAACACGACATTCTCTTTTGGCAAAAAAATAAAGACAATTTTACAAATAGAAAGTTTCAGTGTCCATATTCATTCATTCATTCATTCATTCATTCATTCATTCATTCATTCATTCATTCATTCATTCATTCATTCATTCATTCATTCATTCATTCATTCATTC
>JGI24159J19872_10001156_pt1 | contig 28073 bp, 18 predicted proteins | sample Ectturendosymbi4_FD_19872 | JGI IMG/M metagenome (IMG submission 19872)
TTTCGTGAAATATGGTGATGATCATCACATCCTCATTTAAAATGCGTGTTGCGTCGTTTCGCTTCTCCCATGGTCACTTACAACTGTCAAGTGTACGTTGCACTTTGTATCATTTGCACGGTGAATCATTTTAACGAATAATATTGATGGTTAAAGTAAGTTTGTGGCGTGTATATCTGTGATCAACGTTCCCAGGATGGTGTTGCTATAGCGTAGAGTCACATTCACGATTTGCAATTATTCAGGTTTCATTGGTCGAAATTCTGAACTATCCACCGATTGGGCTGCTCGTTTTTGTATGATGCGCCAGGATAAACATTTGGAAGTAGGATACTTGCTGTTCTGAATGCTGCAAACCAGGGGCCACCAATGTGGTGGTGGCCGCGGGCCTGTTCTGAAAGTACCATCAGCATGATCTTTGGCGAATGTCATTCAATCATCAATTAAAAAGATTTTGTTCAGGAAGTTTGTATCAAACTAGTGGCTCTCCGCATTGTTGGGTGCACAAGAAGTAGTTTCGAAAAGGTTGGTGACCCCTGCAGTGTGGAACTTGCTGAAACCAACGGTCTATGTTTTTCTGATGAAAGGGCATTAAAACACGTTTTTGAGGTAAGAATTGCGAATTGATAAAGCAAGAATCAGTGGTCAAAATGGCATCGGTACTTGGGAAGGTTGACTTACATTTAGTGGAAAGCGAAAGGTTTATTATTCCATTACACAATTGACCAGTTTTTAGTTACTTTCAAAACAAAACTTATTGCCGTAGAAATAATGCAGTTGTTCTCCAACGTGCGATAGTTCTCGGCATAGTGTCGGAGTCGGATTTTTTATGCGACTCCGAAAGTCCAATTAGATCATATTTTACATCACATTCCTAAGTTGGCAATTCCTGTTGAGATGGCACAATTTTTTTTGTTGAAACAGAATTCTTGCTGTGTACCACGATTGTCATTGAGTGCTAGTTGCTACAATATTGTTGACAGCCAAACTTCATTCACTTTATGTTAAAGAGTCGGGAATTTCGGAAAGGTCGGAGTTGGATATTTTACTTTCAACTCCACAACCCTGATCCGCGGTATTGACCACGAAACGCTGGTTCGGTGTTGCTGCGTTAACCCTGCTCAGGTAACCTCTAACTAAACACTAACACCGTTGTTGTCCTTGCCCAAAATATACAGATTTTGTTTATTCGCTTATACTGGACTAACTGACAGGTTTAGACACGCGCGCGGGTTTTTGTACAACCTAGCAAGTCTTCTCAAAGCTCATCCGATCAGAAAAAAATAACGTGTTGATTTTGGAAAACTTTTTATGTGGTGAAGATCAAAAGTTATTTTCCAAACAAAAATGTAGGAAGTGCTCTTAACAAATGAATGAAAAAGTAAAGAAAAATCGAAAAATTCCGCCAGTAGACGTCATTGGTGGTCAGTTTAAGGTTTAAACAGAACCTCATTTGAAGCTTGTGGTTCTATCTGCAATAAACGTAAATTAGGTTGAGACATGAAAGTTTTCTATTTTCATTGCAATTTTCAGCCACATCAATCAACCTTGCCCAAAATGGGCAAATGCTTTACGACAATTGTTGGGCAATCAGATTGATCGCGGCATTACCATTGACTTTCATGTCTCACGTACGGCCAGTCCCGTCGCCACTGGGAGGCTTACTCAAACAATGCACCAAGCCCCCTCAAATTGAAATACGAAAACTATAAATTGGTGGAGTTTTGTCAATTTGTAAAATGTCAAGGCATTAACAGGGAAACCAAAAACTCACACTAACCATAATGTCTCACCCGAACTCACAATCAACCATAACGTTGCGTGACTTTCACCTAGGGGCACGTGGTCACCACTCCTGTCTGGGTTGAAATCACCCAGGCTTGGTATTCCAGGGGTGTGAGTAATCTTTGCGAAAACTTGAAAGTGATCAATGCATACAAGTGCTCCCCATCGCTGGCAGTTGGCACGTGAACCTCGTTTTGTTATGTTTTGATGGTGAACAGATTCCACAACGTCTGGTCTCAAAGTTCATTTCCTCAATAAAATGCTTTGGCCTTTCACCTCAAGTGCACGCACAACAAGGAGCAAGCTTTTTTGGCTAAGCCAGAGTTCTAGAAACTTCAATTAGGTAAAGAGAAGCACAAGGTTCATCATGTCCTCAATAAAATGCTTTGACCTTTCACCACAAGTGCACACGGTGCAGGCCCTTTCTGGCTCCAATCAGAACCGTCGCCAGAAAGTGGTCAATAAGGGGACTTTACGTTTGTGCAGGGGGGGCTTGACGTTCATGCAGGGGGGGCTTGACATTCAAATTTGACAAAAATTCCACTAATGTATAGTATTCATATTTCAATTTGGGGGCTTGGAGCTTTGTTTGGGGGCTAAGACCACCAAAGCCCCCCCGTGGCGACGGGACTGGCTCCAATTTCTTTCCTCTGACGGAGAAGGCGTCATATATTCTCCTGACTGTTTCTCAATGAAAACCACGAGCTGAGCAGGAGCCATTCGCGCCAAGTTGGTTTGTGTCGTCACAGCTTGCACTCGTGTGATCTACTCCCGTGCTGGCTTCGGTCAAAGGTTGCTGGCGTGGCTTACTAGTGAACCTACATGCACCAACTCGTTTTTGCCCAAATTGGTCAAGGTCACCTTTGAACTGGTCTTTGTGAAAGAATTTTGTTACACCTCAGGTAACCATGGGTCAATTTGGGTAAATTTTTGTTCCCCATCGAAAACTACAAAACTTGTGCAGATTTCGATACGACTGCCCGAAAGAGCATCTAAAAATATGCAGCTACTGAAAGAACCAGCTTTCTACGTGAACGATAACTAATTTTTAATTTAGGTAGAACAACCATTTGCTCAAATTGGGCAGAGGTTACCTCAGCAGGGTTAAAGATCCCGATACTTGTCAAAGGTTGTACATGTAACTAACTCCTTTTTTCACTACTGCTAAGGGGCGATTGAACACTACATCAAAAAGAGCTTGTGGTCTTTGCAGGGTTACGCAGGCTGGACAGGTCAAAGGTTGAGGTCTCACAAAATTGCGCAAACTAATTTGTACGCCCTGGAGGTGGGTTGAACAGATGCTATGAAAATACAGCATGATTGTCGGCACTAGCGTAGGGAAATGGGGGCACTGTGCCACGGCCCCCCTTTCAGACCCTAAAAATAAAAAATGTACAAACAGTATTCGGCAGTGGCGTAACTGAGGGGGGAAAGGACCTCAATTTTAAATAAACTGACTTTGTTTTCTGGCCACTGATATACGCACTGCGCAAATTTTTTATGACTACTGTACGTTTCCTCTGCTTGATTTTCATTTTACGATTTCATTCTTTCACTGACAAAATTGCTTCACACGTAGCTGTTAAGTAGCTTAACACAGGTAACAATGAACACCAGAAAAAAGCTTCCGGTTGCTTGAGATTTGAGCCCACAAACTTCAATAAGCGTCTTCGATAAGCGATACATGTCTTAAACTTATAACATCCAAGCGCGCATATAGGTTTATTTCATGAGCCTCAGACTACAAAAGTTCAGTTTTCTATCTCACCGGCTAATAAGTCTCGTAAAAGCATTATACTAAAACTTGCTTCCAGAATGCACAAAAATGCGTATTTTTAGGTGAATTTTGCAAAATTTTCCCGGGGTCATGCCCGCGGACTCCCATAGAATGGTCGTGCTTTCGGTACTTCCCCTAAAGTTTATTTGTGACGTCACACGATTGTGATGAATCTTTGCCCCCCCTCGGAAATTTTCTGCGTATGCCACTGATTGTCGATCTGCTTGCACAAGATTGTAAATTGCATCTGTTGCGCTGCCGAATACCAGGCCCNAAAAGGATCTGCGGACGTCTGATTCATGCTGCTGAAACCACCCCGATTAGTTCAGCACAAACGCGGATCCTCTCGCCACTGTAGCCAAACGCAGTGGTGATCTGATAAAGCTTATAAGTCGGACTCGTTCTTAACTGACTGGATGGTATCGCCTCAGTTACAAACGTAATCATGAGGTCCACAAATATGACAAATAGTGGACGATAGTGCTGGAGCAAAAACGGGCACCGACTTTCACGAAAGAACAGCTCTGCGATGGCCTGTAGCACACCGCGTGACAGAATCTTAACCACGAAAAGCAGTTAGGCGTTTTTATTTCGTGGTAAAGAAGTGTGCAAAAACTGCTTTTGGAAACTTTCAACGATCTTTTGTTAGCATACCAGTGCGCGGTATACATATCACGGCTGCTGCTACAAAAAAGAATGGTCTTCGACGATGAAGTCTCACCAGGAGCTGAAGTCACGTTCTTTACCACGAAAGCCGATTTATTTGTATTGATACAAACCTGCGTATATTTTTCACTGCTTGTTGACAATGACATAACACTATTACAACTCTTTGAGTGGATTTGATGGAGGGGCGTAACGAGGGGGGGCACAACTGCCCGGTCGCAGGCCCGTAACCAGGGGGGGCGCAGGGGGACGAAGTCCCCCTTAGCAAATTTTTCGCCCCCCTTGGAAAAATATGTTGGACATAATTTGAAAGTGTTGGACATAGTTTGAAAAATTTGGGCCACTCTCAAAAAACTACTCGACCCCTGGTGTCCCAAGCAGGTTATGGGTCTGCCCGGGCGTCGTATCGCTGCGCGCCGAATAGTCTCAACAACGTCACAAGTAATTTCTTCAGTGCAGTAAACTTCCTCCGAATGACCTCAGGTTCAACATGGGGGCGCCAAATTTGTTTCTTGCCCCGGGCGCCATCTAATCTCGTTACGCCCCTGATTACATGCGCCAACAAAGCTCAGATCTGAACGGGTTCTGGCTGAAGCTAAGCTGCAGTGGAATACCAAATCTAAAAAAACCTGCCTTACGTTGCTGCAGTAAGATGCTCCAACCTGTAGGGATTATGGTAGTCAATGGTATCCGCAATGTGTTCTTATGTCAGTCGTTCCAGTCACTTCTGGACGAAATTGGCCTTGGTTCCGAACAGCACGGCAACAATTTCTTCACGGATCGGCACCGGGCCGCAGCCGGTTGTTTGCTGACCGGAGTTACACCACTACTTTTCACACAGTATAAAAGTACGTGGCTTGTTACAATACGTTTATGTCGGCTTGTGGGAATACGTCTTAATCTTTAAGAATTATTTCTGACTTCTGAATAAGAACTGAGTGCAAAGCTACCATTGCTGTGGCGACTTTTTATATTCATTGCTCAATTATTTTATAGCCTGCATGGAATTCTAACTTTAGTAAGTTGTCCAATAGTGCTGTCAATATAGTCTACTTGTGCGATGTACGTATGATGAGCTTTATGTATGGTGAGTGTTCATCGTGCAAAAATCAGCAAAGACAAGCCAAGTTTTATTGAAACGGTAATTGATTGTTTTTGGACGAGATCCCAGATTTCTGAATGACCATGATAAGTCTGGTTAGGTAAAATGCAGTCGTAATTTGTGGTTGCGTTAAAGACCACAGCAATACTTCTGTGAAAAGAAGTACCCTGCCTTGAAAATCTGCAGATAGCCTATTGTGAAAATTATCGTAATATACCTGGCCATGGCTGCCAACGAAGGGCAGTTTTGTGACTAATGTCGTAACATAGGCATTTTTGTGGTGTAGTCGTGTAGAAATGGTACAACAGTTCGTGAACGAACGTACGCATTGCATCGTCAGCAACCTGACAAGGACCAGAAAAATGTTGACGTTTCCCCCCCTGGAAAAATTCTGCGGACGCCCATGACTGCAAACGCGAATCCAGGGCTAGAATCAAGTTTTGCTCGGGTCTAGGCAATTCAAGTGAAGCGTATTGCAAAGCATGGCAAAGCAAATACTGTGAGAAACGTATGGTGAAACAAACATTTTGTCACGACGCGAGGCACTTGCGTTACTCACGCCAAAGTCAGTGATCGATTTTTTCAACGAAACTACTGCGTTTTCAACGAAAGCAGTTTGTTGGTGTCCGATTCCATTTCGCAGTAGTGATACCTGCAGAGGTTCGTAAAAAACATTGTGGCAAAGTAAGTCTTTTAGGGTCCCATAAGAAATAAATAATTTAGGTGAGCGCTGAGGGGTGACCATCCATTTCAACTTTCGTAAATGGCCGCATTTTGGTTCATTTGTAGGTAATTTTGGCGCTTTTTTATTGTGTGTTTGTCCCTATTACCTAGATTAGTAATAAAACATAAGAATAAAATTCGCTTAATAGATGCCTTCAAAAACAGAGCATATATGTGGCAATCTTCACTTCATTTCTAATTTTTCTATTATGTAAAATTGTAAATCTTAATCCCAATCCGACTTGGAAACTGAGACTACATTTAGGCATATTAGCGGAAAGTTGATTCTTTAAGCTTTCATTGAGGAAAAACTATACCAACGATTGAGTGTGGTGGGTTGGCTTCATTTCAAATTAATACAGTAGTTGACAGGTACAAGAACGAGTGGAGTAATGTTTTTTAGAAATGAGTCCGTAAAAATTGACCATCTACTAAATCAGGGGTGGGGAAACTTTTGTAAGTCGAAGGCTGTTTTTCAAATCACTGGGAATCAGTTAGGCCGCAACTTATAACAGCAGTACACATAGACAAACTTCTCATGCATATAAAATAAAAAATAATAAACAACTTAAAAATACACAAAAGCAATTTTACAGCATTTAATGACTGCAGTGAGGCTGTTTGTCATACGCTACTGATGCGATCTTTGGTTCCAGCATCGTTGATTTTTAGATTAGTTGGTCTTCCAAATTAACATCTGTTATCTGAGATCTCAAGCGATTCTTGATTTGTGTCATGCATGAGAATGCTGATTCACAGCGGTAGGTTGTACCAAAGCATGATAACATTTGTCGTGCGTGCTGACGCAGGCGTGGATATTCTACAGCATTTTTCCGTACTTCAATTGGATCCTTCTTGGTGTTGAGTAAAGATTTCAGAATGCTATCTTCTGATAGCTCTATTAACTCCATTTGGAAACGATCAGGCACTTGGTTGACATCCACCAGGTGTGGTTGATATACCAGTTGCAAGTTGAGATTGTGCTTTTCAAAATCTTTGAATCTGTCATTGGATTCTGCAATCAGCGAGTCTAGGACCAATGTGTATTCCTTCACGTTGCACGATCTGCCTGCTACTTTTGCCAGTTGAGGAAAGTGCTTAGCTGAAATATGCGGTCGGCTGAAGACAGATTTTAATAAAGTCGGTTTCTTTCGCAATGCCTGGATTTTTTGCCACATGTCATGTATAGATTTCGTTCCACCGTGCAGAGAAACACTGAGCTGATTTTGCTTCGACATTACGTCGCACAAAAAAGCAGAATTTCTGCAAAAGTCTTGTTCTGACAATTTGCAAGATATATTCCTATCTTCGAAAAAATTAACAATTTGTTTTTGCAAAGACAAAACTTTTTCAAGCACTTGTCCCTGTCANAACCAGCGCATTTTTTAATGGTACGGTAGATCTACGCTGAATGTCTCGTCAGCATACTGAAGCATTTGACGAAATTGCCGATGCCTCATTGCATTTGCTCGGATGTAATTCACGATACCTATCACCAGTGATGAAGTATCGGGACCTGGTCTCGGTCTCGAACGTTTCAGGTCTCGTCTCGGTCTTGGAGGTTTTAGGTCTCGAGACTTCGAATATTGCAAAGAAATGGTTCATTAAAATTTCTATAATTCAACGATTTTTTTGTTGTATTTGCAGGTGAGAAACAACCAAAACACGTCGGAAAAATGCCAGAAATTTGAAAAAAATTCAAGTCAGATTAGAAGTGATGACGACGTTTTTTAAATAAATTTCGGCAAAATGCACAAATTTTGAGGTCTCGAGTCTCGGTCTTGAATTCAAGTCTCGAGTCTCGGAGTTTTTGATGAAGTCTCGGTCTCGTCTCAAAATTTTAATAACCAGGTCTCGGTCTCGACTACATCACTGACTATCACTCCATTCAAGGGATCACTCAGCAAAGCAGATTTAGCACACAAGCTTTGCTGATGCAAAATACAATGAAAGGACATCAACATGTCTGGATTTGGCAGTTCTCTTCGTAATAGTGCCACAAATCCTTCATGCTTCCCTATCATAGAAGGTGCACCATCTGTTCACACGCTTACCAAATTACTTAAATTTAGGTTTACTTTACAGAAATTTTCTTTAAACAAATTTGAAATGTCGATTCCTCGCGTTCTCTCTGTAAGGGTACCCAAACCCAGCAGGTCCTCATAGCACTGAAAATCCGAAGTTATAAGACGAATGAAAAACAGCACTTGTGCCGAATCATTTATATCAGTCGACTCATCCAAAGCAATTGAATAGTACGCATCTTCGTTTTGACATGATGTGTAAAATTGCTCAGATGCGTTGAGTGCTAACTCATGTTGCCGATCAGTCATGATCCTTCTGGAGAGCGGCAATTTTTTGTTTTGTAAACTTTGTCGGAATCTAAACCCGATACCGCTTCAATTATGCAATCTTTTACGAGTTCAGCATCACTATATGGCTTGCCTTTCTTACCGGGAATGTACGCTATTTTGTAAGTTGCTTCAGTAATGTTTGTCCCTTGCCTCGATACTGACTGAAACACTTGCTGCTGTTGTTGATTTTGAAGTTCCATCTTCTTTAGTACTTCCATACGGGCCTCACCTTCCAATGCAACATATTTACGATTTTTGTGGGTTGCGTAATGCTGATTAGTATTGTACTTTTTCACAGTTGTAATTATAGAGTTGCAAAGTAAGCACATCATTTTAACCTTTACAGCAACTACATGAAACTATAACTCCCATTCCTCATTGTATACTCTCCTTTCTTCCTGTAGTGTTCTCTTTCTAATCTTTGACATGGTCTGTTTACAGAAAATAAGAATAGTGATGTTACTCAGATATATCGACTACTACTCTTATTTTTCTCACATCAAGCCACACAAAAAACTTGCGGGTTCGTGAACCATCTTACATTTTTGCTTACTGCCTGCGCGCCTAGCGTTTGCTTGTTGCGCACCTAGTTTTATGTCAGTAAATTCTAACCTTAAGAAAACGCAACAAGTACACTTCCACGCACAAGTGCAGCACATTGCTGTACTACTAAACTACAGGGCCCCAACATGGGGAAGTGCCGCCCCGGGGCGAGTGGAAAAGTGCCGCCCCCCAAGCATAGGCGGATCCAGGGGGGCCCCAATTTTTTCAGATGCGTTTTTTGATCGATGGTTCCCGACATAGAAATGTCCATTGGAGCGATTTTTATGTATGACCTTTAAATAAACCATTTCTTGCAAAGGGATAGGGACGAAAATATCAAATGCAAAGCTTATTTTGCTGAATTTCGCCAGTCCGAATGTTTTTATTTGATAATAAATGAAGCTTCTAATAAACAAGTTTTTGTATGAAAAATATGGTGCCAATGTTATATAAATCAGTAAGTGTTTACATAAAGCATTTACATTGCACATAGCCTACATTGTATAAACCGCACGTACATGGGCGTAGCCAGGGTGGGCCAGAGAACCATGGCCCCTCCAAATTTTTACAACGTCTAGGAAGTTTGAACTTCACGGGCAATTAATCAAAGAAAAATCTGCTGCTCGCCTAAAGTCAAACATTTTGACCCACCCAAAATTTTAAGCTGGCCATGCCACTGCTCACGTAAGTATTTAGACTCTTGTTTAATTTGGCTAAGATTGGGCTTCTTCTGAACAAAAAATGAATAAGCAGCCATACTCAGAACCGTCGCTAGAAAGTTTCAATAGCGGGGCTTGACATTCTAAAAATTTGATGAAATTTCCAGTGATTTATAGTGTTTCATGTTTCAATTTGGGGGGCTTGGAGCTTTGTCTTACGGGGCTAAGTCCACCAAAGCCCCCGTGGCGACGGAAGTGAGCAGAATGTGGACAAAAGCTGAATAAGCTGCAAAGTCATACTATTTTTTTCTTCAAACTTTTATGAATGAGTGCAGCTCATGTTATTTCTGTAGTTAAGCGAAGGCAATAAAATTACGCTACAACGAACTTACAATGCAATTAACTACAGGCTAGGTCAGAGCGGTCAGTGACAGCATAAATTCCGAAACAGCACATCTAACCGTAAAACGTAGCCTACATGTCAAGTAGGCTACAAATGAAGTACGCTAGATTAGCTGTAGGCCATACTAAAGATGACCACTGATTAGCATCAGACCTGCTAGCAGGGGGTAGTGCAGGGGCGAGAACGATATTCCCACACCTTTTTGCCCCAGTAACGTTACTTGAAGATTTATATTTTTCATTTCAGTTTCTACGTGTAGAGCCTGGAGAAGCATAAATTAATAAATGGCAAGTTATCTCGTGTATAGCATCGCAGCACTAAAGTACAACAGGAAGATCCATTGTGGAAATTCTTGTAGGTGAATCAATCTTTCTTTGTGTTTGGTGTGGGAACGGCGTTCCCACACCTCTATTTTTAGCAATGCACCCCTGCCTGCCAGCAAGAATTTTCGGACAAAAGCTCAGCTCAGCACGAAACTAGATGCTTTTTATCGACAAATATTCTGCTGTCTCCAATAATTTTTTTTCAACCTACTGTGCAGTAGACCTATTTCTAAAATTGCGTTCCCACGATATAGTCACGTTTCGTACAAAAAAATGAATGGATGAAAATTTGGTCATTGACTCACTGCAAACTTCGTGTTTCCTGCTGTGACGTGAAAAAATATTGTCTGATCATTTCCAATGCACTTGTGATGCAATAAACACCTTCCAGGGCAAAGTGCCAGCATAGTTATTGCTTTCGAGTTTTTTGATATGTTTGTCTCTGCGCGTGGCCCAAGTGTTTTTTTGGGAGGAGGGAAAGTTGTGCTTGCTTTCGAAATAATATACCTTTTTTCGACCTTCAAGTTATTTTCTATGGTCAAATGACTTCGATAATCAACAGCATTTTTTTACATAGTTTGTGATTGATAGTTTGCCACTGATGGGTAGGTATGTTTATAAACAACTATTTAGCCATTTTATATAGGCAATCGTGATGAGCAGGGGCGTAACGCGGTTAGATGGAGCCTGGGGCAAGAAACCATGTTCGAACTTGAGGTCTTTCGGAGCAAATTTACTGTTTTCAAAAAAGTGCTTATGACATTGTTGTGGCTTTTTGCCCCCGCAGTAATTCAGCGCCCGGGGAATTGTGCCCCCTTGCCCCCACTCATTATGTCTCTGGTGTTATGCAATAAAAATCAGAGAATTTTCCGAAAATAAAAAAATTTTCAAGTGCGTACGTGATGAACTTCTATTCCATGAACATCGGCAATTTTTGAACACAATACGGCATGGATCTTTACAGACAGCCAACAAAGGTTACTGGCGGCATTTCAGGTTTCTTCGCGTAGATTTTGTGTCACTAAGCCTCCCACATGACTTTTTTCGGCATGGACCTGTGTTTGTTTTGCTAATAATATCACTTTTCTTAAGTTCAACAAGTTACTTTTTTAAGGTTAAATAAGTTTGAGAATAATTTCTGAATTGCTGTGAAGGTCACTTCCGCTCCAGAAACGTCCCAGTTAGCCTGGGGGTAATGATGAAAATGCGATTTAACCAAAATGTAAATGGTTATTAACCGTGTTTTTTAAAAAGTGTTACCTGAGCAGTTGGGCTTTCACTGCTATGCAGTCAATATATATCCGGATAAATTCGTCCTTGAGCCCCCCCTAAAATAATCCTGGATCCCCCTATGCCAAGTCACGGGTTAAAGCAAAGTCAAGCCTTTCAGGAAGGAATTACTTCATAACAATGCATGATCAGGCTGGAGTTATTTAGAAAATTTCATTGAAGTGAAATTCTGGGACAATTTGTTCATCGGGACGGACGGTAGGTCCAACCATAACCAAAATCTAAAACCTAAACCTACATCTAACTTCAGGTTCATTCGTGAAAGACCATTTGCTATTCCTTCTTTTCACCAAAAGTGCCGCCCCGGGGCATTTCCCCCCACCCTCCCCCATGTCAGGGACCTGCTAAACTACCTGCTGTATGAATGCAGGATGTTGCTGTATTGGTAACAACTAAATACTTCTACCACGCACAAGTGCATCATCTTGCTGAATTGCTTTATCACGTCCGAATATTTCCAGGCAAAGTTCACTGAACGTTAAAGTTAGTAACATCGCAGACACCACATGACGGATTCAAGCGGAAGGTGAACACGCTTGGACCGATTGCGCTAAATCTAAGAAACAAAGCCATTGTTACGTTACCCCGCTTTTCGATTATTGCGATATAAACAATGTTACCTACCACACACATGGGATGCTGCTGAGAATGTTCCAGAAGATTGTTTAATATTACTGCACACAATGATTTGAAGATTTAGAGTTTCAGGAACAGGTTTTATATAAAACTTGTAAGAACTTTGTTGCTGTTTCAACTGGCCTGATTTGAGAGTGCGACTTATGCACGNGAGCAAAATATATTTGAAAAAATATGGTTAAGTAAGCAAACGGTTAGAAGGCCGCACTTTCCCCACCCCTGTACTAAATGAAANATTGCTTGAAAACCACTGATGTAGATGAAACATCAACTTTTTCTGAAATCTCAATGCTTTTTGATCAATTAAACGCAGTTGGTCCTTGTACGATTTGTTGGCAGCGACAAGGCTGAGTGGTACGACAGACTCTTTGATAATTTTGAATAGTATCAGAAATAGAAACTATACAGTTTCAACACTTTTTAGCAAAAACTTTAAAGGACAAAAACCGTCGCGTTTTCTATTTTTACAAAAATTATTTATTTTGCTTGCACTTGCATATTGTTTGTGTCACAACATCGAAAAATTATTTTTACGGGCTTAATGTTCAATACTTTCACGTTGCACGATCCAATTTTTTTCAATTAACGCTACAACAAAGCACGAGATGCTGTTTTCTTAGTGCAAGGTGATCATGAAAACGGGAATTACCAGGCCATACGCTATTTAGATCCACACAATGGGCGGAGGATGCATGATTTCCGTCTCGCTATTAAGCGACAACCATATATTTTCAATTATCTCATGTTCTCAGTCTGCAAGATCATACGCCAGCCCTTTTTACTTGCCACGAACTCGCTCGAACTGACAAGGAATCGTGAGCTCTGCGCAAAAGGTTCCACCAACCTTTCCTTTCCGCTATTTGTGCATGGTCTTCTGCACCAATACTCCGCACAGACGTCAAGAGGTTCCACTCACGAAAACATAATGTAATGCGATAGCGGATGTCAGCCACAGTATGTAACATTGCGAGGATTGCAAACGGGTGGTTGGTAGGTTCCTGGCTTGAACAAATTGATGTCAGGAACAGAGACGTCAAAGCTCACAAGTGGCCAGAACATTGGCCATTACTATTTGCATATCAGAGCTCTTCCAGTGCAAACACGAAAGAATTAGGTTTGAACTCAGATAAAATGAACGTTTTTTTCACGTTAGTTACCGATTCAGAAGTACCGGGGCAGAAAGATTAGGAAGGATTTCTATATTTTTTCATTCTGAACAGAAATGGATGTACAGTTATTTTAAAATGCAGAGAAAACCAGTCTCAAACTGCGTTGGTTTTCACATGAAACAAAACTTCACGCGCTGCTGAGAACTGGATCGGGCTGCTTACTTCGGTAAGTTGCTGGCGCGTCGATCTGTTGTGTTACTGACAAGCATCAACTTCTACAGGTTGCGCTGGGCGGGAAAACCACAGTCGCAGTTTTTTGAAGGGCGAGCGACGCAGGTGCGCGACCCACGTTGTCAACCACAGTAAACGCAAGTTTTCCTTTGATTTCAACTGCTAGCGACCGCTTTTCCCCGCACGTCGTTTATCACGAAGCCGTCGAAAGCTCCATGCAAATAAAAAGCATCAGGTTTAACGCGCAGAAAGGGGGTTGTGGTGAAAACAAGGGTCACACGCCGTGTTGTAATCCCTTCACTTGCACAGAAACCTTTTGATGCCTCGAAATGGAAATGGGATAAGAACAGTGTTGCCACCTTTTGCTTTGTGCACATTCGCTTCGTCAAGTAAGTATCCAAAGCGGGGATAACCACGAAAAACGTCATTTGTCCATGTCTGACAACGAATTCCGATGAAGTGCTGCTTTCCGGCAATTTCGAAGTACGGCCGTAATTGAACGCAAGTTTAAAAGACCTAAATGAAGTAAACTTGTAAGAGCTTATTTAGTAAAGTAAGCGAATGCGCAGTCGTACACTTGAGATGGTTGTAGTGTTTAAAAGTATGAATCAAATTGTGGCCAAATAAAAACGAATGGAGTAAAGTGCATTCAACAAATAGCAAGAGTCACATCGGGGAACCAATCACGAGAGCAAGCAAGAATTGGGGAGTTGGCGTCTTTCCCAGTTTCTTTAAATCGCACCATCCATTGCGGCAGAAGTTGTCCAATAAACGCAGCAAACTGAACAGACCAGGATAAAAATATTGGACACAAGTTCGCGGAACGTAAAACACAGACAGCACCGACAACTCCGCGTAACATTCGAAACTTGAGCATATCGCCAGTGGAAGTGGTAAGGCAAAGTCAAGCACAGATGCCTCAAGGCAAGCTCCAGCACAAAATCTCGCAGGATTTCTTACTCGTCAAATTCAGAACTCCAGTGAGGCGCGGTCGTTGATGAGTGTAGGAGTGAGGGGTTGTTTTAAAAAAAAAACGAACGCAGAAAGAATGTTTCGTTCTCGTCAAGAGATCCAGATTGCAAAAAGACAAAGAGCTTTGGCGAAAAATTTCAAAAAGAACCGACGTAGCATTTCGTTTTCGACTGTTCTGCAATTCTGTACGCGAAAGTATGAAATGGCAACACAAGGTCTTGCACGCGAGCGGTTTCAAAATAGCAGCATCTCTGAAGTTCAACTCACATCGTGCGTGAAAAAGAAGAAAACATCACTTTTCTTTTCTGGGAGACTCTATGTTCGCTTTTTGCATGTGAAACTCGTGGATTAAGCAAACGCGGAAAGTGAAGTTTTGTGCTTCACGTTTGTTTTTTCAAGTCAACCTGGGTGAACTCGCCAAATAACAAATAAAGATGCAGTCGTCCAACACTCGGGCAGACGAAAAAAGTTGTAGAAAACAGAGATGTTTGAGTAAACGCGACCAAAATCGACAGCTTTGCACGGGACTGATTTGTTTCGGCATTTACGGGATTTAACACGAAAAAAACAGTTGTGGCGCAGAACCCGTACATTTCATTGCAACGAAAACAACAATCTCGGTGATGAAAAGAATCCGATTGACCAGCGACATAGCAGCAAATGCGCGACGTCTGAGGAGGCCCTTACAGAATTCCCGAGTCCGAAAACGCATTCACACCGTTGCCAGATGCTTCATTTGCTTTGTTCGCGTTGACACTAGGTGGGGCTCCGCTGCTCAGGAAAGAAAAACGCGACTTGCGCCGAGCTTGTCAACTGCAGCCCCCACCAAAAAAACTGCCAGACTGAAAATCCGAGGAACTTTGCAGGCAACGCACAAGACTGCGATTTGTGGGGTGGGAGTTTCGGCCAGAATTAACATTTTTTGAATTTGCAGTTTTCTGGTAGGAAGACATTGTGTGGCCACAGCATTAGAAACGAAAAAAACACCAAAAATACAATTTCTCTCCGTGTGAGCATCATCCACGCGTGCCAACGTGTACTGCAATGAAGAGTGAGACGTAATGTACTTCTCTCCAGTCGTCACCTCAAGTGCGCAGTTACGACAAAAGTTAGTTGCGAAATTTTGAGTTTAAGGCTCAGGCTTCGGTCAGTGTCAAAAACAGGATTTATCGGTCGACGAACTGTCAAACGACGGAACAAAAACGCAGATACGAAAGCGTGCAACGAGCCGGTATTACAGTGAAACCGAATATAAGCGCTTTTGTGAACTTCAGGAAGTGATTCATAAAAAAAACTTTTCATTTGCAAATGCACAGGACCGGGTGGGTGACAGACGTTAACGCAACTAGTAGCAGGAAGCACGTTGCCAAGGACAGGACAGGGAATTTTTAGATTTGTAATTCCAGAAATTTCGAAGCCTTTGCTTATTTCGCAGCTCGTGGTTCACGTGAAGCAAGCAACAAGATATGACAATTCAAAAATTTTAAAGCGCACTGTCGAACGCCTTTCATTTTCACACGTCCGCGAACGGAATTAATAAGACTTGTCTTACGACGGACACGCCATTCCAGCCTGTTTCGTTATCACATCACAACAAGTGAATTTTGCTTTGAGTGCAACTGACCACCAAACAAAACTAAAATAATTTGAAACTTTACTGATAGTCAGGACGCGCTTTTAAAGCCACAGCTGACCTTTGCGAAGTTTGAAAGAAAGGACATCTCGTCAGCTTTTAGAGAATGAAGGCTGAAGTTCAGCTTTGCAGATTCTAATGCCGAAAGTCGCGGGAACGGCAAAGTTAAGGATATGGATCAGGGTTTTGCAAGCACCTATGAAGCGTTTGGGCCGCTGTGATGGCATAACTAAGCTACAGCACAGAACAGCAAAATGAAATTACCAACACCCTAACACCGCTAATTAATTAACAAACGAAACTAACATTGGCTGTTTTGACAGCAGCACACGTATCTATAGGCAAACTCAAAATTAAGTTGGCAAACTTAAAAATATCTCACTCAATACAGATTGTCGGAGTTATTGTCTCTTCAAATGAAACTTTTCACGTTCTGACACGAAAACTTTAAAAAGTAATGTGAACTTCAGAGTTTTAAGGAGGTTTCGAACACAGCAAGATCACAACGATCGCATAGAAAATATTGACATTTAGAAAATTTGTCAACAAATTCCGGCGGACCTTCTGAGCTTTGTCGCAGAAAAGCGCAACATTCAAGTCATGAAAGTGACGTTTGCTTCGCAGTCGCCGAAAATCTACGAGACGGTCTCGTTAGATTTTCGGAAAATCTCCGAACAAATTTCGGAAAACCTCCGAATATCTACGAGACGATCTATGACACATCGAGCAGCGACGCTTTTTATGATATGGCTGGAACGGCAGGAAAATTGTGCACAATGAAGTGAATCCAGGGGCCAATTGACCATAAGTGCGTCGCTTCAGTCGAGTTCATCGATATCGGTCCACGTCACGACTTCTTTTGCCGCGTCGCAACGCACTGCAGGCTTCTCTTGTACGGCGGCGGATCTTCCGCCGGAACATCCGTTCATTCCGAAGTCGAAGCACTCGTCCACCGAACCCCCGCTCGACTGGCTCCCGTCCCCGAAGCTGTTGCACCGGCCTCGTCCGGCGAGCACGAGCTTTGGAGGAGCTTCGACCCCGAGGGGGGAGCCGATCTCTATCCAGTCGTCTGGGGACGAGACAGGGGCCGACGCCGGGGAGCCGTTGCAAGGTTCCGAGGGGTAAACCTGCCAGTCGGTGACGTTACCTCCGTTCGACGTAGCGTCGGGTCTCTGAAAAGATCAGTTTAACTGATAGCAGGTCGCGTGATGTTTATGCCGTAGTGACATGCTTGTACACAGACGGTTAGAAAAGGCGGGGATTGCGGCCAGCGACGCGGTTGGGGAGGATTTCGTGCGAAAGTTCTATAAATGGCGCAGTATACAAAAAAAAGGAATAGAAATGCACAACAGGCAAAATTCGATAGTCTGAAGAGAAACACAGGATAACTAAAACCTCACTTAGAAAGCACAACATAATCAAGATCTTGCAAAGAATAATGTAAATCTAATATGAACAATCGAACTCGAATGCGAAGCATCATCTGTAGTTATCGTAATTCATTTCAATCCCATCAATGGCAACACACACTTAGCCCTTACGAGTTAGCCTAGATCAGTGGTTCCCAACCTTTTTTGATGCATTCCTCCCTTTGCTCATTTTGGAACTTTTTATTCCTCCCTTATTACACAATTTTTTTTCATTCCTCCCCTATTACACGAGTCTGCAAGAATATTTGATCTACCAATATGTTGTTTCTCACCTGACTTTTACCTGTCACGGTGTGGCTTATTGTTCGGGTTCGTGGACTAGTATTAACTGCAATTGGAACAATGGACATTATTGAAGATAATAACTTGATGAATAAAAGTGGGACAAATCTATTTGTCAAGTAATGGCACTAAAATTGGTCAAAACACGTGTGATAGTCCATTAAATGACATACAAATGTGACTAATTGAAAGAGCCAACGTCAACTTAAAAAAGAAACACAACATTTACAATGAATAGGAGAACTAACTACAAAGTGGACATTCCTCCCCTGAACACAGGAAATTCCTCCCTGGGGAGGAATTCCTCCCCGGTTGGGAACCACTGGCCTAGATAAAAGCTGATTACTCACACTGATTTCGACCCATTCTCGCTCGTGGTCTCCGTTCAGCAAAATGCAAGCGTCCTCGTCAGGCGAAACAATCAGTTCTGTCGGGGTCTGCGGTTTAGAGCTCGAATCCCGGCCTGCAGGCGTCAGACGCAAAGACGGGTTCTTCTTGCACGCGTTGTCGTTGAGCTGAAAAACTTCGGTTTCCGAACACGATTTCAACAAAGCCGGAGCTTTGGCAGCTTCGCTCAGATCCTGCTGCGTCTGGAAAAACTCTTTTGCGTCGCCTCCTTCAGAAGTTACTTCAACGGTAGCGACGTCGTTCTCGCTGATGGCGCACAAGGGCGTCGGGCAGTTCGACGGGGGCGTAACTTCGTCACTGATGGCGGACGCTGGTCCACCGTCGTCTGTTTCCTTCGCACAAGTCGCGCCATCTTCCTCGGCGCCATTTTCGCCGGGGACGCCGTCAGCGTCGGGCGCTGGTTTCGTGCACAGCACCGCGGCGGCGGCGTCCGTCAACTCGCTTTCTAGATCCGTCCTCGCGGCCGCGTTCCAGGCTAAGACCGGGGGGTTGGCGGGTGTGACTGCAAGCGGTGGAAAGCAAAAACTAAACCTTTTGAACACCACAGAATGCCGGTTGATTGCTGACATGGTGTGGCTCTCCATCGGCGATTTGTGGTCCCGCAGAAAAAGAGGTTGAAACACAACGACCGTAAAACGCTTCCCAATAACCCAACTGCTTCTGTGATGCTATTTCCTAGTAGTATGTGTATAGTTAAACATGGCACCCGGAATACTATCAGCGTTCCCACACATTTTCAAGCCATTTTCCGCACGCAGTTAGTTTCACAACAGTGGAAAAACGAGCACGTGAATGAATCAGTTCCGCAATACAAGCTGCGCGGGCCTGTATGTGTTTTTCCGTTTTTCTCTTTTCAGCGAAGGCATGCCGATGGGCGGAACCAAAAATCAGTGTTTTTATCGTTTATTTTGATAAATGATAAAAACATGCAAGATGCAACGAAACAAACTGTAGAAACAAAGTCCCAAAAACTGCGATCTCACCCGAGTCTTCCCTGTCAAGGAAAACGAGGGAGTCGTCTTCGGCAGATGGGGGTGACATCGATGCGGTCCTGCTCGCCTGCTCTTCGCGCAGGTAATCCAAGCTCAGCGCTGTGTACGTGTGGAGGAGGAGGCCAGGGAAGCAGTGAGAGAAATACAGCGGAGGCGTGGGGGTGTTTTGTCGCTGCTCGTCTTTGGTGCGCCGCACACTGCGGTACATAATAACACGATTTTCGTCGAGAAACATTAACAAAAATAACTGACATAAAAGTAAATGCAAAGAATGATCAAAGACAGTTTCTTGCACATTACCGCATTATGCATCGTATACTTTACTCTTTTACTGCAGCGTACAAAAGGCTGTGCCAAGCATGTGTCAAGCAGGTGACTCTGCTATAGAGTCGTTGGTAGCATGCGGTCGAATTGATTGAAGGAGCGTAGCCCTACGGGAGTATCATCGCGTAGTCGACCGGAACATATTTAATATCAAACTCTGTCGAAGACTCTCGTCATCGCCAGGTAAGAATACCGCGCATAGAAGAGTGGGTATTCTCCCAGCGCAGAACAGGAAACACTTGACAAACACCTTCTAGGGCCGGGGTTCTTAACCTGAGGACCTTGAACCTCTAATAAGGGGTCCGTGAATGTGATGTAAAGGGTTAATAGGCTTTGCACACATTTCGGTTACTGCTACGATGCATGAAACCTAATTTTGATTATTTATTACAACGTTTCTTCTTAAGGGGTGCTTAACTTTCATTAGGATGTACTAGGGGGACCGTGACCCACAAATGTTAAGTAACGCTGTGCTGGAGTTTCTTTAAAAGCTTCCGTCGAAGTACTAGCGACAGTTTGTTGAATCCGAACCAGTCATGAGACTGAAACAAATGGCGCAAACGGTTCGGTTGCGTGGCAACAGCTGAAGAATAAAAATGCCAGCGGTAACTTACAACAGGTCACTGTCAGACACGCATTCGCGAAGCAGGGTGAGGATCCCCCTCACTGTCGACGTCTGCTCGGTGGTGACGTCAACCAGCAGGTTGGATTGCACGTAAGAGTTCATCACATCCTGCGCATCACAGTTATAATGAACTTGGCTGCAAAACGCTACAAACACACGCAACTGTATGCAACACAACACCGACACACGACAGTGAAAAATCTCACTGGAAAATTTCAACTACAAAAACTACCCGGATCTAGATCATTATCAGCTTTTTAATGTTTTAACACGAACAACACCAGTGATGGAAAACTTAGTGACAACGACTCAGTGACATGTGTGAGAACCACTTTTCGAAAAAACACAACGTTCCTCTCCGACTGTCCCAACCACCACTGTCAACAACATCAACAACAATAGTGGAAGAAGCTGTGACGTCACACACCTCTTCGACAGAATCGAGAACCCGCAGCGGAGACCTCCCATTCTCGGTGCAACCGTCAGATGAGACTACTTCGCTCAGCAACAGGAGATAGGATTCTTTCTTTGCGTTGTCCCAGAAAAATGGATGCTCAGCAACCTGCAACAGCAGCACTGAAGTGTAACAGTCTGATTCCGGGCGCAAATAATCTTCAGAACGAGCAACTGGTTGTGAAAGCACAAACCAATGCTTTTCTTACTACGACCTCGCAAGAATTTCCAACTTTCATTTTGTTGCTACAGCCTTGGTTTGTCGCCATTGGTTTTCCATTAGAAGCAGGCAGTTGCAGGGGCTGATAACATGTGCTCTGATCATTGCAACGTTACAAACTATCTGCGGTGGAGCTGCATCAACACCGCTGACATATTTGAACAAACAAAGGAAATTATTTTTTTACCTCCTCAGCAGTTGGCCGCTTCTCGCTTTCTTTCAATATGCAGCATCTGACCAGGTGGTGAGCGAATGGGTCGGTAATCACCTTCAGGTTGTATCTAAGTACGTACATCAACCAAGAACACCATCACCATAAATGACTGACTTTAGTGCGAAGATTTTAGCAACTTCAAAAAAACAGGCATTAAGGGCTCGTTCTGGACCCAACGTAGGAAAGATAATCACCTCGAAGCCGCTCTTCAGCCCATGATTTAAATTTTTTCTACCTGAGATGAAGTGTAGCGTGAAAGCGAAAAAACACTTTTCAGCCTGCAGCGGCTGGCATTAAGATGAAAATTAACGGGAGGATGCAAAACCAATCAAACAAAAATATATATGTCAAGAGGAGACTCACGCTCCCCTCATGATGTTGTTGATGCAAACACCAGGTCGAGTGTCAGGATCGCCGAAAGGATGACTTCCGCCCGTCAGAACGTAGAACGTCAGCATTCCCAGACTCTGCAGACAACAAACACACGCTCTTGAAAGAACTTGTTTCACTGTTCAGTCTGAAGGGCACAGCAACTGCTCAAAGCCACATAATAGTTTCCTTCAACAAAATAACACGCCTGCATAGGCAGTGTTAAAGGTATTCATCCAACATAAGGCAAATGAAAACTTTTTCAGCGTTATTAGTTATTTATAGGAAAGAAACAAGCCTTTGGAGGTCCACCAAATCAACTCGAGCAGCATTATGTACGACGGTGAAGCGCCGGCAGTTTTGCCGCTGAATGCTTTGAAGGCAGCATTTCACAGAACATCTACGCAACTGAGCGAACCTTCAACAAGAATGGGCGACGGACCATGTTTAAGTCAGAAATAATGTCCAACTAAACCATTGTCTATCTTATTTCAGGCTAACTTGACTTTTACTCTTGGTTGCAGCTGAAATTCAAGCCGCGTACCAGATTTCTGGACTTCAAAGCACTCATCTTCTCTACAACTCTCTTGGAACAGTCGTTTGAACAGGGATGGATACTGAAAAAGTTTTTGTCTGAACTTTGAAAACTACGTGTTTTTGCCAAATTGCTTTTGCCATTTTTTGCTACATCCACACAATCACAACTTGCCCCACTCGACTTCAGCCACAAACACAACACACATCTACAACCCATAACTGATCGCACTACGCAGGATTGAGTTGTTCCCAAGTACCTTTTCTCACATAGTGACCTGATGCGTTTAAAGCAGAGTTTTCCAAACTTTTTATTCTCACATCCCACTTCCGAAACAACAAATTTCGAAACTGATGAGCACGATATGACTGATTTCCTCCATTAAAGCTTGAAAAAGCTTTCAATGTAAGTTGCGACTCAAAAGTCTTTTCGCTGCGGAACACTTTTTTGACCCAACCTCTGCTGGGGTGACAGAAAAACAACAACATTATAGCAATTGAAAAATATCTGCAGCAGCAAGGGAGCAGACACACACAATGAATGACTCCATTGCGCGGTGCAATCGCTACGATGAGAAACCGCTGCAGCAGGAAGTATTTTGTGCGGAAAGGAGATAATAAAACAAACAAACATCCGAGCGATTTATCACTCGTATGAACAGCAATACAGGAGTTGCTCGCTCACAGCTACGTCAGACTGCTTTGTGAAAGTGGCTTCGGACTCGGTCGACAAGCTCTCTCGCGCCATCCAGCACGAAGACGACGTTGTCGCGTTCTGAGCGTTGCGTTGCTCTGACGTCACGCACCGTCTGTGAACGCCGTAATCGGTCAAGCGGACAGCTCCGTCAGGATCAACCAGAACGTTGGTAGGCTGCAAGGACAGAACAAAGAGTTTGCGCGCTAAAATGAATGGATAACGGAAAACCACATCCGGGTTACGCTCGAATGTCGGCCAAAACTGACCCAACGACGAACAACAGTGCAGTAGACGAAACCAACGGGGAATTATCGACGCGAGCCCGCCGCACCTCGCTTTCGCTCGATATTCGCAGCAAGCACCAGATTCACAAACAGCTATCGATATAAGACTAACAGCCGCTGAGTTTCTTTGTGTTTGTAATGCAAACTGTGACCGCCAATAACACAACAAGCGGATTCTTGCGTCGTTTCAACGAAATTTTGCGCCACATTCATAACACGATGCTACCTTAAGCGACATATGCAAGATGTCGTGTTTGTGCAGAAAGGAGAGTGCGGAGGCCATTTGATGGCAAGCAGACGTTGGCTCGAGCGGAACAGGGCACAATTTGCGGCGAAAAATCTGCTCCAATGAGTGCTCTCCCACGCTTTGCACCTGGAACAACCACGGCTTGCGTATCAGATTCACTGAAATACAAAACCATAAAAGCCAAAAGGCGCAAACGGTATACCAGGGTTCCTACGCAATTTGGATATAAATTTCTGGACTTAACTTTTCTGAATGACATGCCCATAGTTATTACGATGAAAGTAAAAGTACCAGAATAAAATATTATCAGAATGCATGTCAAAAGATCAAGCCTGGAAAATTATTTCCTCTTTCCATACTAACAGACCCAAAAAGAATTTTCCATACTTTTTCAGGTCTCGGCAGGAACCCTGGTATATTATTTTGCTGCCATAATGAGTGGCAAACACACTTAGAGCAACATGCACTGCTTAACTGACGTAAATCGTAAGATCTGCGTCAAGCACCGACAATAAGCGTCGACCTGCAAAACTGGTCGAGAGCGCGTGCTCGGCTGGGAAACGTCAAACACGGTGTAAACTTTCGATTTTCACGTTTTACGAGTTAAAGGTGCTTAACCTAACAAATCTATTTAACCATAATAAAGAATTGGCGGGACCTTAAAAATATACACCGAAAGTAAAGGAAGACTAACAAAAAAAACTGTCGACGAGCATTCGGCTGACTAACGCAGGGCAGTGGTGCAAGACCTGCGGCCGTGCACATGTAATCAAAAATATTGGTTACGGTGACCGTGCATTAACAAAAACTCTGTCTGTTGTATTAAGATGTTACATAAAGAACGGCCAAACAGACACGTGTGGAAGCAGGCTGGGCTCAGTGTGTGGGACCGGATCAGAAGCAATGCAAAAAATACAAACATCTTTGACTCACAGGCGGCCGTAATTCCTAAAAATAAATGCAATGCGGTCGTCAAGAGCGAGAAGGTTGCGCACCCCTGTCCTAGGGTCCACGATGTCCCGCATTTGACTGCCACAACAATAGTATACGTCAAGTTAACTCTACTCAAAGCCAACAGAAAGTAAACATTTTTGAAGGGAGTGAATTCCTCATTTGCTGTTTTTCCTGACTGCGATTAACACTTAGACAGATGTGTGTTCAGGTTGCTTACCAAGTAACACTGAGCTTTTTCCCGAACGACGGCGAAGTACTTGTTGACCAAGTGGTGCGGCGGCAAGTCCAACAATTTCTTCATGAGGTCTTTTTGCGACAAAAGCGGAGCTCGCTTTGAATTGATCTTTTTAATGGCCACCTCTTGACCCTTACTGGTCAAACCCAGATATACGTGACTGAAGTCGGGTCTAATGACGCAAAAGAGGAGGTTAGAGTGATTGTTTAAATCAGTTCACAGAGATGTTGGCAACCAAAAAAAAATAAAAAATTGGATCACACGTTCGTAAAAATATTCCCAGCAACTTGTAAGAAAAAAAATTGTAAGCGAATTTAACAGGCAGATCTCAACAATCACGGAATATTTGTGAAACCAAGTTTGCCACAACCATGTGAAAAAAGAATATAGGCAACTCTACCTTACGGCACAAAAACACCAGAACTAAGAAATATGATGACTTTCGAGAACTGAATCGACAGACCAACCAACGTATGTTCGCTAAACTTAAAGCCAGACATTACCACATAGAACTAATACGTGACCAAGGCAATTAGCCCATATGTTAAGACTACAACAAATTTCGAAACCGATGAACACGATATTAAAAATTCTGCGATAAAGCTGCGAGCAGTTAATGCATCAACAAGACGTTGCATCAACACACAGTGCGCTTACCCGGTCCCAACATTAAGATGTTTCTGGTCGTCACACATGTAAGCAATAACTTCGCACCGATGCTCATCATCAGACCACGTGATCTTTTTAAGCGAATCAGGATCCATTTCGGATAAATCCTCGAATCTTGGCGCCCAACGAGGCGACTCCGCTCGCCACGGAATGTTACCGTCGTCGAACTCGAAAATGCCGTTGGCGAAAGAAATGTTGCTTCCTATAAAATCGCTAGCGACGCAAGGCGGTGTAGTCCGGTACGCGTCAGTTAGCAAAAGATCCGCGACGTCGTCCGCGCGCGGCTGTTTCAAGTTGCTGGCTTTTCGCTTGCCGTCCCCGTTCCGGATCGGCTGGTGGTGGTGGTTGTTTTTCTTGTGGCCGTTCTCGTAGAAGACGAGCGGATGAGAGAAGTGGACGCTTTTCCGCGACTCCGTGCTGCAGTCCGACGACGTCGAGCTCTGGCGCCTCCGGCGTGCAGTCACCACCGCGATCTCGCTCCATCCGTTCTGATGCAACGTCGCCGTTGGCGAAGTGACGTTTTGCTGGAATTAACAATGCGTTGCAGCGACTGAGCGTAGGAAGGTTAAAAGCTGTGCTGGTTGCAGAAAATTCGCGAAAGAATACCTTCTTTAAACGTATATGAACAAACCGTTATAGCGGCTTAATAAATTACTTGATCAAAAACAACGCTTTTGATGATGGAAACTGCGCTGTATGAGCCATTTTTATTATTTCAACAGCTTCTGTGGCCTAATGTTTGTACGCTAAGACAGATAAAAGGTCTGTTTGTACGCTAAGACAGATACCTAATGTACGCTAAGACAGATAAAAGGTCTGTCACTGTTGGGTAGGAAGAGAACAGCACAATTTGGGCCGTGGTTGTCGCTGCACGGGCTATATCCACATTTCGGACATCACAAGAAAATATTTTCTAAGACTAGTTTCTACCAGCTCTAGAAATAATGCAACAGAAGCGCGCTTCGAATTTTTAATAAAAAATTGCATATTGAAGCACTTCACGAAACAGATGAATGGATGCTTACCCAATCAGTTGAATGGTAAAGCTGCTGGCCGCTTTTAATATCCACGCATTTCATTATCATATCGACACTACGGTTTAATTAAGAACATTCGTTTAAAAATCATTTAGCATAAATAGCAAGATTTTCCCGAGAATTATTCAACGCGTTACAATGGCCGTCAACAAACTACTACACAACCTGCTGTGCTTCGTCTTCTTCGTCCTGCGTAGATTCTTGCGAGACCTTCCGTTTTACACCTGCTTTTCTCCTGTACTTCTTTTTTCGTACCTTGCCGTTGTTATACTTGGACTCAGCAATGTTGTCGCCACTGCTGTCAGCGCGATCACACGGCGCGTCACAATTTGCTGAGTCGTCGACGCCGTTTTCAGCAGCAGCAGTTTTCGTTTCAATTTGGTCGCAGCACTCGGCCCGTCCTCCTCCGCTGCCACTGGCTTCATCGCCATTGATAGAAACTTGAGGGGCTACGGGCGGTTTCTTGTGCTTCGACCGATGCTTTTTACGCTTTGGGGCTTTTTGATTGACGGAAACGTCGTCTCCGAAAAGCTCGGCTTCAACACGACGTCGTTCGTCGTCGAAACCAGCGCGCTGACTTTTGATGATCTGAACATGTTGTAAAAACACAAATTCACAGGTAGCGTTAAGCCTCACTGCCAACACCTAAGTCACAACGCGATTAACACAGAGATCATAATCTGACAAGAAACAACAAAAAGCTCTCTGCGATTCCCCACCTTAGAAAATACATTTAACGTCTGGTCTTCAACAGCGCACTGCTGCTTGGTTTCAAAACAAAATATCTACAGGAGTATCTGCAATACAGTCAGATTTTCTATTGCTTAAAAAAATGCAACCACCTTTTTAGAGAAAGGTCTTTACGAGCGGAAAACAATTTTGACCGCGATTAAACTATAAATCGATATTTCCGTTTTGATTATATGCCCTCGTCATGAGTCCACAAGCACTTAGCCTGCACACGTAGCGCAGCAGTAACGAGCACTGCGGAACTAGTGACTGTAGCAAATTCCAGGAGCCCAGCACCATAGTTTCTGTCAATGCTCGGTTTGCAGCAACTAAACAGATGCTTGCTCGCGTAACGGCGATCAACGATTTCCTAAACCTGAAACAAAGCTCATGCTACGCCTAACAGCAATGAGATTTCATTCTTGGGTGGACTTCAGGCGAACAGTTGGGCTTGTCTAATTGAGAATGGATCAGAGCAATTCAGTCATAACTAGGGCAACCAAAAGTGTATAAAGTCACAAATTTTCTGCCGTTTTGAAAGTTCACGAAACGTCCACAAACCAAATTTCACGCTCATACCATGGGGGAAGTCCAAGTTATTAGGTCAAAAAAAGTCAAAATTTATCATTAGGTCAAAATTTATCGTTAAGTCAAAATTTTCCTGCAGCAGAGTTTTTTTTCTCTTCATCGATACTTTATTGAAACTACAACAACAGATATTGATATGCTTTTGCAAGTTTAGTTGCAATTCTGTAGTTTTTTTTGATATGGTGGTTTTGTTGTTGGCGCTATATAACTACAATGGTCTTGTAGCGCCACGACTTAGTTTGTACAATTTCTGGTTCCATTTCAATCGGTTTGCTTTTGTATTCTGCGTATGTTCCCTACAGCTCTTCCGCACACCTTGCGCCTGGTAAGAAGGCTACAGCACCAATTTACAAGGTCTTGGTAAGACCCGGCCGAGAGTCGAACTCTCGGCCTACCAGCACCGAAGCGGACGCACTTAGACCACGGGCTGGTCAATTCTGTAGTAATAGTCGGTTTGTTGCGACTTCTGGCGTAGTAATGCTGTTTTGCCCACTACTGGACGATTGAATAGTATGTAGCATAGGCATGGTGAGGCAAGAAACGTGGTCTTACAGTACTTGGTTTGGTAAATGCTCA
>JGI24159J19872_10001159_pt1 | contig 28059 bp, 13 predicted proteins | sample Ectturendosymbi4_FD_19872 | JGI IMG/M metagenome (IMG submission 19872)
AATGAAAAAAAATGACATATGAAACAAAAAAGATTCTATTTGAATAAGGACTGAAGATGTGTAACACACGAAACTAGTTTCCTTACGCANTAAATTGCGATAGATTCGCTTGGTGTGGGTCACTGATGTGGCTTTACAAACATTGCATTTATCAATATAGGTTGCACATCCCCTACGTACGATTGCCTTCTTCAATCTATAGACGAACTTCACAAAACACGAGCGGTTTTTAGTCTTGAAACTGTTTTTTAAACAGTGTGAACTGACTGATTTTATCATCGACGCGCGAGGCGATAAGCGGGAGTAATCGCTGCGCTGGAAGTTGCAAGACTAGCAGTTGTTCGCCCAACTGGCTTTTGTTGCGCAAAAGCTGCTTTGAAGTTCAGAGGTGGACTCGCGTTTACAGGAATGATTGCGGTAAACAAAAAAAAGATAAAAAAAGAAAATAAAACCGTTCTCGCATAGCAACTATCGGAGAAAGGAGACAAAACGATTTCAAAAACCAGATGGTTATGCGAGTCACGAAGGCGCAGTTGTGTAGGCAGCGAGCAAGTGGTTAATATGTTAGTGCTGAAAAATCCTTAAGTGAAGTCGGCTCTCCCCCTAGCAGCTGAAAAATATCGAATTTCTTGCAACGGTAACTTACTGTCAGGTAATGATTCATCGCAGGTTTGTGCACCAGGTCAAAAAGACTTCACAAAATCTGACATGAACACTTGCTGAAGTGAGACAAAGTAGGAAAAAATACGCGAATACGTCGAAATGAAAAGAATTTTGGGTAGAATTTCTCAAAATGTGGGAGAAGTCTGTCCTGATGACCTTTCTGCGTTATGGTTGTCAGTTTTTTCTTGACTTGACTACAGAAGTATTTAATGAAAAACATAAAAATTTCTCCTAAATGTTGAGTTGCAAAAATAAGCATGTGTTCCTCTTAATCAAGTCAGGGAAAATAAAACGACTGGTGAAAGTCAGGATAGTCTGGCAAATTTATCAACACAAACCCTTTCCTTGCACCCCGCGAAACGTCTGTGGCTGTACCTCGGTTAATAGACGAAGCAGAAGCAAATATACTGCTTTTGTTTACATTTCAGCAGCATGTTTATGTTGCAAACTGACAGCTGCCGACTTTAACGTCCTGTAACGTTGCTGCGAAAGGAGTTGAAGCAAAACCTCCCACATCAATGCTAATCTTTCGACACGACGGGTTCTCAATAGTAATGGCTGCCATTTGTTTGAGAAGGATGAAAGTGGGCAGTGGCAACATTTCCGAGGTTTTGCTTCTTCACGCGTCCTGCCATGATGACGGCTGATTTGGTTTCATATAAACTGCTCTGTCAATCGCGACGGGGAGAAATGGAGTGGTAAACTTGGAGGAACAACTTGCAAAGCATCCAAAAGGGCAAACGTTTTCGGAGCCATTAACAAAAGCCCTGGTGCCATCGGGCGTGCACCTCGTAGAAAGTCCTAATCACGAACACAATTTTTCTTGCAACTTGATTTGCGTGCAGAGCACAGGTGTCCGCTGCCAGGGAATGCAGAACCAACCGCATCTCTGTGCGAGGCAAAGCACTGGTAAAACAACTGGACTCGCGACAGAACAAGGTGCTCTTTGTTTGCGGCTTCGTTGGTGGCAGAAGCGAAATGACAGTCCACGCATCGGCGATGCTTCCTTTCGCAGCGCTCGACGCGTGAAACACCGAACCGACCGTGACGTAAGTACAGCAACAACGCTACGTCACAGCTTCTGAATGTGAATGTCTTGAGTCTGGACAAACCACAAACAGTCGTGACACGTTCCGATCAGGTATCTTCAGTCGAATACGGCCAACTCCACCAGCAATATATATATTCTCCGAACAAGCCTTGGCGTTGTTTACATTTCTGGCGATGCTGGAATGCAATTCTCAAGACCCACCTCTGATCATGAGTCGTGCCTTGGCATGCATCTTCTCGTTTGTAGGCAGTGTGACGATGCAGGCATACGTTCCGGCGTCTTTGGGCGTTACGTGCCTTATTATCAACTTGTGCTTTTTTTGAATGAACTTTCTGTTGTCTATAGGGAGGAGTTGTTTGTCTTTGTACCACGTGACGTTAGTTAGAACGTTGTGATCAATAATCTGAACAGAAGAAAAATGCAACAATTTGTCCAAAAAAGTAGTAAACAAATTTTAAACTGAAGTTGCTTGATATGCAGAAATCTGATGCATACGCAGTATTTCTAAAGTAGCTCAAGCTTGAACACTTGACGGAACAGACTATGAGTTTCAGGGGTGTGAAGAAAATCTAACAGGTTGAATCACCTTATAATAAATACCACGGCCAAAGCAAACGATACAACTGACATCTTGAATCACCTAATTTGAAAAAAACAAGAAGTTTCAACTACCACCAAACACGAATCAGCCGCGACAAAAAACAAATGTTCAGTTTCGGAACAATTTATTTCCTTCCCACTTCACGGCACAGGAGATTCTTGAACTTTCCATACGACCCTTATGAATTCCACCATACGTGCAGGCGCTTTGATCCCATCTTTAAAGTTATGTTCATATCAAGAACCTACTCTTTGATTTGCAAATGTAGATTGGGTCTCAGTTTTTACTAAAAGTTTTAAAGGTCAGCCCTAAAGCGTTAAGCAACGCATCATTCGCAATATCGTGCTTTTACGTCTTACCAAAGAAACAACAGGTTCACATTCTTAGAACACCATCATGGAGTTCTAAGAGGTTTTGCAATCCTTACTGACACAAGGTAGGGCCTACGAAAGGAGAACTAATTGCTTTTCAGTTCTACCTGGCAAGGGAAAACCGCTTTTCGGCCTCTCTTCACGCGACGGTCAATCGGGGGTCGCTTGAACGATTCGCTTCTGGGTGGGGGAAGGTTCACCAGTACGTAGACCGACTTCTTGGCCCTGCCCGCTTGATTGAAGGCGTAGCATCGGTATTCTCCGGCGTCGCTCGGTTGTACCTGCGGCCACACTGAGCGGTTGAAGAGCGCAAAGAGTCCCTGACGGCAAAATGTTGACAATGACAACTTCTCCATCGCAGCCAAATCGATTTCGTGCAGTGCGAGCCACCATCTTGGATGACTGCGCTGGTGACACAGCTGTTTGAACGTAAACAGCACCGGATATCTCATTACGGGATCGAAAAATGCGAAAGGGTGTAAAAGGTTTTGTCGTGGAAACCGCGCGGTGCTGGACACTGCCTGACTGATTCAGCCAGAAAAGCCAAGATCGTCTTATTTTAATAGTGCGCATTCTAAATATCTCGGGGGGAAGTCCAAAGGGAAGCATATACCTAAATCATCGTTTTCACTGCAGCGTTTTACAGCTTCCATGGCAACACTGCAAACCCGTTAAGCACTCTAAGTGGCACGAATAATGGCGAGATCCAAACAGATGGGGCACGCAATAAACGCCCACAAACCAAATCCCTTGAACCTGTCCACCTCTTTTGCCACTGTGGGCTTTCTGAGCGCAAATTTTTGCACCAACACGCTCTTGTTGCTGCCGAAAAGCAGCGCAGCATCTTTTGCGACTGACGTTTGCTTACTTTATGAAATCTGAGCCTGAAAACTCCTGGCGCGGCGGCGTAGCGCTCGGCGTTTGCCGGGAACCTCGACTTGAGTTTCACCCACGCAACGCTCGGTTCAGGGAGACCGGATACCACGCAGTCGATCGAGAAGGTTTGTGTCCTGCACGAGACAAACGTGATGGCGATACTTCGGAAAAGTGTGCATTTCATGAGCTTCATATACGCAATGTAAGATATATATTTCACGCCCCGCAACTCAAAAATTCGGATTTAGGTTTCACCCGATAAGTATCTATAAAGCTTCCGTTAAGTTTGTCTGGTCCGATCAAAATTTTTTAAAGGCGAGAATAAAGAGAATATGAAAGTGAATGGACCCTGCTGCGGATGAGAGTGCACTGAAAATCGACATCATCACAAACATGAAAACAAATGTTTTACTGACTGAAAACAACGCTCTAGACGACTTATTTTAAACAATCAATTAAAACGCCCCTCAAAAATATGAAACCGATACTGGTTTGCTTTGTAAAGCGTTTACTTCATATGTTATACTTTACATTAGTGATGATAATCTTTGACCTACAAAAATTTCAAGTCCACTACCACGGGGATGACTAGGAAATAGCAAAGGGTTGGATTCAGGAATACAGTCACACTCAAATATATCCGAAAAAGATTAATACTTCTCAAGTATGATGGTCTTGAAAATAGGCATAACTTCAACATGCTTATTAGAAACGTTCTATGATTTTGCTGATAAACAGTTACACACGTTTTACAATTTTAGAAAAAAAAATACAGATCAAAGCGTCATTTCTACAGTTCGAATTTTAACCAATCATTTCTGTTCTTCCAGCTATCACATTTCTGTGGTGGAAGATTCAACTGCAGTTCGCGCTGAAAGTTATTCAGAAGCGCTGGTTCACACTTGCCCCAAAATAATTGGAACAGTTTTCGGCAGAGAAGTGATCATGGGGGGAGCGGTGACGTCGACATTTGCGGACGCGTTCGCCGACCAACCATCCACGTCACGACGCGCGGTGCAAGTGTAAGTCCCGGTTTCGTTCGCTGTGGCGTTGCTGATCAGCAGCCGGGAGAGTCGGTTCCCGCTCGACAGCTCTGAAAAATACTCACATGTTGGCACGAGCGTGCGCCGCTTGTTTCATATGTTTGCTGCGCCGCTGAAGTGATCTGCCAGCAGGTTTGCCACTGGCAAAGCACAACCAGAAGAAAAGATGCCTGTCATGAAGCTGTCCTGAGGCCGAGTTTGTGAAGTGACAAATCGTCCATGCCGCCAAAATGCCACTTCATGTAAAGGCTTAGTTGCAGACTCGTCATGCAGCGGAACTTTTGCATGGCCGACCGTCATTTGTTCGATTCGTAGTTGTCGATGTATCATCAAGTTGTCGAGCCATTTTCAAGTTGTCGAGTAATCATCAAGCTGAAGTCATTCATCCATCGCAAGCATACCGGCGCAAAATAGTGACGTCAAGAACCTCTCCCATCGGCATCATCGCCTACAGGAAGTCGTGAGATGTGCACGTGGACGTAGACGTGCCACTTTTGTGGTTGTGTTCAAGTAAAACCTTATGTTATATCTTTCGTACTGTCTAGAGCAGGGGTCTCCAAGCGTTTTACTCAGAGGGCCACATATGCTATAACAAAACAGTCCGAGGGCCGGACATCTTACGTAATGTGATAATCAACAAGTTTTTCGTAAATACATTATTTAATCATTATTGACAAAATGTCTTTGCGCGCCGGATGAAAGGACTTCGAGGGCCAGATTTGGCCCACGGGTCGTAGTCTGGAGTCCCTGATCTGCAGGACGCCAAAGTGCTCAAAGGGTGCAATGGCGAAAATAGATGTTCTCTGCTGAGAGCATTCTCAGCTTTTCACTAAAGTGCATTGAATGTGAAAACATACGTGGTCAAAACTTCAAACCGTGCAGTTTATGCCAGAAAGGCACCACAACAACAATAAAGCACAAATCCTGGGGTGCACAGAGGCATAGCTGAGGAGCAACAGTTTACAAAGGAGTAGGTTACATGAGTTAAGCTGTTACAGCAATGCAATGAAACAGTCACATGGTAGGTCGGTATATGGCCACAGGTTGTAAATCATCTGAAGCTGAGAAAGTAACACCGTCACAAAGTTTCATGTCACGTGACACAACAACGTCGAAGATCTAAAACACCGGAAATATGACGCAGCAACTTTAAGAAACGAAACACACGAAACAAACGACATTGTTTCATTATGATTTTATATCGAAATGACCGATCAATTATATTGGCAACAAATTAACAAAAATTTAAATTACAATGTGGTCAAATGTTGAAATTTTGGGGAACGCAGCTTTGATTCAACAGAATAACTAATATTTTACAGTGGGATAATTAACAATCAGATGAGCTGGTCTACACTTCCAATTGGTAGGTGCGCCGAATGTAGTTATCTCAAAAATAATTTCTTAAGAAATTCAAATCGATCAATCTCCACTTTTACATGAAGTAAAATTGAGATAACATCCTGGCCTATCTACAATTACAATTTCTAAAAGACATCAAGCAATGAGAAACTAGTGCACTTAAATACAGGATCTAACAGCAACATTTCATATATTTTAGGTATGAAGAAGTGAACAATCGTAAGGTACGCTAAAAATGTTTAAAATCTTGCACTTTAAGGCATGTCAAAATTTATCATCAACATTACCACTACCAACGGAAGGTAATTCTATTTGAATAAGATTTCAGGACTGAGGATGCGTGCTGTTACGTGACATCGATTTCCTATTAAAAATATTTGCGGGTTGATCAGACTTCATCGCTTTTGTGGAGACAAGTTGCCATTGGAAGGTTTGTTGCCGTTCATTTCTTCCCCGCCACGCACCAGCACCAGCATTTTTCTGACTGCACTGGAAGCTTGTTTGTTCGCAAGTTCGCTTTCGCGCCAAATATTTTGCGCCATTTAATAACATCTGAGCTAATCGCCTTTGAATGAAAACCGCAGGAACGCATCGTTTGCAAAAGTTTTACAAGTTGTTTTTTTTTCGACACAGACATGCCAGTGCTTAGCAGCTTCCTGCACTGGCTTCCAAAACACTCTTTATCGGCATTTTGATCGATTTTCTCAACTTCTTCAAAGACAACGCGGGGGGTCGAACGTTTCGCGAGTGGGCAGAGCGCGCGTTTTGAGTAACGCTGATCTGTCAATGCATTTCACAACTCTCACTTGACGAACCGGCTTCCGGATCCACACAATGCCACCTACCTATGCGATAGCTGGCTCCGGCCGGCGCCAGCCACGTCAAGACAGGGAGGGGGTTGCCGCCGACCGAGCAGGTCAAAGTGGTGTTTTTTCCAATCATGACCGTCCGGTTGGCAGGAGAACGGATCAGTTGAGCGATCGCGTGACATTTCCAACCGCCGGCCACGCAGTTGCTGAGAAGTTTAAGCAGAAAAAGATGAACTTTTTTGCCGTTAGTTGGAAAGTTCGGGCGTCGCGGCCAACTTACGCCGCAAATCCTCTGCAAGAAACAACAGAATCAGAGGGGGAGTGGACACAAAACGGATCAGGCTCGGACGCAGAACGCAGCATTAAATGATTTCGTAGAAAAGTTTGGGAATCACTGAAATTTTTTTGATAATAAAAGTCTCTGTGTTTGAACATGGCATAGAAAACCCGTCTGCATCTCTTCTTTCAACAGGATATGCGACTGCTCTTATCTTTAAGAACCATTTCTACTTCCAAAATACCATACAATCAGATGGCGTAACGAAAATCGTTACCCGCATACGTAAGGGCGATTTCAGTGAATAATTTTGAAAAGTCCGTTGTGGCACTGAGCTTTGTTACAGGTTTTTCAAACTTATTAACGTTTTTTTGTTGATATTTGTTTTGACGATAAACGATATTTATCAAAGTTGTAAATAAGCTACAAGGATGACAAATTTGTTTGTGCACCTGGCGCTGTCCATGGTATTAAGTTGCTCGTGTTTTTCATAGAATTTTCGGCAGCTTTCGCTGCTTGAGCGTCGTTTGCTGAACGTTTCAGAGAGGCGGACGTTTTTCATTTGTTTTCGAGCCGATCTATACACTTTTGGTTACAATAGAATTACAAAGCCCATCACGAATGCGAGTCCTGAAGACTCCCAGGGGGTTAACGCGGCTCCTTGCAGATCTCCTTTAGGTGCGTTTGTTGCAGATAAGATCCGGTTTAATTACGTATCTTCTCCATTGGAGACACTCTCAATTGGACGCAGCAATTAAGCCTTGGTGGCAAGAACGCAGCAACCAAGGCTTTGCAATGTCGCCGTATCACCAGGATATTGTCTGAAGGAAAATCCCTATGGTTTAAGATTCTATGTTTTAGTTGCTCGTGCTCAGCACTGCGTCCAATCGCTCCGACGTGTGAATGTTAGTAGTTTTGTTCATTTTTAAAGTACTGGTGCTATAGTTTTTAATTTAAAATCAGTGATAGGAGAACGCATGCATAAGTGTAATGTTAAACTTTACTTAACCTATGAAATGTAATTGGCATCAGAAAGTTATAACTCAACCTTGAGACGACTAGCCATCAGAAATTCATCAACCTTTAGAAAACCGTGTTGATAGTCAATGCGGCCAAAGAAAGCACCACATCAATATCGGCATCTGCAGCCGATATATGGCGCAATGCCACTGCTTTCTTGATGCCGCACACATTTAGCAACACAAGAGGAACAATCACTTTGCAAAGACTCATAAGAAAATTTTGGTTTTTGCAAAATACGCTTTTTCGTCCAGGTTTTAAAGCAAAAATTGTGCTGATGTGTGTGCGACAGTAAACAGCGTCACTTGTACAATGCTGCTAGTACCATGACAACCCCACCCTACGAACACACAACCGTTATCTTCTGATTTGAATACCTATCTTGTTAATGGCCACGAACGAACGAAAACGAAATCCGCTTTCAAGTTACTTGTTTCTTGTGATACAGAGGATAGGTTAAAGGTGAGGTTAAGGGTGTGCTTAACAGCACAAGCTCTTGTTCAAACTATCCCTTGTCAAGAACGATGTGTGAGAAAGACACTTCGGAAACATCAATCACCGTTTAATGCTCAGACGCAAGCGCAGCTGGAGGCCGCGGCTCCCCCGCAATGAGCATTTGTCTGCGTGACTTCAGAAAGATGTTGTCGCAAGCAGTTTTGACAGGATGACGTAATCCCGTGCAGGAATAATTTTCGACATATACTCGTGCATACAACGCCAGCCTTATTGGGACAAGGAATATCTAAAATTTTAATAATATTTTGACATCCTTTGGCCAGGAGAAGGTCCCGTTTCGAAAAAGTTTCAGTACACATTGCAATAAGCGTGATGCTTTTGAAAAATTCATAGTGGGCGCGGAACTTAAAGTAAAATCCAGTTTGTTAATTCAAAATTCACTGGAAGCGAGGTCACAAACAACCAAGATTTGGTACATGGCTTTGGAAGGTAAAGTCTTTGTTTCTTCGTACTATTTATCGAAAAAACACGATAATGGAAAAACCTGCTGATCTCTTCAAAGGTTTTTGAGAGTGACGTTTCAGGACAATTTCCCGGTTTCTTCACTTTTGACACATCAAGAATCAAGATGCCTCTACACAGTGTCTCTCATCATGTTTTAGGAGCATCCCGCACGAGTGGCAGTGATGGGCTGTCATTTAAAAGGTCACTTTTCGTTGGCAACGGCGTCATGGCGGAAGGCTTCATTGATTTCGTCATTCTCAAAAGGGTCTGACTTAACCAGGCTAGCTTCCAAAAATACATGAATTTTGGTGTGTTTCTTTTGCAGTTTAACGATTCACTTGTGTTGGACGTAGTTTGTGATTTGATACCAAATATAACTTCTGTGTTTTATGCCAAACAATGTTCAGGAATCTTGCTCGTAGGTTGGGTTAGATTACTGTTAACCTCTGAATTAAACGTAACCCGACTTCAAGGGAATTGCTATGGGTTTAGTTTTCTTCCACTGCAATGAAACACATCCCTTCATTAGCCTGTACAATCGCTTATACTTTTTGTTCATTTAATGATTGACAGTTGGTTTTAGTTTGCTACCTGTTTCCTCTTGCCAAATCTTATTTTGAAACTTTGACAAGGGAACAGGAAATTATCCCATGTTAATCTTAAAATTTAGCCAATGGCAGCCATTTTACTGTGAATGACTATACCAAGTAAGAAACATACGTGCTGCAACAGAAATCTCTGTTGTCGAACCCAAATAGTAAAATCTTTGATTAGCAGTGACAGCAAACGGTTAAGGAACGTGCGTAAAACTTAACGAAAGAAACGCAACACAATGAATAACGATTCCCAGCACATTAAGGTTGAGTAAAGTTACGCGTTTTTTACGCCGCAGCTATTTTATCAGTATTCATCCGCATGAAACAACTTTTGGTCCACCGAAGATCATTCTCTACTGTTGGAAAGTCTGATGCGCCTTTTGAATCTCAAAAAAATGTGGTAAAGACGTACCATATGCAGCATGTGCCTGTACCCAGCCGGCCTGTGACGGCTTGAAGCAGAAGCAAACGTATGTAGAGTAAAAACATGAAGAAACTTATAACCAGACATTGTGAGTCATAATGCTCAACTTCGCAGCGCGCAGCTCTTCGCAAATTTCATTCACGCTTCGTCAGATGACTCAACGCTCAGCACAGTATTTATTGCTGGTGAGCGATTGTGATTATGAAAAATGAAGTTTGTGATTGCGTGAAAAACTCCGCTGAGCCTGAATATAGACGTATTGTGGAAAATCATAAACGCCACGCCACTACAAGTGAAACGACAAACGATTTTGAAGCAACACGTTGTTGGATTTCGAATGTCGTGTTTTGCAAATGATACAAAGTATTTCTAGTGATAAAACTTGTGATAGGCGAGTTGCAAATTAAAAAAATCAAACTATTTGCTTTCCTCAAAAAGAGACGACATTGAAAGAAGGTAGGACGTTTTGCGAAGGAATCATCACAGTGCGGCACGATCCCTGATTAAAGCCTTCCACGATTGCCAAAAAATCGGATCATTAATGTCATTATTTCAGATGTTTGCATTGCTGTATTGGATAGCGTCCCTCCAAAAACAGCTCTAAATATTTCCCAGACAAAATTCAATATATGTCGAAAAAGCAAAACGACAACACAGAGATTTAAGGGATTTTTAAGATCCATATGAATAAGAGCTGATTATGGCTACCTTGTAGGCGAAATATATACTCTGTAAGATCTTTAGTGTCTGATGCTTGCTGGAAAAGGATTCCTTTCGATAGGCAGTTTTTAAGAGACTTATACTATACACACTCGTGCAAACTGAAGTTTTTGGGAAAAAGTTCTGAACGTCGTAGCACATTTTCTTCTTATTTTGAAAAAAAATTTTGAATTTTTCCACAGAAAACTTTTGCGGCATTGAAAAGGGTGAAAGGGCCCAAAAAGATATAATTTACGCATCTCACGAACCATATCTCGTTGTTGATGGTGACTTGCGAAGCGGCAGCGTAATACATTGCACCGATCCGGCAAGGACAGTCGCGAATCTCCACGCAGCTCCGGCGGCCGAGGACCGTTCCAGCAGGGCAGTGGCAGCCCCTAACGCATGCCGCGCTGCAGTCGCGTGACGACTGTTTGTCTTCGCACGTCAGCTGACAGCTCGGGCCGCACTCCATGAAGACGCGCCCACCGGTGCATTCTGAAAACACAGACAGACAGCAAGTCAGATGTCGGAAAAGGCAGCTGATGCAGGCGGCTCGAAAATGATGCGGGCGACGAACGGCCTTATACAGTTGCTGTTTACAAAACAGGCATCGGCGTTGAAGTCTCACCGTCGCTCAACGGTGCGGTGCTGAAACACTGCTTCGGAGGATCTGGAGTTCTGCCGTCTGTGATGATCACCGAACGAAACGTCACCTGCACCAACAACAGTAAAGCATCATCCGTATGTTTGGCAACAGATTCCAATAAGCACTAAATTAAGCCTGGCATTGTAAAGAGTTTAACTGGTCTTAGATGTAACGCTTTGTAATGCTTAATGCGAAGAGCGGTTGCTTTCAATGAGTTCCACTAAAAGCGTGGACTTCGATCAGCGGTCGAACTTAGCTGATCAATGTAGTAGTGACGAGACCCTTGGTAAGGCTTGTTAACAGTACATGGCCTGGGTTCTTCCATCAGAGTTTAATAATATAATTTGTCAAATCATCAATATAAAGGACAAAAATATCTATTTCTTCCAGCTGCTAATCTGTCTCCAGTGCACTCTGCATTCACGTTTCATTAGTCAATGCATGGCGCCTGTTGCAATCTCGCCAAGCGATTATGATGCCAGAGTGACGGCACACATCAAGTCACGTGATATACAAAAGCTCTTGATCAAGCGCATTTCTACCACTGAAAAGTTAATTTCAATCAAATGGTATGCAGATACTTGTAGTACAGAGGCAGATCAAACCTTGCTGCCAATTGTTACCTTCTAACTGGTTATATGCCCCGCTTTTAATTATATTCTGCCGATGCAGCGTTAACTTCAACTTTTATTCGAAGTTGTAATAAAGGCAGTAGACGCGGCCACCCACGTGTACACGCAGTGAATCGATTACGAAACTCGCAGGGTACGTTTTTACTGAGAAGCCGTTGGGAGAAATACGAGCAACATTAAGCCTGCGCTTAGTATGTCGATTGTCGAACCTGCCAGCCAAGGCAGCAAGGCCATAAGTTTAAGCAGTTTGAACTGTGCATTGGAAATCGAAAAGCGCTTGGTTCAGTTGCTGGTACAGCTAAAAAAGAAGCCACGTGCAATGCAATGATGCTCGCTGGTTATTTTCATTAACTTTCAAACTTGGGATCTTTAAATGCCATGAAACATATCCGTGGAAGCAATCACCCACTTTTTCCACAATTTCTTTTGCACCTTATTTATTAACGAATGCACGTCCCCTTAATTTTGCACTAGAGCTGAATATACTTGTTCAGTTGGCGAAATATACACTCGGTAAACATAACAGTAGCTGATTCTTTCCTGTGAAAGAAATTATGCTGATACATACCACGTGACTCTCCTTCATTTTATTTACCTTCATTTGAAATTTAAAAGCTCAAGAATCACAAATTCAAACAAACAGAAAGTTACTAACACGCAAATACGTACGAATTACTCAAGAAATTATTTCAATTAGTAACAGAGAAGTTTCAGTGTTTATGTGAATAACATAGCAGCAAGACAACGATATAAAATGTACGACAGAAAATTGCAAATTAACAGAAGATTGGAAAACCTGTAGTTACCGTAAACGTACTAGGTTGAATAATCAGTTACTTTTTTGATAGTTTGAATATTCATACAACAGAACAACAGGGGGCAGGATAACTTCTACAGCTTAATATAATCACACAATCACGCAACAACATACGATCATTGATAAAATGTTACAGGAACACAGCTCATTTCGATGGCGGAACAACTGTTGTTATTTCAAAACTTCTCAAACAACATTTGTTGACGCACTGCATGGGTATTTGAAAAGCAAAGTTTTTTCATGCGTTTTTACCGCTTTTGGTTATAGTGTGTTGTGTGGGCTATTGCTAAAAGATTTCAAGAACAACACTGTCGCAACATTGTAAGCAATATGTACAAAGAAATCTGTCTACAGCATGGAGCCTATATACACGACGAAAATAAAATCGTCAGTAAATTTCACATCGTAAAATTCTAAGACAAACAATAAGGCATTGATGTTTTCATTAGGACGTAATGTTGTTTGTCAAATTTTAGAAACGTTCTTAATACTCGTGAAAAGTCTTAAGCAGAGGTAATGAAACTGAAATCGAGACATTTTTCTTCGGGATAGTCACCGTCAAACACCAATAGCTCCTGAAAAATAATTCTACTCAAAGTTGTTTTGGATATTTTAGTTCAAACACACTACACAACCATCTTCTTGTTATGGAGGAATTAATCAGTAAGTTTGACGCATCTCAATTTTAAAGATTTCAATTTTTCACAAATTACCGTCCGTAAGATTGAACCACTCACAATTAATTATTATCAAGCAACTCTATTCACAAACATCTTCTTTACTAACACACCAATTCATTCTGCCGACAAATATAAGTCACAAAAGCATTCCAACAATCTGTCCATTTCTTACATTTCAACCTCACATCAATCAATCAGTTATTATCACGTAACCGGCTCTCACAAATGCTGACTATATGCAAGATATTGACACAAATCCTGTTTTCATTTATGTCAACAAAGCAACGTTCTTACGTTCTGCTGTTATGGCTTGGTGATGCTTTTAACCGATATTTTTTTATTTTCATTGACGCTGAAGCAGCTCAGCAATGTGGATGATTCGAAAGTTTAGCACCAGAAAAAAACCTTACTCTATAGAACTATTCTGACCACTGTTTTTTTTATCTTAGAGTTCATCCTAAGTGGCGACAAACGTGAGTTTTCTTTTAAATCTTATCTTGCCTTCATCTTTGCGATGCCACCCGTTCCCCACAATCTTTGTTTAGTTGTCTTGAAAATAACCAAAATACATCACAGTTAATTACGAAAATATAGAAAGCGTCTATGACACATATAAACAATGGGTCCATCTGAGTGAAATTTTTGCAGAAATTGAAGTTTATTTTTAACATCTTGTTGCAAAACTTTTCATCTGACTCATTCTTGTGTATGTGTGATTAATGAGTCTTGTATGTGTTATTGATCAAATCAGCTTTTCAGCTTAAAATTCCTGTCAATATTGAAGTGTTTACGCTCGCATAGAGAGGTGCATGCTCTTCTGTCTGGAGTTGCGAAGCCAAGTTTTACTTGTGCCAGCTGCGCAAGTGAGGCTGTTCAATAGCAAGGTTTTGATTTTGTCACAATGCCCATTCTTTCAAAGTTAGTCCATTCACCTGATTGACGAAGGTATGCCTGCGAAACTTACAAGAGTCAGCTGGAAACTAGTAACCTGAAATTCGTGCTTGGCTGCTGTATAACGTAGGTTATTTTAGAACCGGAGATGGGCACAAAGTCATTATCTGGATTGTGTCAGAGTCATCATGCCACCAAGCGCAACTTGAGTTCAAGTCGTTTGTAACCAGCTTCGAGTTGATTTGAGTCGCTAGCGAGGTCGAGTCATTGGCGACATCGATTAAATGGCGACGTCAAGTCGCCACTTGCTGTCGTCCAGTCGAATCTTTCATCTTGACTGTCTCGACGTTAATTTTTAAGCAGGTTAGAGGTTTTGGGCAAAAAGGCAAAATTTTTTATTTGAAATGCTCGAAAAAATATATTTTTTCTGTTGCATTGGAAAAACTTTAATAGCAAAAATATCATCCTCTTAAAACATAACTCGACGAATCCTTCCAAGTGTCTCGAGTCCCTTCCAAAAAATCGAGTTGACTGATTTAAGAAAATGGCTCGACTTATTTTGATTCATCCAAGAACATGACTCAACACCGACCAGAATCCAAACGATGAATTGATTTGTCCCATCTCTGCCTGCTGTATTACTACAATCAGTAGGGCAGAAACAAATCAATATGTTCTAAACTTTAGAGTATAGTCCAGTGGGGTGCAACCGTGCAGCATTGCCGGGCCAAATGCACATAACCAGAATGGTCCACGGGCCCAGTTGCATGTGCCAAACTTTACGGGTTAGAAAACTCGCCGGCATGAAGATTTGCAATATCCTTTAAAAACCGTAAGCTTGCTTTAAATTCTAGACCTTCCGCGGACCACAAAACTTCAGCTCCTGGGCCACTTTTGGCCCACGGGCCACGGGCTGCACAACCCTGGTCTAGACTACTCGAATCGCCACATAAATGTCCAAACTAACAGCTAGTAGGGCGTGCCAGGGTAGCCCTCATGATTAACGTCTACTGCTAAAACTTTGATGCATGCAACGGCTTTAACTGTCATTATTTGATCAACTTTTGCCCAGTTGCTAACACGGGCAAGTCTGCATAATGAGTACAAAGACAAAGAGAGCACAATCTGAAACAGCACATTTCCGTCCAATATCTTGCGCCAGTCGAAGATGTAACTTGCAAGAAAAGAAAATTAATTGGAACACTAGCTGGACGCATTCGTTTGCCCGCGACAGCAGCTTTTCGAGTACTGCAGCTTATACTCTAATTGAAGAAGTAACAGAAAATTGTGACGAACGGTTGGTATCGCGTAGATGTAGGCATGAAATCTTTTAAAAAGTATTCATATCGCCATCCAAGAGCATTTTAGCGACTTGCACAAAAATGCGATTCGGTCAGGGTCTGAATATGAGTTACCGCAACAAAGAACAATGTGCAGCTGAGTCACGGATGGAGGGCACGGTTTGCGAATGATTAGGTTCCGGCGGCGGAACTCATTTGCGAGGCTGTCGTTCAAGCCTAGCGCATTGGCAACTTGAACGTGCGGAGTTTAGCCTACGCTTCAACTTCCTCAAGCGTTTTTCAGTTCAACATACAAATTCAGAATGCTTCCTAAGCACGTAGATGAAGTTTTGTTCACGTCCATCTCTGAGGTGAGTCCAGCGATTTTGAGAATATAAGAGAAAAAGTAACTATTGCATGTACAATAAACTGAACATTTATTGTGAAGCGTATCTTCGACGACCTCAGCAACAGAAATCACTGCAGCATCTTCACTTCTTAGAAATACAATTATTTTTGATGCTTCCAAGTTATATGAACATAAACTGACGTTTAATAAAGAGATAACCAACATTTTCAACAAACAGGACTCAAAGTACGAAATTTCTTAAATGTATGAGCTGTTGTGGCTTGTGACCTAACGAGACGATTTACCAACACCCAATAGTCAGTGATATAGATTAGCAAGAAGTTGCAGCCACTTCGATCATTGGGCTCTATAATGTCTAGACACTGTTTGACGAAGTTGTTTTTTACTTCGTGTTAAAAAGAAAATCACAGATAATGTTTTTTATTTGATTAAGCTACCCCGTGGGCAACGATGCCTTTTCAAAAGTCCCTCAGCGAATAACGACGCATGAGCTGTTTACTTACAGGAAACGAAAATGTGAAAAAAAGCAACGGAAGAAACATTGGGCTATACATGAGCATGCAAAACAATGTATCACCGAAAACAAAAACCTGAGTTCGCTATTGACACGAATCTATCAAGAACGTGTCCATCAATGAACAAAAAATAGATTAGGAGTTTTCAGGAAATAGAAAATTAATATATTTTGCAAAAATATCTGCATAAATGGTTGTAGTAACAAATCCTAAATCACTTCATCCTTCGAATCCTAAATCGCTATACATCCTTAAGAATTCCCTGACACTTAGTGCTAGAGTAGGCGCTGTCCAATGCTTTGGAACCGCAACATGATTCCTCAGTGGGTATAAAAATGTGAGGCCACAAGGAACTAATGGATTTTAAAGAATAGCTGGAAATTTGGCATTCGCGCCGAAACAGCAAGATTCATCTCGAAGAGATTGAAAAAGAAACGACGACTGCGATCATTAGACAGATCTAAATTTTTGGAGAAGCAATAGAATGGTATGGAAAAACAAACGAGATGCTTCTGCTAAAAATTTGTTTTGAGATGAAAAATATATGCTGATGCTCTGACAACAAAATCATTATTTCCAAGTTTTTCATACCCACAAAGAATAACGCCAGATAAAAGTGTAAATCTAAATTCCTTACAGCTTGAAAATCATTCAACATTGTGGCCTCAAACCGCAGAAGGCTTGAATTATTTCTTCTTGAAACCGAAAGTTTTAAAGCAAAGTCGGTGTGCAGACTGGTTTTGCTCTTGTTGGTTGGATGCGGTCGCTTTGACGGCAAACTGTTCTTTCGAAGTAACTTGTGCTACTCCTGTGGTTTAGCAAACCGTTGAGTTGCCACCCGAACCTGATAAAGCTTTTGGAAGTATTTTAAGGTTGTGTGGAAATTTCTACATCTCTTCACCTTTCACAGGAGTCCAGTATGAATGCTTTTATTAAAGGATTATCGGGTCGTATAGGAAATGGGAAGAAGAGTAGCGCAACGTCGCAAACGGCGTCAAAAGAACGGAAAGCGAAGGGTGGTCTAACTGATCCTGGCACAGTTGAATAAAAAACAACTGAGCCTACCCGAAGTAGACAAAATGCAACTATGATTCTGCACCTGACGAGCCCGGAAACTTTCTAACCATTCCAGCAAAAAAAATAACATCCCTCTGTTTGGCCAAAGATTCAAGGCAGAACGCCTGTAACTACTAGGCTGTTGAAGGCAATTGTGCCTGATGCCGTTTTGTCAGGCCCAGTTGCGCCAGGTTGATCAGTGGTTGATGCAGCGGTGTAAGATTCGGTTTTTGGGGCCAAAAGTAGGAGTTGCAATTGTTGAAGAAGTGCTCGCACATGACAACGTCGCAGTTGCAAACCTGAAGGTATCATCTGACGAATGACAACCGAAAAGAAAACACAATAAATTCATCACCACACGAGTTCATCAAAAGAATGATTTTGGGACATGTTCGTAATGTAGCAACGATCAACAGCTCAAGTTCAGCTCAGTGACAAAACAAAAAAAAGTTTTTCTCCAAAACAGCAGCGACTGGCTGCAACCTTGAGTTGATGAGCCGTACGTATCACTCTTTGTTGATGAGCTGCATGTTTTCAGGTCAAAGCACCAGTTTGTTGGATTGCCACTCCTTTTCAGTGAGGAGGCGGGAGACTGATTCACTCGGCTCAAGGCGATACGCGACAATAATCTTTGAGCAACAGCTTTATCCCAAAGATTTATCAAAAAACGTGAAATAGTACCAAATGCCAAGTTTATTTGCAGATAAGAGCTAGTTTGGCGATCGTACCAAAGCGCACTGTATCCTACTCGCGAATGAACTGATGGATAGTCAAATTTCGACGTAAAAGCGTTGAAAGTCAATCACGTGACCTTTAACGCTCACTACTGAAAAACCACAACAGGCAAACAGCTTTGCTTCGCCTGTATCCTCAAAGTTATCTGGAATGCAAGCGACTTTCGCTTGTCGAAGCCGAGTCAGGCAAGGAAATAAAATGAAGAAGCATTTTACGGGCAAGAGAGTTAACTGAACTGACCACCTTTGAAGTGCAGTCGTCCAACCCTCCAAGAATCGCGCGCTCCGGCGATTGTTTGACTACATGCGCAGTAGAAGCAATTGATCACTGGCCACCGGTTGGGCTTGCTTGGCAACTGCCGCGCCAGTGCCAACGATTTGCATATGTCAGTAACTTGAGAAAAACTTTAACGCCCTTGCTTTAAGTGAGTTTTAACGCTGTTGATTTCAGTGAAGATGAGCATTCTTGATTTAAACAAAGGTGTTACTCCAAAATTGTAAAAGAAGACTTGAGATTTGTTCTGGCAAGGGAACACCCACCACAATTAAATTCTCACTGCATTCAAGGTATTAATTGTCAGAGGGTTTCGCTGGTGTGGCCGCATCCTCACAATATTTTGCTTTTATTGCCATTTTAAGGTACCTTGCCTTGAAAGGTAATATGATTGCAAGCCCGGTTGGTACAGTGAATATTCGTCAAACAGCAATCAAGCACGTGTGAATATATTACATATTAAGAGCTGTTCATAAACACGGCTTGTAGCGAACTATTTCGCAAATCTTAGGTTGCAAGAATCCAGCTCACAGCTCATGTAATCTTGGTTAATTTCGCAACAAACTCAAATCTCCAGAGGTCTTTTAAGCAAGAAACTGCTTCGAAAAGTACTGTACATCAGTCAAAGAAACTCAGCACCGCTGTTGAACATTTTCAGGCCGTAGCAGTAACGTCCAAGTTGTTCGAGAAGGTCTTCACAAATTAAAGATTAACAATAATATTGCGACGAATGTTACCTGCACTGGTCGTACAGATTGCCTTTTGTGCTGAACGAGACGAAAAAAGTTGAAATACGTGTTCGTGATGGGACGGTCACGCTCTGCTGGCTTCACGTGAACGTGATTGCAGTTCAGCCAATACTCTGCTGAGTTCGTCTCGAAATCTATCCGCACAGACAATCTACACCAAATAAAAAAGGTTGAGTTAAAAATGAACTTCGCGATTGAAGTGCAAGAAACACCCTTAACCTGGTGGCCTGTTAGACAAATGAGTTGGAAGCAGCAACGATTCCGTTTTCCAGGTGGTTCATAGGCAGCCATTGGGGGCTTGACGCGTTCGAAGAATGGTGATAAATGAGAGGGAGAGAGAGGCACTGACATTGCTGGTGACGTTGCGCAGATTTTATGGTGGCAAGGCGCAATGGACAAGATTATGATAAAGGGTCTGTCTGCGAAGACCAACACTATCTGCCAGAGAACGATGGCTTTTCAGCGCACTCATTCTCAGCCAACCAAGCTTAGGTTAATTGACACGCGCCTTGAGCTAGAAGTCGTTGTGATCCGTCCCGAAAACAGCTAACCTCATGCCAAGACCTCCCGCGTTATTGAACGTACTTGTAAACACGCGGAAGAACGCCAAAATTTAAAAAACAATCTCCTGAAACTGTTGTCAAAACAACGTTATCAAAAAAGCTGGTGCTTTCAACGACATACGCGACAAATAAAGTTGGAAAACTGCATATTCCTGATATGTTCTTAAATCAAGGTTTGGAATACGAGCACTTTACTCTGAATCATTTAAGAGTTTGCTTGAAGAAGTGAACGCGTTATGGTATTTTTTGAAATTTTATAAGCTTTGCACGGGATGGCGTTTGTTCGACATTCTTTGCGATTCCATATGAGATACGAAGTGACGGATATCCTACTGTATTGCCCCATCATCCAAGTTCATGGTAGCTTTGACTTTCGGAGGTTGTTGGTTAGCAGCCCCGAGTGATCAATCAACAGCGTTGGTGGGCGTTTGTACCGTTCTTCAGACTTCCTCAATCGGTTTGTGAGCAGCGGAAGCGTGTGTTAAAATGTTTTAGGGTTATTTTGACAATTTATCAGAACGCATTGGACGCTTAATTGTTTAAAGAATGTTTTCAAAAAACGTAATCAATGCAAGCATACCACATTTTGCATACACGTCACGTTTCCATTGTTGTCGAAGGTGCTTTGCTTTGCGTCTATAACCTAACGTTCAGGTACAACCATCAACCTCAATTCGTGTATGTCTAATTCAACTTTTCATGAAATACAACATTGCCTTTTATGAAGTGATGGTGCCTTGTACAAGGAGAGTTTGCATGCGGCATCAGCATAAACCATACTTCGTCAAACGTTGGCGCAAGAAGTAAAATCCTGAAGGAAAACTCGTTTGGGTTGAAAAATACAACGTTTTCCTCTATTCCAACACGACCTCTTTCTAGTAATACAGAGTCCTGAACTTACTGATGAAACGTATACGTTGGTAACAGCTTTCGCAACTATTTAAAATAAAAACATACGAAGCGGGAAGTGAGGCGGCTAGCCCGCTAAGATCAAATTAAATCATTTGAGAAAACCTAAAGGTTTCCACATCTGCCGACGTATTCGAGAACAAGTCGAATCATGCCATATTTCTTTTCAACTTTACAATTCAAGTTCTCTGTAGGCAAACATTATGGATACAGTTTGCTTTCAACTGCTCTGATTTAGCATAACAAGGATCATGCCGCAAACACCACACTTACTTGATCCAATCGCCGAAAGCAAATGGGTTCTCGTTTAAATTCACGACAACCTTCTGACCACTGTTCCAAGCCAAGCTTCTGTATTCAATGCGTAAAAGAAAATTTCGCTCTTCAACGTGTATGTGGAGGCCGAACCAGGTCGGCGATATGTCGTTATCTGGCCGCGACGAAACGCTGTCACGGCCCGTGAAGTCGTCTCGAGAATCGCCGATGTCGAAGTCTCTTCGAATAGAATTGCTCGACGTGGATAGAGGGTTGGTGGCGTAACGAATGTCGTCAACTGAGTGACCAGTAATCAGGTAGCTGTGAAAAAGACAATATGAAATCATACTACCTTCAAAATCGAGATGCATAAATCGAAAGTTGCATTGCTGCATCACAAAATGCAGTGGTAGAGTACTTCTGGTTTGTTTGTGCAGACCAGCGCACACGCGCGAGTAGTTTGCAAATTGCACGGCATCGCAAACAGTTGCGTAATTTGTGCGCGCATTTGAAGAACGTAATTATATAGGTACAACTGCTGCTGAACAACGTCTTGAAGATGAAAGCAATGTTGTTCAAATCTTAGTCAGGAAAACGTCACCCACAATCATGAACCAACGGTAGGCCAGGTGTCAATAAAAAGTAGAAGGCAATGGAAACTTAGGAAAAAGTTGTAACCACTATGCTAGTGTTTTTCCAAAATAGTTTTTATTTGACAAATCTCGGTGATCTTTAAACTTGAGAAAACGTTTGAGAAAATTCCATAAAACCCTCCACTAAAGGATGACGATGACATCCAGGGACAAGTGACATCGCTGTACTGTGCAGCAAATAAACTAACAGGCACATACGCTCAGTGCTCAACTGCCGTAAAAACAGTCTATTCCGTGCCTAATGTATGCTTGCCAATTGTGGAGCAAATATACACAGACTGGTATAAAGCGCTCACGAATTGCCTGCAACGATGCCTACCGAGTTATGCATTGCATGCCCAGAAATATAAGTGTTCGCCCACACCAGGTTAACCATTATGTCAGGGTCTCTGATGTCGTGTTTAGAAACGATCTGTATGGCTGTGTTCGCTGATGCAAATCTTCACCAAAATTTTTTATTCGGTCACTTCAAAGGTCAGATGCTTTTTACAATTTTCATTTTTCCTCCATTATCCAACGCACTTGTATGACGGTGACCAATTGCAGTATTTCCTGGTGCGTTGTCTTTGTGTCTGTTTTTCTCTTGCATTGCCTGTGCGTAGCGTAAGAATGTAAACCTTGTGTGTGCCGTGTGGCTCCTCATGATTTTTGCTTTTTCTTGCAATTCCTCTTTCATCCCCACCATGCCGAGGATATGCGCAATCCAAATACGTAATCAGATTGGTTTTATAAAACTAGTAAAGTACTAGCCGCCAGATCTTGCATTAAAAATTAGGTGAAAATAAGCGGTTGCCAGTCTCAAGCTAAAAATGTCTTGACAACACATTTGAAACCTTGATCAAAACAATTTGCATACTTTTGTGAGCAATGAGTATCCCCATCAAATGATGTTAGCCATTTACTTCAAAACCTGATGCTGAAACGTCTTCATTTTTCTTCTCACTGCCGGTTTTTTGCAGCTATTTGATGATGAGTGAATGCAGTTACAGCTGGTGCATTTTTCGAGTGTTTGGCATCTCTCTAGTGTTGTCTGTGTTTATCATCTAACATCAGCCTGGTCCAACTACTTGTGACCTACTGGCCATTTTACAAAAATGTAACAACTCGCGGGCCACTTCCAACTAAATGATATATGAAACAACACATTCATAAGATTTAAAACTGAAAGAGGAATATAGGTAAGTTAAGTGAGTGTGTCACTGAAATTATTACACAATAGCAATTAAAAACAATTTATTACAACAAAAACAGTTTTATTTTTTCCTTAACTCTCGTGAAATTCTGAAATTCTCAATAGAGACACAGTAGGGCCAGGAGGTGGCGAAAAGACACTCCAGTCAATGGTCATCCCTTCTGCCACCATCCAACCGCATATTGTCAAACACCCTAAATGAACACGTTCACTAGCCCTGGGCAAAACAGCAGAAGCGAATGCAAAGAACAGAACATAGTTTCAGCTTTGATCAATCACGTTTGTAGAATGCAACATATGGGCACAAACCAACCGGGGCATAACGCGAACTTGATCAAGAACGTTGAAATAATCTCTATCATTGCGATACCTGTGCTTGAGGCTTCTCTGACACTATCGTTCTTTCGACAATACCAATATGTTAGTGGCAGCAAGTCGGAGACTATGGTCCGGTTTTTCGTCTGCCATTCGATTTTTGTTTTTAGATTTGACTTGCTTCATGGTAGAAAATGTACTCTCACGCACATACGTGCTTCCAAATGTGGAGCGCATTTTTAGTGCAAAATCTTTCAGTTTGGGAAACCTATCTTTGCTGGCTAATTTTCTAGACGCTCTCTACAGTATAGACTAACGCCTTCAACATTGTACATTATTGTTAACAGATTTTATGCTTGTTCTACTTAATTACTGTAACATATACACAACAATCAATGCTGAGAAAGCTCGCGGCCTAAGCATTTTGGTGGCCAACGGGCCTGTAGTTGGACCACGCTGATCTGACACTTGCTCTGTACTGCGCAATGACTAACCATTTTTGTGTTATTGTGCTATTCCAGTACCCTTGTGACATGGAGTATGAATCTGACGCAAAATAAATATTATTATTATTATTAAAAACAACAAAAACAAGCATATTAATATAAACACGGCATGCAGTGTTCACTGGATTAAAAAAGCACATCCGTCCCCGTTTCCCCCCCTTATAAATAGGCAGGGAGAGCAATGTCCCGACAAGCCCTCGCTCTCCAGCCTATCTATCCACAATGTTTTCCATGTTTGAATGCACAGAACATTTCATCAATATTTTCGCTAGAATTGAAAGTTACAAAAAATGTGCTGTGGCCCAATTTGGAGCAAATACCAGATCTAATCTAATCAGCAACCAGCATTAGTACCATGATGTGTTCTGCCCCGTGGTTCAGTTAAATTTAGCTCCTTCGAAACGCAACAGAGTTCAATAACTTGAAAACAGTAAGACCTACCATGCAATTTGCGTTAAGGACCCAGCACAGTTTGTAAACTGAGATTCGCCCCTCTCCCCAAAAAATATAAAAATGTAAAAGACATTTCAAACAGTCGATCGAAGGAACATAAATATTCCACAATGAGAACGGGCGCCCACTTTGGTTTTTGGTCAATCTTTCAAAATCTCATTTTGCTAAATTCTAGTCAGTAGCTTGCAAATCGCTGAAATGGAATTTTTGCTTGAAAGAGAAATAGACTCATAAGCCATTGTTGGTCGAGACGAAAACCTACCGCCCAGTTCGAGTAAGCAATCGTGCGAATTAGCCATGGAACTTCACATACCTGCTATGTTTAGGTTACACATTATTACTTACAGCTAGAAACAACGTATCAAAGTTGCAGTACCCTTCATGATAAGGCTATTGTGTTCAGTGCTCTTGACCAGGTTTTTCTGGTCACGAAATGCCGATGATCTCTCGTAAACGTTTGGAGCGGCTAACAAGTGAAGGTTTTAAAATTTTATTTCTCGAAAATTTAAAATCTTTGAGAGACATTCCTTCGGGATGTGAACACAAACTTGGAGGCACATCCAAGTTTTGAACGCAAATGATGTGAATAGCGCAGCGATTAGGAAGCTTCCGTGATCGGTGCCGTATCCATCTGCGATCAATCAACAGCAGGTCAGTGTTTGGAAGGGCGACTTCCGCTGAGTGATCATGGTCACCGACTTTGAATTATGCTTCAACTCAAATGATATTAGGTGGACGTGGATGTTGTAAAATCTGAAGGCAGAGGCGAATAGTAAGCCTGGATAATGCTGTGTACATCCCTGCTTGTGGACGTACCGTTGGCGAAAGCTCAATAGAATCAACATCTTTTCTTCCGCAAACCCAAGTATATGCTGAATTGTAAAAAACGCCACCAAAGGAATCAAGAACGAGGGAAACTCTATTTAACGAATACTCAAACACGTAAGCCAATTTTGTTTAGGACCTCCTGAAGTAGCTTTAACGTAGGCTGTTCCCACATAAAATTTACAATCGTTTGAGACCGACTTAGCGGCAGAATTTCAAATTATTTAAACTTTTTTTTTCTTTATTTCCACCTGCAAGAACAATTTATTCCTTTCCGGACTTCCGACGCCTTGAATTTTCTAAACATCAGACGCCTTGAAAATTCTGAATTCCGGAACAAATGTTACAGTCAATAGCCAATTTACAGAAAAGAGTTAGAAAAAGTCTTTTTAACCGCCAAGAAACAAAAGATCGTGAAGAATTTCACTTTACCCGCTGCCCGAGTCGCTCGTCACGTAAAACTCCATTTCGAATCCAATATGCTGGCCGGTGAGAATCTTGTCCAGCAATCTCTTCTGCATCATTTGCGAACGCGACGCGTCCGGATGTGACGTCGATGCCTTTTTCCTTGACAACAAACCCGGGTACATCCTTCTAAGATGCTGCAGGGTCGCGCGTGGCAAATTGGAATTCAGGCGCACCCCATTGTGGAGGGTGCGGTAATGCGGTGGCTGTCGCCGCAAGCCCCCTTCCTGATGCTGGTTCTTGCCCCCGATCCGCGACAGCACCAGCCACAGGAAGTTGAAGCCTGCGGAAGTTTGGGATGAGCTTCTCGCGTTTGCTGAGACGACGCCCGGAATCGTGTCAACAGGGGCAGGAGCGGGGGGGATGTTTTCACCGTTCAGCCTTGCTATGGGAATCGTAAAAACCGAATCGAATCCGTCGCCTGGGAAGCAAATGCATCAACAGTTTTTAGCAGAACGTCGATCACCATCAGCAAGGTTTGTTTTCTTGACAGATATTCGTTTTATAGTCGTAACCATAGGCGTCCGAAAGATTTTTTTCCAGAGGGGCCACTAGCGGATTTTTCCAAAAATTTTCTAGAGGGGGCCAAAAGTGGCGAAATTTAGTTTTTCCCACTCGAAACTAAGAAAACAACCTTTTTTGGCCTCCCTACCCCCTCTTCCGACGCCCATGGTCGTAACGTCAATGAAATAAGTGCGAAGTGTTAGAAACGGTTAAAATTTTTGATTTTTTTTAGAAAAAGGCGCAAAGACATTATTTTATTTTTCAATGACAATATTTATTATTTAATGCGCAAAAAAGCGAGGCTAATTTAGAATAAAAGTGGACATTGCATGCACACCAAAGAATCAAGGCTGCAATAAGCATGAGGGGAGCAGCAACATTGTAGTCCTACATCTTTTAACACTTTTTGATCCTACACAATCGATCATAATTCAACTATTGTCTTCAAGCAAACGGTAGGAGCTTTGACTTAGCTAATCAGACAGGGTAATACGAACGATTTCGCAGTTTGTTATTATGTCTTACTTTATAGGTTTAATAATTTAAAAGTTAGATTGTGCTACGGGAAACTTTTCACTTTTTTCAAAAACTGTTTCTCGACTAGCTGTGATTACGCACATAAGTGATTGTACAAAATACTGCATGTTATAATTTTGCTCCGCAAGATTATGATGGCCAACAAACGCCTTATGAATTTGCTCAATGCAAGGTGATCGTTCTTTACAAGATTCTTAACTTACCAGTTATTGCGCTTTCGCCAAGAAACGACACTAAACAGCTGCAGACTAAACTAATTGTTAGGATGCCCGTCGAATATCTCCACCAACTTCGCAGCCACATTTCATAAACGTCAACTTCCGCCGCGTTTGCGCGCGGTCATTATCAAGTAATTGATCTCTGCCAAACACAAATCCACTTTAGTCACGATCAGTAAACTATCATTATGTTATCTTTTGGATGTATAAATGTCACCTTGCCGTAACGCTCAACCTTTTAAATCGTGATGCGCTTATGTGCTTTTTCCCCATGAAGCAGGGGTGTCAAACTCGTTTCAGTTCAGGGGCCACTTCAGGCAATTTAATCTTAAGTGGGCCGGACCATTGTAATCATTGTACAACGACCTGGTTATAAGTAATGACAACTTCCAACTGTTTTCATAACTTCAATGCAAAAGTTCAAGCTTATCTGAAAATGATTATTAGCAAATTTAAGGAGCAACCTTTACGAAACACTGTAACAACATGACGTTTCTTGAGAAAAGTCTATTCAATTTTTACGATATNATAACAAGGTTTATCATTAATGACTTTGAAACCAACCGAAACGAAAACACAATGTCTAAAAAATCAACCGAAATGAAAATTACGAAAAAAACGAAACCGTTTCGGTNAAATTTCGGTTTCGAACACCTCTACTCGTCTGCAGCTAAGTGCAGTAATCCAGACAACCCGAACTGGCACCACAGTGTGCAAACTAGTGGAAACTTGAGTTTTTCTTCTACCTTGAAAATGTATAAATTTTTACGCAAAACATACAGGTTGTAACAATGTATGAACAATATGGTTCCATCAAACGAAACGCGTTTGTACAGAACCTGCTGACTAACTGTTCAAGCGCTCAGTGTCTTGAAATATTTCCACAGTAACCACTCATTGCTGCACAACTATATTTCAGGGCGCAAAGAAGCAGTTCACATTAGATGTGGTTAGCGATTCATGCCTACACCTGAAACTTGGCACCTTTTAGCTTTCACTAGTGTATCAATATCAGGTGTCAAATCCTGTGCAGCAGCCACTTTCAGGATGTCATTTAAGTGAGCATGTGTGAGTCTTGAGCGCAGCTTTGTTTTATTGATGTTCATCACAGAGAACACTTGTTCACAAAGATATGTCGTCCCAAACATGCACAAAACTTTTGCAGCACGGGCTGTCACTTTGGGGTAGCCTGGAATAAGATACTGATAGAATGTGTCCAAACTCGCCAAGGCAAACTTGGTCTTCAAATCTGAATCACACTGCAA
>JGI24159J19872_10001161_pt1 | contig 28041 bp, 16 predicted proteins | sample Ectturendosymbi4_FD_19872 | JGI IMG/M metagenome (IMG submission 19872)
AACACCACATCTCTAACCTCGACAACTCACAATTTACAAAGGTAATCTGACATCACGTTGTATTGAGCCTGATAGTGGACTGATGGGATGCTATGGTAGTGGACTGGTGCTCTCTGTCCTGCCTGCAGTGCACGACACGTCCGGTGTAACAGCGCCTTTTTCACACATTTGTAGTTGATGTATAACTATATTACATCCTTTAAATCTTTGCAAAAATTCTTTTTATGATTGTGTTGGTGTCAAATTCCAAAAATGAAATTTGAAAATCCTGATCCTGAAACTTGAATAAAACTGTAGTCCTGATCCGATCCGGTTTGTTCAAAATGTGCTGAATCCTGCCGGAGCCGAGTCCTGCAATCCGGATCCTGTACACCTCTGGTTTGTAGTTGTACACCAAAGTTAAGTGAGCCGGCAGTGGTCTAGCGGGCAGTAAATGAAACGGATCCAGCAAAATACTGGCAAAGAATGTGATGGCTCGCATTGACGGCTCAGGTAACCCAGAGGGAAGGTAGACGGAAGTTGAAGAAAGTTCGTAAAAAAGCGATTTGCAAAGTATCGGCTGATAACAAAATCTAGCAAAACTCACTCAAACATCAGAAAAAGTGCATGCCCACTGTGACACGTAAACCAGAGTGAAGGAAGCCTCCATTTGGAAAATGTAGGCCTACACTCTTCCCACGCAGTGATCTTTCATTTCAGACACGTTTCGTCGATGCAGCATAGGACAAAGTTGAAAACAAATTCAAAAACTTGCAAAATCGTTATGTCCGAAAAAATTTCTTCGCATGAACACGTTACTCAAGCAACTAAGTAATTGGCTTTCATTTCAGACATATTTTGTCAATCTAGCATGGGTACAAAGTTAGAAAAAAAATCGAAAACTCACAAAATCGTTGTGTTCGACAAAATTGCTTCAGATGAACACGTTACTGAAGCAATTAGCTTTCATTTCAGACAAGTTTCGTCGATCTAGGATGGGCACAAAGCAGTCTCGTCGCCACCGGGGGGCTGTGGTGGGCTTAGCCCCCCAAACAAAGCTCCAAGCTCCCCAAAATTGAAACGTGAAACACTATAAATGAGTGGAATTCTGGTTAATTTTATAATGTCAAGCCCCCCCCGCACAAACGCAAAACCCCCCTATTGAAAACTTTCTGTCGACGGTTCTGGTACAAAGTTGGGAAAAAACTCGAAAACTCAAAATCGTTGTGTTCGGTGAAATAGTTTCGCATAAATACGTTACTGAAGCAATCATCTTTCATTTGATTGTCGTTTGAAATAGTCTGCAACACCCATAGTAATTTGTGTATAACATTTGTTATTGCAGGTAATTTTGATGAAATAATAACAAGGAGCTGGTTGATTCTGTTTCTTTTGCAACTGAAATTAAGAGAACGGAAGGAAACAAACATTCGTAATGAGTGAAAGCACGAAAAAGCGAAAGCGAGAAAGCACGATGGTTCATGGACGTCCGAAGAAATTTTTCCAGTGAGGGCAAGGTCAACAGTTTGTTTATCATTTTCAAATTGCTGACGATCAGTGATCCCTCCAAGATAATTTTACACTGAGCAAATATTGTTTTAGTGAGCATGATTATTTTAGGGTTGAGTAAGTAGAGTTTTTAATGAATTACAAACTTTGTGAATTATGTAATAAATATACAATCTTATCAAAATACGAACAAAATGCACATTCAAATAGCTCCTTGTTTTCGGTGCATTTTCCATTGTATGGGAATGTTGCAAGTGCGCGAGAATGAGATTTCGCTGCGCAACAGTTCTGGTGGTCCTGAGTATTTGCTCATCTTAGACTCTAAGGGAACATTGCTGACGATGCAAGGCAAATGGACGTTCACAAAACACTTTATTCTTTCTAGGCTACAACGAAAATGCCCCATGTTACAGTAACAATCACAAAAAAACGCTTCGTTGACAGCAATACCCAGGTATATTAATATTACGACAATTTACACAGTATGCTATCTGCAGATTTTCAACGTAGGGTATTTCTTTTCAAGTAAGCATTGCCATGATCTGTAAAGAAAGAAGCATTGGATTGCCATGGTTTTCAACGAAACCACAAATTATGACTTGATTTTACTTGGCAAGCAGGGCCGCACCCAGCTGATATATTCAACTGAACTAACAACTGAACATGTTTTTGAAAGCTTCAGGGGGAATTGCCCGGTTGCTCTCTCTCTAATTGCGGGATCAGCTAGCAAGACTTGTCAGTATCACTTAGAACAGTGGTTCTCAAACTTTCATGAGCCGTGCCCCCCTTTAAAAGACTCTCAACACTTGTGCTCCCCTGCTCATCAATAGAAATACCTAGTTTGGGCCTTTGCCTCTGCTCGAAGCCCCTGCTCGGCCTCTGCACGTGGCCTCCAGAGAACAGCTCCGTGGCCCCCAAAGGGGGATGAGGGCCCCGTTTGAGAAATCCTTACTTAGAAACAAGAGCTGCAAAGTCTGGGATCTCGTCCAAAGCGATCAATAAAACCTTGCTACACAAACCGGACAATTAAGTAGACTTGTATGTTGACACGACTACGGACAAATTTACTACAATTAGAGCATCACGCAGGTTTTGCAAAATTGACCAGATGAGTTATGAAAACTCGCCACAGCAAAATTTGCTTTGCGCTCAGTATTCACTCAGATGTCAGAACTAAACCTTAACGATTAAGACGTATTCCCACTAGCTTGCATGGATGTATTCTACTGTAACAAACCACGCAATTTTATACTGCATGAAAAGAATCTTGCATAAGTGTAGTTTGACACCCAGGCACATTGGCCACACTCGCACTAGCAATGCATTATTCAAACTTATGGAAGCATTGCTTTAGACTTACTCATGCTTCTTTTCACAAAGTATAAATATAGGTGGCTTACCGCTATCAGCATGCCACTGTCTCGCTGCATTACCTGCCAAGATGCTTGCGTGCAGCAGTCTCATGCAACAAAACGCCTGCCACCGTAATATAAAGCGAACCTTTGCAATTTTGTTCCCTTGGTAGGCCTATTGTTGCGCAATAAAGACCAACAGTAGAACAATCCGCTCGCGACTTTCACAACTCGCCTCTGCAGGCAAAGGAGGGGACATGAGTGAACTGCAAGCTCATTACTGCATGACACTATAACTGTGAACCTGACTCTTGCGCAGTATGAGTTTCATACCGGCGAATAAAACTGTCATTGCAAGAATCAAATCAATTAATCGGAGTTAAGATGCCGACTTCATGTTTTTCCAGAAATATTTGGTTCTTAATCCCAATTTCAAGGCGGAGGGCAAATGCCCGTTTTGTCCCCCCTGCCCTGCGGACGCCCATGCAATCATTAACTATTTTATATCAGATTTCATAAACACAGCCAGCTCATCTAGTGAAACGAATAAGCGTTTTTGACTATTTGTTAGCATAAGTTAATTTTTAGCATCTTTAGCGAGTAACGTGCAGCACAAAAATATTTTTGGCGATGATTTTCAATGAAATAAAGTGTCATGTCAACACCTTAACATCTTTTTAGGTCAGGTGGGGGGATGCATACCTTGCATCTCCCCCTGTGTCCGCGCCTGTATGTTACCAGCGTTATGAAAACGTTTTGAGCAACAGAAGGGTCGTTCGAATGTTAATATTTGTGCTGCAGAAAAAAATTTGGACGAGGAACCATAATTAAATCAGTATTCGATTGTCGTTTCAATTCAAATGAGCACACTCGTATGCTTTTGTTCGTAACACAAACTTTCTGTTTTTTTATTGTACGAATATGTTGTTTTTGGTGTGCAATCGGGTTTATTTGAAATCACTGAATGGGAGTCCTGCATGTGACTGTTGATCACAAACATCTTGGTAGGCAATGCAGCGAGACTGTGACACTGCTGATAGTGGTAAGCCACGTGTAGTTTTATACTGTGTGAAAAGAAGCATGAGTTAGTCTGTAGCAGTGCTTCCACAAGTTTGAAAAATACATTGTTGGTGTGAGACTGCGATCAACGTGACCGAGTGAATTGCTCAATCAAACGACTCTTATGCAGGTTTCTTTTCACGCAGTATAAAAATACGTGGTTTGTTAGAATACGTCTATGCAGACTTGTGGGAATACGTCTTAAGGCTTAGTTCTGACTTCTTAGTTAGCACTATGTGCAAAGCTACACTTGCTGTGGCGAGTTTTCGTAATTCGTCTGCGCAGTTTTTTAAGCCTACGTGGTGTTCTAACTTCAGTAAGTTGTCCGATAGTCTTGTCAATACACAGTTCTACTTCTCACTGCTTGAAACAGTTTTGCGAGTGTCTACCTTTCTTGTTTTTTCACCACTCATGTGGTTCTGGCCGTTGATTGTTCTTACATTATGACTTATTTGTAGAAAGTGCTCGAAAAGTGGATATTAGGCAGTTTATCAAAGGAAGAAGCATTTCTGATAGCCGAAGTGTAGAAAACATTTCAGACAAAAGATTTAGGTTTGAGGTTCAACCAGCACAGACTAATGGGTTAGAATGGGTGAAGCGTTTTGTGAACGTCCATTTGCATTGCATCGTCAGCAACCTGAAAAGGATAAGCAAAATTTCGATGTTACCTCCCACCTGGAAAAGTTTCTGCGGCCGCCCATGGAGGGGGCCTCTCAAGTGGATTAGCCTTGGGCCTCGCATCAGCTAAATCCAACCCTGCCTAGCTGTCACCCAGTCAGCCCCCACCCCGTTAATCCGCCACTCATTTTTACTACCGTTGTGTCATCACCACGGCCATTTAAAGTCATATTTTTTCTGTGCTTCGTGAAGCTATAAAACGAATTTTGAAACAAAAATCGCACCTCTACAAAGTCTACAGTATAACAAAAGTTTAAAAAATCATATATTCCATGTTAGGCCATAAAGCCATATTTTCAACCTACTGTAATTCAATAAGGAAACCATTAAAACAATCTCAAAATATCAGGTGAAAGTACTGTATCGCTAGGTCTAAGCTGCATCCTGCAAATTGAACCCACTTGGGCACCCTGCGAACAATCTTATTTGTACTATCGCAACCCGAACTGAAACTCGTTATTCAACATACAATTGTACATTTCCGCTATCAACATGTTTCGTAAACAGTGTGATAAACGCACTGCACAGTGAACGTATCAGCAATCAAATCTGCCGTTCTTTTACGAGCACCAGGCCCGTAACCAACTTGGGGTACCAGAGTTTTCTGAGATGGGTCCAGATTTTTGAACTATGCCCAATACATTTTTCCATGGGGTCGAGCGATCACGCTGATAATCTAGTATATGACATCATGTCAGTGGCGTAGCCAGCCCAAATTTTTTGGGAGGGGGGCCAAAATGCTTGATTTTAGGCAAACAACAGTATTTTATTTGGGATACCGCCTCTAAAAGCTCAAAATAACCAGATATCTTCAAAATTTTGGGGGGCATGCCCCCCTGGCTACGCCTACGCATCATGTAGCATTTTGCGACACGATAGATTTCGTTCCACTTCTGTATCTACTTCTGATTCTGTAACATACCACAATTCAGCTAAGAAATCAGTTGTTCTTTTTATTAATGCCATGTAAAAGCACGGAAAAACTTGAAATATTTTAACCATGATCAACTGAACGAAACTCATATAGTGGTAACGCGAAAGCGTTACCAAAGTAAGAAACACAAAGCTAAATGTTCATTAAGAAACACATCGGCTGTCTCTTGCATTTCAAAGCATGATGTACAAGACATTAGAGCATTTCTAAAGAATGAACGGGGTTCAAAGTTTAAAGACATTCTTGTTGACTACAATGAAAAGTTAGATTCAGGAATAAATATCCAAAGTCCATTTTGCCTGTTGTACAAATATTGCTAAAAAGGAGGAAAACCCACACAGTTGAGTTTGTCGGGAAATCCGTCCGATAAAAGCACCCATTTCGACACATGGCAATCAACAAAATGCAAGTTCGGGGTGATGCACAGTTGAAACGGTTTAGCCACGAGTCTGATCGTGGTGAGTGCATGCCAAGTGCTGCTGGGCAATGCGCCAGGTTACGGCCGGCGCCTGATTTGAAAGGACAGTACAAATTCGCCCAGCAGCGTTTAAACGCTTCGAACAGATACGGTCGTTCTTTCAAAAACGCATTCAGAATCCGCTATCATGCTGTTAAGAAATTCGCTAAGGATAAAATCAGTGCAGTCCCTGCTTGCATTGCGCACTGAGGTGAATCAGTAAGTAACAGTGTCTGGTGACGATCCAGCGTCAAACTTTCGCAAGATGACATGGCGGCAGGGATTTCCACAGTTGATGCGACACTGCCCTGCAGTGGAATTGGTCCTAGGTCAGGTTCTTACAGCTTACTTCGCAACGGCAACGCAGACCAACATGCAATGCATGACACAGAAGAATAATATAAAGTAACCACTGGTGTGGATGATGAACTTTGCATGCAACAAAAGTTGATGCCATTACGTTATTATTGTCAGGTTGGCTGCTTTTGAAGTTCACCGATTATTCCTGGGAAGGCATGTTTGTTTCAAGTGTTTTTCAAATATTCTTTTATTTCCTATAGAAATGTGCACCAGAACCAATTAATTTCTGCATTACTGGCGGCATACTGAAGAAGCAGTGGTCACTTGCCAACGCTAAATCCGAAATAAAATTTAAGCTATTCTGTACGCTGAACATGGGCGTCGGGAATGGGGCTTGGCCACTACCTAGATTTTGAAATCAGACGTTTTCCTATTAAATTTTTAGCAAAAAAAATTTCTTCATTTCGCGTGCGTAAAATCAAATTTCAACATTTTTGCCTCCCCCAGGAAAAATTCTTGGCAAATCATTCCGACGCGACACTAAAATAATGCAAGTCAAGTGGCGAAACACAACGAACAAGTGCAAGCTTTGCTATCAACGTATCACATATAATTGGAATGAGGAAAGGCATAGGCAAAAAAGGCAAAGAAATTATGCAGTAGACCGAACGGATCAACTTCGATCCTTGTAATATTTTTTCTAACCCCGCACAGTTGGTTCGCCAGCGCTCCAAACGTTCAGCGGCACTGCCTGTGCGGAACTTAATTTCACAAGTCCGATCTGCTAATACAGGGGTGGGCAAACTACAGCCCGCGAGGACATTTTGTGCGGCCACACGTGCATGGATAGTACATATTTCGAGTCTGTGTTAAATTGATTTTGTTGATCAGACCTTCATTTTGTTATAACTAATGTAAAACGTTTTTGTTAAAGTTTTTAAAGCGATTGGCGATGTAATATATGCGGCCCCCCGGCAGCAATTAAGTTTTTATTCAATGTGGTCATCCTTAGAAATTGTTTGCCCACCCCTGTGCTGCGACTTCGCAACCGAGCAAATCTTAACTCTTCGCACAAAGCAGAACGACATCCGGCCGATGCCGCTGCTTCATTCTGGAATGATGTTTAGTTTAAAGGTGGATAGTCATCCGAGTTAATCTTGCTTTGGCATTCACGTGTCCTCTTGATTAAAATTTATACTACGTGATACTTAAACTAAAAAAACTGTTAAGTTTTTTCTAAACGAGTCTTGCGAATCTTTTAAAACAAGTAAAACCAGGGGAAGTTATAAATAGTAAACACGCAGAACTATTCACACGGCACTGAGCTCATTACGTGATTTCGCAAAAAAATTACGTTTCCTGACTCACTGCCAAGGAAACAATAAAAAGTTAATAAGCCCGCTTTGATAATTACATCTACCTAAAAGGTGTTTGAAGAAACCAAAAATTTGCTCCGCACGGAGCAACCCAACCGTCACCACTTATAGGCGATTTGTCCACAAACGCTTGCAGGCAGCGAAAAAACATTGGTCAAGTTTTAAATAAATTACTATGTTCAAACACGTCTTGGCAAGAGTTGAAGTCGAAGACACAGTTAAAAAGTTGTTTTAAAGTCTTCATAGATCGCTGGTGAATCTTGCTCCGCTTGTTTTTGTATTTAACCTGTGACAAAACCATCAGTTAAACATATGGTTGCGTTCTACACCGTCAATTGTATTGAACCACTTCACAACAAACTATGCAGGAGTGTGCAACCCGTGGCCCGGGAGGTGAAGTTTTGTGGCCTGCAGAAAGGTCCAGATTTTAAAAGGGTATTGCCAATCTCTGTGGTTGGCCAGCGAGTTGTCTACCCCGCAGAGCTTTACACATGCAGCTGTAGCCTGTGGACAAATCTGGTGATGTAATTCGGTCTGGCAGTGCTGCATGGTTGCACGCCCCTGAACTATACTACAAGAAAGGAATAAACTATAAAGAACCACGCGCGGTAACCCACCATTTAAAGGGACGAATGCTCTAATAAAACAACGTTTTTGACGATGCTCTAGTTGCAATCTTCTTTCGCTGTGCCGAGCAAAAATGGAGAGTTTGAAGAAAGTAGCAAACTTAATAGGATATTCAAAGCAGTGATTCAATTACTATCGGCATGCAATAAAAGCAGAAGCACCGCTGCGAAATGTGCACGAAGGTAGTCTACAATAACTGTGGAATCCATCTTCTTCAAGAAACTCTCTTCGAGAAAAAAATATTAGTGTTGCACATACTCCCAAATATGCTTTCTTTTTCCTCAGTTTTGCCTGGTTGAAACTTTATCGTTGAAACGAAGCATGCTACTAAAAGTCTGTTTTAGTGAATGCAGAAACGACTTGAAACAAATTAAGGACAGTGAGAATACATATTTCCATATGAACTGTGGGTTTAGGTTTGAAATGAATTTCCGATTCATTTCTCACAGGTGAAGTACTAATTTTGCCAATTCTATAATCTAGCTTTGGAGCGAATGGTTCCAATGTTCTGCAGCACATAACTTGTCAAAAGCATTCCATCAAAGTTTCATTAATTTCTAGTAAGTGAGATTTGACGAGATTTTTCCACTGAAGTTAACAAATCACCAATAAAAGCTTCCATAGCCTCAATTTCGGACCTTGTTAATCATAGGATTCCTTGTATATTTGCAACCAGTGCTGTGGCGGGTCTTCAAAGTAGGCGATACTCCGGTGTTTTGTAAAAACTCGAAAACATCAAAAAAACGCCTCGAATTACGTAGTTTTACAAGTTTCTAAGATGGTGGTAAATGTTCAATTTTCGTCACAATGGTTGCAGGTCAATGTTTCAGACTTTTCAACCATATCGACAAATGTAGCAAAAACCACAATATTATCTGCTAAGTACGCATGTTTTATATATTCATCTTTAGTAACAAGAAAATGAGTTTACTGCAATAAAATAATCTTGAACGCACAGTAAGAGGATTCAGTTAGTGTTTCAAAATGGAATACATGCTGTGTGGAGACGTGTGCCACGACGTAGTGCTTAAATCGTTGGAAGTTTGTGGAGGTAGTGTGTGGTGCTGTTGGTTTTGACCGCAAATAAATCAAGTTTGGTTTATGTTTTGAAATTTACGCGATCACATCCTGGAAAAAAAACTTCCTGAATAAAAGGACGATATTTGTACAATGCTACGCACATAGACGAATGTAATTTGCCAAACACACTTGCACATCAGGAACTTTCCACGGATTTCTGTAACTGTTCTTTGGGGCGAAAATTTCGGACTACAGTGAGTATGTAAATGTTGCAGTGACTTGGAAATTAAGTGTTAAATTTTCCAGGGATATACCAGGAGCAAGATTTATTTCTAGCCAGAACCGAAATTGGCGGAAAGAATAAAATTCAGGTTGAAACCGATGCATTGCAACACCTTGTTTCGTAGCTGCAGTTGAGGTTTATTTTTTCGCGGAGACAATGCGGTCAGTTGTATAATACTATAATAGTATTAAAACTCGCCGTAACAGTATTCGCTGGTCTATATTTTCGGACATTATCACCGAATTGACTTAATTATTCACTCAATACTTTTAACCAATTCAATTGATTTTTGCAATGACAGGCTTTTCAGAATGTGGTGAGTATGTAATTACAAAACATTGCTGAGATCAAAGATATTTTTTCTTCACAGCGCACACATTTTGTCTCTTATTGACGGTGACATATGCACACTTTGTATGTCACTGAGTAGTATTAGAAACAGACAACTTGGAAGCCTCCATTAATCAATAAAAAAGTATGAAATGCGCGTAGAACTAAAACACTACATGCTTGCAGCCAGGGCTGTGGAGCCGGAGACCAAGTAATTTTGGATGGCTGGAGCCGGAAGTTTGGGTTCCAGCCGTGCTTGCAACTAACCGTTTTATGTTAACGCAATTATCATGCATTATATCTGTGAAGTATCAGCCAAGAAACAAAAAAGCAGCTCCAGGTTGTGTTTTAACCGCAAGGTGATAATTTTCAACTTTCTCAACATGTTACGGTATTTATGTACGTGTGCGTAAGACAGACTAGTAAGGTTAAACTTACGAATGTGTAAACAAATAGAAATAGATTTGGTCTGATTCAAGTTTGAAAAGATTTTATAACACTAACACCCGGCACTCATTCGGTACATTCTTGCTCTGATGGCTTTATACAACAAATATGAAGTGCACCAACTTTAGGTCAATAAATTTGACTGCGTTCATTTAACCCGAATTTGATGGCTTAAAACTCAGGTTTTCAATAATAAAACCTTTCCGACCTCGGCTTTAAAAAACACGGATTCAAGGAACCCTGCATCACACTTCAAAGATGATGCAGCAAATCCCAAAACACTGGTTTATAGTTATTTAACTGGAAAACGAAAAACTAACGTAAGAGTTAGTAACTTACCGAAGTTCCTGCAAAAGTGCAGTTCAAATTTCAATTTACCACTAGAATTTAATAAATCAACAGAGAACTTACATGGTGCAACATTTTGTCAAGCAAGTAATGGATCCAGAAAACGTTAGTCTTCGGCGTAAATCGCGACCAATCGTTTTCGGTCTCTTCGCGCATCTTGCGATAAACCTCAAACTGGTAATCTACTTCCGCATCGCCGGAAAACAATGTTTCGTCGGATGCAAGGTCTTGAAAAAGAGTCACGCCGCCTGTAATAAAGCCCTCCATTATAAAAAAGACTCTTGAACAGTACGAGCAAAGCCCAGTGATGCTTAACCGGGGAGGGTCAAGAAATTTCCAGGGGGCGCGAGCCCTTTGGCGCTGTGCAACATTGAAAATCTGAACAATAAATTTACTACACAATACATTTGCTTTCACAACTTATTTAAAGCCAGGGGGGCTTGGAACAAAGGACAAGTACTTAAGGGAGGCGTGGCAAAGATAAGGTTAAGAACTACTGCGAGCCGATACTTTCCACGTAAAATAAGGATGCATAAAATCAGCCGCTCGATACATGCAGTGCTGACAACTGTTGTTGTCGATCGAGATATATAACGATCGTATGAGGAGCTGACAGCAAAGTATGTTTTCACTGACGTCCGATCCAATGGCTGCATTACCGAAACGCCACGGAAAGAGTTGCAGTTTTCCAAAAGAAGGATATCAACCATCACTTTGGCATGAACGATGCTGACTGCTCTGGAAAGCAGTCAATGTAATACGGAAGGATACTGCTTACATGTTGGCGCCTCTTTGACAGGATCCGCAAAATTTTTATCAACAACCAACTGCGATTCAAGAGTCAAGGGTGTTTTTTTCTGGCATAGGCTAGCAAGCCTCCATTTTAAACGAATGCATGCTAGAGACAGGTTTCTACATTGCGAAAGCAAGCACAAGTTTGAACATTCATTTTATCACGCGGAACGGATTCGCGAATATCAGCGAATTGCAAAAAACGTTGCGTCCTTTAAAGCTTATTTCGCTAGTATAACGATTGAAAGTTACCCCTCAGTTCCTAATTTTTATAATGGCAGATTAGTCATAATTTCGAGACAAGGAGGAGTTTTTGACTATTGAGTCCCTTTAAGTAAAGACGGGGAGGAGACGACGTAGGTGGCCAGATTGTCACGGACAAAATTAAGCAAGCTTGGAGCAAACTTGTTAATGTCGCAAAGGACGGGATTCCAAATTAAAGTGGAAAAGGCGTGTCGGGCTGGTGAGAAGTACCCAGAATAAAGTGAGGAGGAAAATCCTGATCAGCATGGTCTTTACCTTTAAGTGCTGCATCATTCATCACGATTCTCTGCACAAGTTTGTAAGGCAGCTCAACTATATCGCGAATCCAGTGGTGAAACCCATTAACTTTATATCAGCAAAGGGGCTTCAGCATCAGCAGCTCATTACATTCCTAGAGGAAATCGATGCAGATTACAAGGGTTTGTTTTGCCACTCAAGGGGAAATTACTGCGTTTTTGGTGTTAATGGGAAGTCCGATAAAGTGAGCGACAACTGGCTATATGACTCTGCGTTTGGTGTGGACTTCCTTCACACATGAATGAGCTAAACATAGGCTGTAAGGAAAGATCACACTGTGCAGGATGTGCACACAAATGTGAGATCCTTGAAACTCAAGCTGGCTTTATTCTCCAGGAATATTTCAAATTATTACATCCAGATTGCTTGGGAGGAAATTTTCCTATTCATTCTCTGTAGTAATGAAAACTGCGGCTGTTACATCCAGCCACTGTTTAATACATCCACTTCCGTTTTTTTATGCAGACTAATTGTTCTTTTCGGTTTAGAAATAATGGCCTAATCATGAACGACACAGATGTCTATATCCGAAAGACATTTTCAACTTAAACGAAGCTCGTTGGGCAGATTTTTCTGTGTTGAGTAAATACAGTGAAATACATTGACTTCATTTTGAATGAATACAGTACACTGATTACATGTTTATTTCATAGGGCTTGTTCAGCTGCAGTTTTAGGAAAACCAGTTGTTACACATCGCTTAATAAATCCAAAAATGGTTGTCGCGAGGTCGATGTATTTAACCGAATTCCACTGTAAACGCTTTGCTGCGGTTGCACGCATTGCTGTGGTACTCAGGTAGCCTGCATTGTGAAAGCTTCCAAGACAAATAGTAACCATCGCTGGATTGGTGGATTTTGTTAGCAGCGTGAATTAAGCGAGCAGTCGAACATAAAACAAATTTAATACAAAACCGTATGTTTGTTATATTCAGCCCGAAACCAAGCGACACATGAGGTAAAGCGATACTCCTCTTAAACGCTTCACATATTCACTTAGCCTTGGTGCAGCCCAGTTCTTTGATTTGTCGGTGTCTGGTTCTATAGACTATGTTATTATCTTATTGATCGATAAAATATCTTTCACAAAAATAACTAACCTTTGCTTATTTCAGCAGCAAAATCTATCAGGAAAAAAACGCAATGACAAAAATAACATCACAGTGCATTTTTTTAATTCAAAGGGTCCGTTGTTTTTCACGCATGCCTGTCTAGGCCGTACCAATTTTGGGTGATTGTCTCAGATCTCTACGTAAGTTGGTCAAAAGTTGCCGTTGGCCTCATCATTCACAAAAATGACAAAAAAGTTGAATAAATTGTTGTTTGACGCCTCCTCTATGAGCGTTTCCATGGAAACAACCCAAAATATAGAAAAATGCAATATCTCAAGAATCGAATGAGCTAGAACAAAATTAAAAAAAAATGAACCAGCACTAACATGGTCCTATATGCATTCAATACATTTTACTTGCTTATTTTGCTATGTTTTTTGATGATCAGCCAGAAGCTTAATGAGTGCATTTTGAAGCACACTGTCATAAAGTTTCTTTGCCATAAATCAACAAAAGATATCCTTTAGAAAATGTTTGCATTAAGCAACGTTGCACATACGGTAGGTATACTATCACTGAAGCTGACTACTTTATCACTCACATAACAAACAAAATCATACAAAATGAGATAAAATTGCCAGGTGTTAATTGATCTGAATAAATATGTAAACAAAAGCATTATAGACTAATCAGCACAGTGGGATAGTACATGAAAAAACAAGGGCTTAACCTTAGGAAAAACAAAAAATAGCAGCAGAACATTTTCAGAAATTTGTCAGGTATACATTTAATAAAAGTAGTTGTCAGGTTTCTCTCATATCTTTTTAGCTCTAGTTTCATAAAAAAAATCCAAGTGCTTCTCAACACTATGAAGATTTTGCCTTGTCGCTCTTTAACAAGCTGTCGCAGTTTCATATAGTGTTTGCTGTAGCATACTGACAATCCTCCTTAAATATTCCTGCTTCTTTCTACTCCGTGTAACTTCTGTGTTAAACGCTGTTAGCAGATTAAGGAAGGGCATGTTCTGAAGCATCACTGGCAACATTTAGGTTCTTCACAAAGTTGTGAGCAGTAATACAACCACTATTTTGTTGCCAAGACATTAGGCCTGCTTTTAAAAAGCCATGGTCTGCATTCAGGAGCTGCAGTAGCGTCCAGGAATCTTTTCCAACAAGATCAACATTGTCAGTCATAAGAGGCATCTGTTGCAGAACAATTTTATTACTTTGTTTGGGGTGATGCAAGAGTGCCTTAGCCACTGTTCACTTTTCACTCAAGAGAACGAAGTCACTAAAAAAATTTTTGCTTGTTAATGTGAGTGATAAATTAGTCAGCTTCAGTGATAGTATACCTACCGTATGTGTAACGTTGCTTAATGCAAACATTTTCTAAAGGATATCTTTTGTTGATTTATAGCAAAGAAACTTTATGACAGTGTGCTTCAAAATGCACTCATTAAGCTTCTGGCTGATCATTGCACTGTGGATTACAATGTTCAACAAGATTTTTTTTCTAAATTCTCTACTTAAAGTTTCATACAAGTACCAGTATGCATCAAAAATCAAAAACTTAGCCTAAAATCATCAAAAAATCTTAAATATCTCAAAAAACATATAAAATAAGCAAGTAAAATGTATTAAATGCATATAGGAACATGTTAGTTCTGGTTCTTTTTTTAAAAAATTTTGTTCTAGCTCATTCGGTTCTTGAGACATTGCATTTTCTATATTTTGAGTTGTTTCTATGGAAACGCTCATAGAGGAGGCGTCAAACAACAATTGATTCAATTTTTTTGTCATTTTTGTGAATAGTGAGGCCAACTGCAACTTTTGACCAACTTACGTGGAGATCTGAGACATTCGCCCAAACTTGGTACGGCCTAATGTCCACCTCACTTGTGTTTTTGGATTGCCTCGCAAAAGGTGAAGTATTTGCAACTTCTAAACAAATTTCAAGACTTTGTACGAGGCAAATTTAGCGTTTCGATAACTTCCGCACCACAGCAAATATTTTTTCCATCAAAAGAGACCAGTCTCAAGGATTGTTCAAAGCAAATAGAGTAGTAGGATTTACCTATGGCCAGTTAGCAGTAGAAAATTTTAATAACCAGTGATATTCAACGTAGAGGGAAGCCCGTGGGAGGTTCTCTAAAACAGATTGATCATGCGATTTAGCAATCCAAGGTCGGGAATACGCCAGGTGTTAATCTCAAGCCCCGACGATTATGTTTTAAAGTTTCGGTCTCTCAAAAGTTGTGGACACCCAAACAACACGCAACAGTTGGTTCGCAAAAAAACAACGCAACAAAATAAAATTTTGGCCATTGTAGCGTTACCTTTCGTCATCCTCGACAAGGTGAAATCGATGATGCGCACTTTGATTCCGTTAGTAGCAATGTCGTGGCGGGTGCCGTTGATGAAACACTGCACGTGCTCGTCGGAATCGCATTCTTGAACGAGAATGTTGCCCCAGTGCAGGTCGCGGTGCTCAAACATCAGCGCTGCTTCGGCGACGGCGAGACCAGCCACAACTTGCTTTAAGACTGTGATCGCCTGAAAAAAGTGCATTCGCCCGCTGAGAAACGACACTGCAGCACGCAGCACCTTAATTAAAGCGCATCCTGATAGAACTAGCCTTACTAACTAGTTACAGCGTTTACAGGACCGTAACCAGCTTGCGACACCAGGAGAGGCGAAGGGTTTTCTGAGAGGGGTCGAAATTTTTTGAACTATGTCCAACACGCTATTCCAGTGGGCGAAATATTTTCTAGGGGGGATTTGCCCTCCTCTGGTTATGGGTCTGAGCGTTTTCCAGAGTCAGCGTTAAGCTTCAAAGCGCACATACGCAAATAAATTAGTCCCACAGATAATCTTTTTGCTATAAGATTCAAAAAATTTAACCAAAGCGAATCACCAACAGTTGGTGGAAGTCATAGGAAAACAGAAGTCGTTTTGAACCAAACGACTTATCGATACACACGGTAGTTTATCCCAGGCGACATGACAATCTTCTGATAAGGTTTTTGTTAATACCTGGGTTGCGTTACGAAAGCTGAAGTTCTCCAAGTCGGTTCCACCGTCGTCAAACACAAAAACAACATAAAGCTGGTCATCGTCGAACATATCAGGTCTGTCATTTTCAGTGGTCTTTTCGTCGGCATATTCGTCCCACGCAGTTAACAGCCGCAAAGGATATACTCCACAAATCAAATGGACTCTTCGCAACAAAACCCCAATCAGTTACAACTCGAGCTCGAAAAGCATTTGGATAACTTTAGCAAACAAACGATCACTTAAAAAAAAATATCCCGATACTATTTAGAATCAGGACCCCACAAAAATGAGATGTGAACGTAAATTAACATTGAACTTGCAAAACCTCATGTAACATATATCCTTGAGAATTTATGGATAATTGCTCATGTACATTTTTCGGACCTACGATCCATAGAACAACTTTCAGCATGCAAAAATATTTGAAAACTTCATTTCAGTAAAGCAGTTGATGATTTTTTTGATTTAAATGAGTAGCATTTAAAGCAATAGTCAAGCATCGATCTCCATCAGTAGTGTGCACAGGATCAGCATCAGGATCAAGATCCGCCGGTTCTGGCGAATTTCCCGGATCAGGACCGAATCCCATATTATGAAGAACCGAAACAAGATCACAACCAGATTCCACCAGTGCTAGGTATCAAATTAGAAATTACCAACGACTAAAATCGGATGTATTCATGTTTGCATAATATTTCCCCACAATGCACATATTAAATTGAGCTCCAATTCCAGATATGAGCAAAGCTTTCTTGCTACATGGAAGTAGACTTACCATTCAGTAGATTTAGAACTCTTTGCAAAATGAACTTTGACTAGATTATTAGGCTAGGAGATAAACTTTTGATAAGCCATAATGATCAGTGGGTCGGAAAGCGAGGAGATAAAGCCTGCTTTGAAAGAGGGCAGATACCAAATATGCGTTTTGTACGGGAAAAAGCGATATAAAAGCAAAATTAGTGGTAGTTTACCTAATGTAATTTTTCTGTAGTTCAGGATCGGACTCTTAAAGTTAGAGAACTTCTCCCATCAGGATTTCATAAAAGGCTGATCCACACGTTTCCGGTCTCCATGTATGGGATAATTATACTTATGCGTTGCGATACGGCAAACAAACCACCCAAACCTGCTAACTTGTGGCAGAAACGGCCATAGTTCCGACGTTCGTAACAAAAATATGTAGGAATTTTTTCTAAACTTCGTATACCTGAAGAGCTTGATGAAACAGTCTGTGCAGTGGTATTGTTGGAAAGAAAGTTGTGAAAGTTCACTGGAACTTACAATTTCAGGAAGAATCTCAGCAAAAGACTTCTGTTTCTCTTCGTTAACAACTGCTTGTCCTTCGATTGGAACAACCTAAATGCAACATTGGTTAGTTATCAAGACCGCGGAGGAATCGCAGGAAGCTTAATCTTGAATGGCATGGCATCAGTTCTAGCATCCTTCCAATTATACAACGGGCAAAAATCAAGAAAAGCCGTAGCAAATGCATGTTACAAGTGCAAATTAAAATAGTGAACATGCTGTAATCACTAACGACAACAACATGAGTAACTTCTACAAACGCAAATAGTACTTGCCACACCAAAGTATTTGCCGTCAGCCAAACACAGTGCACGCCTACACAAAAATTTATCGTTATGCAATCTATTAGTTTGACCAATTTTTTCAGTTGATCTCGAAGTTTAACAGCATGGGAAGAAACTAGAGTTCGACCGATAAGAGGCGTTTTTGGAGCTGATACCGATGTTTTTCATTGTCGATAACCGATGCCGATATTTTTGCATCACTCAAACCTCAGTTGAAAGACATCACTTCACTGCGACGAAGAACCGCAGTCGCATAACATCGAATTCTGCGCAAGTCTGGGTCGCTAAAACAGTCAATCACCACAGCACGTACCCTGATTTATTCGCAGGCAGTCATCTGCTTACCGTGTAAAAACCTGCGAGCTAATGTTATGTCAAAGAGCGGTTTATTGGGACGTTTGCAAAGGGGTGTGTTCACTACCAAAGGTAGTTGGAGGGATGCGCGCCGTAAGGAACAGGACAGAGAATGTGCGTTGAGCAATCAGAGATGATGTAGCGACTTGGGTGTCCGAACACTCCATGCAGAACAATAGCGTACCGGCTTTTATGAGCAAATATTGCCGGTATGTATAGGCGGAATTTTGCCGATACAATCACGGTTTCTTTACGGTTTGAACATGGTGACCGTTAAGACATTTTGAGAAACCGCAACTATTTCGTATGAATACCAAGATAGTCATAAAGCGATGTATTAGCATATTTTCTTAGTAGTTATGCAGTGAGGTTCTACTGCATTTTGAGAGACCGTTTCGGTCCTTGAAAAACACTGGATTTGATACATCGGCAACTTCGCCATCGTAGATCGGCATGTCCATACATCGGCCGAGCTCTAGTAGAAATAACTCGTAATTTTATGATCAATGTTTTTGTCTTTTCAAGTAAAGAAATGGCATTCACTGTAATAGAAAAAGCATTTTGTGCACGAGAGTATGCTTGAGCACAGTCGAACACAACTGCACAGCGTGCATTTGTAAGAATTCCAAAAAAAGTACCAACTGCCGCTGCAGTACAGATTAGAAAATGGCACATGAAGTTCGAGGAAGGTTGTTCGTGTAGAGTCAAGGATACGAACGACCGTCAGAATCCTGTGAAACCATCCACTATCTTGTGAAATTTTATCTGCAAAATCCTTATGCGTTTGAATTCCTTAATTTGATTTTTTGAACAAATCTTGCAAAATTGCGCAACTATTTTACAAAATCTACAGATGTTTGAATTTCTTCACCTAACTTTTATGAGTAAACCTTGTTGTTGTTCTACTAACTATGTTCAATTTCATACGCCCAGAGTTTGTAGTTACTCAGAATCCGATATGTAGAATGCGTGAGTTTGCCTTCGTAACGATGGCAACAGAATCTTTACAGAGCGCCTTAGGCCTATGCACAGCTTAGCTGTAACAGAGTTTCTGAATTTACACCTGTACAGTGCATAATGCATGAAAAAATGTTTTTTTTCTTTTTTTTTCAAAAACGATAAATTAGACAACATACCGCACTACAAGTAATTTGTAGAGCGCAAACGCATCAAGACATTTTTCGAAAAAAACTGCACTTAAAACAAGTAATTAATGAAAAGGTTTTATGCGGCCACTTTCGTGATAAACCAAAGAAAGGTGTGCTTATGCGCAAGTCACTCCTCCGCAATGCTATAAGCGCGAATATAAACTACGGTAATTCTAGCATCAAAACAACGAAGATTTTCGAACCATATGTCAATTTTAAACATATTCTAGAGCAGGGGTTCCCGACCATTTTTATTCCTGCATCCCCAGACCTCGCACTCCCTAGCGTTTTTTCCATAATCCATTGCACAAGAAAACAAAAAGCCACAAGAAATAATGAACAGATGCTTTTCCTGTCATTAAGACGGACGATTCTCGCACGGCTAGTTGAAAATCATTGTTCTAGAGCAGGGCTTCTCAAACTATGGGTCGCGACCCCATTTGGGGTTTGGGGTCGCGAAACAAATCGGCTTGACAAACCAGATATAAATGTTTTTGATAACTAATGGGACGTCTGCATGCATCATTGACACCTCGACTATCCATCAAGGGATTGCCTAGAAAAAAACTTTTTGAAAATGGGTCGCAGAACAAAAAAGTTTGAGAAGCCCTGTTCAAGAGATTGCATCGGCAATTGGACAATAGCCCTGTTATGTTAATTCTTGAAATCACGAACCGTAACACTACTGATTAAATCAGTAAGTTTAATATATTGGGAATGTTGCTTGACATCAGCTATAGTAAATTAACAGGCTTATGAACTTCTTACTGTGCACTGTACATGATCATTTTTTGGCTAAAAAACGTATGGTTTGAAAAAACTCGGACTTACCGATACACTTTTTTTAGGTGACAGTGAGCCATAGTGAAAGTTAGTTAGTACAAGTATTATACCAAGTCAATGTCACTGAGCAAGCGAAATGCCAAATTTTACACGTCAACAACCACACTAAAAGAGGTAACGTGTTCCAGACAAAACGCAACAGCAGTAAAGCTTAACGAAAGGAAGTCTAAAATCACAGAGAAAGCGTGAACCGTAACTGAAGTAACGGGTTCACCAAAAATCTGCGCAAGTGCTTGTTGTTGCGTTACAGTATGCTGCTTGCAACAAGTAATGAAAAACTAGACAGACCAAAAGAATTGTTAGTTACATCACAATGTAACTTTATCCAATTTCAAATGAACAAGAGTCCAGTACGCTTAGTTGCTATTGCGGATCTTGTCATAACTTGTCATAAAAGAACCCAAAAAACATTATGTACCTTGCTTGTTACGGACAGAAATTATGCAACAATTGCAAGCAAAACATGAACAATTAGAAATACGATGTTTACGTTTTTATTATCCTCAATGCAAACCTGCCACCAGTCACCAGCTAATGTCTCGTTGAGGGGATTCTCAGCTGGTTGGGGCAACTCGCGAAAAACAAATATTTGCTCTACATTCTCAAGCAAAATAGGGGCTTTGAATTCTATTTGATAGGTATTCAGAAAAAGACACCGTAGCGACAAATCTGCTTCAATGGCATAAGCCAAGGAATGCGTGCAAGAGATGAAAGACAAGAAAGTTTAAGAAAAAAAGAACAAAAGCCATACATATTGTTAAACTGGACAAAATTACCTTCAAAGCATTGTCTTTCTCAGTGTTATTCTATACGCATGATCGTTTTTCTGCCCAACGTTCTAACTGGACATCTTTGTTGTACGATTCAAAATATCAACCTTCTAAATGCAATGATTGGGTAAAACTGCTTTGTTTTAATCAAATGTGACTTCCCATGACGAAGATATTTGCTAAGGCTCGATGGAGAAACTAATCGCCATTTGTTCCAAAAAGGGGTTAAAATAGGATCGCTTTATTTTACATATGCATCCGCCCAACCAGATGCGATAACTTACGTAAAAATAGGGGAATCTCAACACTGAACCAACTTCTCAAGGGTTCATGAAAGGTCAAAATAAAGAAACTGTGATCCGATACTCGAAGCAACGCAGACACGGACATGACCCAAGCTAAAATCAAGTCAAAACCATACAGCAGTGTTTTTCAACCAGGGTTCCGCCGAAACGGACCGAAATTGCCTGGGACGAAATTCGCAACCACAGTTCTGAGCGGTTATAGCAATATCACTGTTTCACAGTATCCTTTCCACTATAAATCGCATTGAAAACTCTGTTTATCAATTGCTTTGACTTATTGCTCGCTTGGTGTTATGGAACCCTTTCCCAGGGTTCCATGAGCAACGCAAACATTTGCGGAAGGTTCCGCTACAGCAAAGAGATTGAAAAACGCTGCCATACAGGCTTGCTTCCGCTTTTCCGGAAGTTTCGCATAATTCAAGACATTTTGATCTTCCGATTTCTGTGAGGCTGCACGTTTTACAAATTTAAGTAAGAGTAAACCTTTTCAAGAATTAAAAAAACAAATCAGCTATAATGGCAAAAATACCTTGATGGCAACAACTTGATCATCACTTGCATTAAGTCGAAACACTTCGGCATAAAGACCTTCACCGATTTTCTTGCACCCTTTGTTGATGAACAAAACTTTTTCGAACGGTAGAGGTTGTGACTGCTTACATTCTTGTAAGACTTTATCTCTGCTGGTCAAAACATCCGCGAAGGCTGATATGGACTTCGAGTGGGAAACGAGTTCCTAAATTCAATGCAAAAGATTACAACATAATTTTAAGTGATAAAACCAAACATAAATACTAACCACCGTGGTTTTCTTAGAAAGACATGACAAATGATTTGACTTCACATCAAAAGCATTTTTTTCACGCAGTGCCATGGCGTTGAGTTATGCCCGTCCTAACAGCGGCAAAAAGATGTTTGCTTGATGTATAACGAATTCAGACACTACTTGTTTATGACATCACAAAAACTAATGTGAGCACATAAAAATCTTTACTAACCTCTATATCGGAAACATTTAGATGGTTTACTGTAGACGGTTCCATATTGATTAGCTGCGATTTAAGCTTTTTCTTCACTAGCGACAATGGTGAATCAAACTGAAGAAAGCCTCCTTGAAGGTCGTACTTTTTTCGAATATCGGATAGAGGTAATCGCAGCACTGGGCTGCCCGTGCGCCGCAGTGGAGTAGACTGAACAGGGCAATGTTTTGTATTAATACTCCAGTTTGAACATGACTTGCTAAAAACTAATGTGAGTACATAAAAATCTTTACTAACCTCTATATCGGAAACATTTAGATGGTTAACTATAGACGATTCCGTATTGGTTAGCTGCGATTTAAGCTTTTTCTTCACCAGCAACAATGGTGAATCAAACTGAAGAAAGCCTCCTTGAAGGTCGTACTTTTTTCGAATATCGGATAGAGGTATTCGGAGCACTGGGCTGCCCGTGCGCCGCAGTGGAGTAGACTGAACAGGGCAATGCTTTGGATTAATACTCCAGTCTGAACACGAGTTGGTCAAGGCCTCGTCCACGTTGAAGTCGGTCGTGACATGGCCACAGATATAAGAGTTTTGAAAAGACTCTAAGGTGTAGTTTGCTTCAGGAAAAGCATGAGATACGGAAACAGTAGTTGTTCCATCCGTTATTTTGTAGTCGGTCTTTCGTTGTCTGCGTGCACGGTTTACAAACACTGCTTTTGACGAATTCAGGGCGAGCCATGGAACTTGAACAGAGGAGTTGATGACGTTTAAGCTTGTGTTTTCCACTGCCCTGTTTTTGTGCAAGACTTCACGTTTTGGTGATTGACCAGCAGCAGACTTTTCTTTATCAGAAATCCAAGAGGCAGGTTTCATCAACAGGGGTGATTCGCAATGTGTGCTTGATTGCCTTTTCCTGTAGCGTACAAGAAAACTTAGGACATCATGTGCATATAATAAAATTTTGATAACTCTTGTGGAAACTTTTATTAACAACCCCAAAGACTGATGGCCTTTCTCAAAATTCACCACAGTTTTTTTTTCTAAAGTATTTGGTCACACAAGCAACGATTTTGTATAAAAGCGCACGATTTCCAATTTGTTTTACAGTATATATTTGCCAGTGGTGAAACATACCGTAGCGATTCGTCTGCCTACCTACGTGAAAGTTAAACACTGCATTTTTAACTAGATCACAAACTAAAAATTACACCTGTGAATATTTATTTTCAGACTTGGCAATTCATACCGAGCTGAAACGCTGACTATTACTGTTACTGTTACTAAGCCTTCAGTAAACGCTGATCACGATGCTCAGCCCAGAACAGTTTGCATGTTCTTCTTTTGAGCGAGTTGTTGCTGTCCACTGCTAGGCCGCACTAGATCTCGGGACAGGTGTGAGCACTGAGCAGCCTTTCGGTTGTCTCGTCGTCCAGAACCGTCAGGCCGTACAGTCCATGGGGAGCTCGTTTGCATGTCTGACAATGGTCCAATCAGTCACATAAGTAGAGGTTTGAGCAAGGGCGGGGGGAACATAGCTGAAAAGGCCCCACTAACCAACACTTATATAAAATGTGAGAAATGCTAGTGAATCCGGATGTCGATGGCTATACCAAAACCCTAAATCACTGGAAAAGACTCCTAAAAACGCAAAAAGACAACCTAAGCTTGCCAGGGGGGCGATTCGCCCCTTTGCCCCATCAGTTATGCCACTGGCCCAATCCACGCAAGAAAAAATATCCAACTTACATTTTATGATTATCCTTCGATTTTGAATGAGATGATTGAGACTTCCTGCGATTTTCATGTAAAAATTGCGGTGTACCTTCTTCAGAATCCGAAAAAATGCCATGCTTGATGAATGGTTGCTCTTGGATCTGTAACCAACTGTCGTCATTCTGGAAGTTAAAAAAACGTACTTTAAGGTTATTTTACTTTACAAAAATTAGATCGATAGGTAATAGAAAGGTTCAGTAAAGTCACTACACGCACATCCGGTACGAAAGAATAAAAACACGCATAGTTGGAACTAACACACTAATGGCGTTCACACAGAAAGCACAAATAGAAATAAAGATCATGCTGCAGTGAATAAGTTTTGTGGAAAATTTATTTCTACAGCGGTATGAGCAGTGAGCACAGAAGACTGCGCAGTATCTGGCATCATTTAGGTATTAGCGCCACTTTGCGATGAAATTGCTTTTGGTAGAAGACGGATGTTTAGTTAATTACACAGATATTAGTCTGTTGTTCTGTGTTTGTATTTCTTTGTTGGCAGGTGCTGTTGAGGATTGCGAGTTTATAAGTAAGACGTGGTTAGCAGTGCTTTACAGGAAGAGGTCAACAATGCTTTACAGGAAAAATGTGTTAGAAATTCATAATCTTTCAAAACACACAACAAACTTACGTTATCAACACTTCACCTGCTCTCATATAAATCACTAATATACTAAAACCAATTGTTTTGGACTAGCGAACTCTGCGTTCACAGTTTCAAAACAAGGCTGCAACTAAAACCAGTGTTTCCCAAACTGTGTGCCGCTGAAGAGGCTGAAGTGTGCCGCGAAAGTTTTGTTTTGACAAAACCTTCTGTATGTTACATCACTTCCGTTACAAACTTTGTGAAGAGTAGGTTTTTAGAAAGTAGGTGTGCCACGGCCAAATCCAGTATTTATTAGTGTGCCGTAACGAAATATAGTTTGAAAAGCGCTGAAATAGGCTATAATCAATAGCAACAATTACAAGCATTTAAAACTTGAAATCGTTCTTAAAGCTTGTCACATTTCAAAGCCCACTTTTCCGTCGTTACCTAGCTGACACATATGTCTTAGTATATAGGAATTATTGGAATAACTTTAACGAAACTGTTTGTTCTGAACAAACACTGGCTAAATTGACATATTTAAACACATGAAAAATAAAAAGTGTTACGCAGAACAAAATGTGCTGTATTGTTTGTAAATAACAACTATGAGGACATAATAGGCAGTCAGCTGTGCATTGTGTCCATTAATGCATTTTCAGTAGAATCTTAAGGTTTCATTGTTTTAGATACTCAGTTTCTTTTATTTTTCAGTTAATTACACAGATGAAACTCAGAGTGCCAGTATATTTCTTGAACTCAAATTGGCAGTTAACACCTATAAATTGCAAGCAACTACTGTACATCATAGCTTAGATCATATCAAACTTACCTGAACATAACGTAAACTGTTCCGTCCGTAAGTAGAAACAGATCTATTTAGACCCATTTGAAAAGAAACATGTTCTTTAAAGGCTGGTTTTTTCTTTGTGACTTTGGCCCTAACCTTACCCATAATACATATACAGATCACATTACCCTCACAAAAACATCAGCCATTCAACCCTGGCTGTAGATTGAATTGCAGGACAAGTTACATTCAAAGCTGATTTAGAATTTAACTCACTAACTCTTTTTAGCAATACCCACAACATTGTGGCATGTGGTCAACCCACTGTACCATGCAGTAAACCAAAGCACTCAGCAAAAAAATTAGTCAACACAAGCTAAGCATGCAATGAAATCTATTGCTCATATTGTTCTATTCAACTCAACACTGACTGTTTTGGTAAGTCTACTCATTGTAATCAGCCCCCACATTCAATAAAACTAAATTAAATTGGAAACTAGAGATGTAATCTTTGCAAAGAAAGAACACTTCCATGCTATAAACAGAAGGTCATGGTATCGCACCATTAAGTGACTAACATTATATATATTAAAGATGTTTTAACCAAAATGAAACAAAAACACTCCCAAATAACAATTTAAAAGAACTACATTTTCACAACACAAAACATATTTCTCATGCAATATCAAAGCAATTTCTTAAACTTTTTGAAAATATTGTTAGGAGTAATTTACTAATTTCTAAGTTTGAAGTTTTATGAATATGATACTATTGCACGAATAAAATATTACGTTACAATTGATTGTTGATGCACAAGTCTTAAAATGACAACAACCAACACAGCGAGCAATCAAGTCCATAAGACTAGTAGTTTTTTCTTTGTTTGTTGTAGCAAGCCCATTGTAAGAAAAAACAAGAGACCAAGATGAGTATGAAAAGCAACAAAACAACCCTCACAAATATTTGCAAAAACATTCACTGTGCCAAAAATGATTGCTTCTACATGCATGAGTGCACATTTTTGTATTGTATGATGCAATAAATACAAGCAAATTTCATGATTGTTGGACTTACTGGCAGTGTTAAATTTGTACACAGTAACTATTAGTGCTTATATCACCAAATATACCAGTTTTCCTTGGAAACATGGTTAAAAAATCAAAGAATATTCACAGTTACAATTGATTTTAGTCTGAAATTGTGTCAAGTTCAACTTCGTTTCTTTCAAATGATACTGCTTACTTGAAATCGTTGCAATGGTTTAGGGGAAGTATACTGTTCCTAATTGAGTTATTCAAGTAAAAAACTTGCCATTCAAAATAATTGTGCCATGTTTGAAGCACTTGCATTACACACTACCACAAATTTTGCAACAACATCTCATTGAAAAATGCTATACTTTTCATATCAGAAATAATTTAATCAAAACCCAAACATATTTAAATTTTAGGAAAAATTTGACATACCAGGTAAATTCACTGGCTAAGAATGATTAAAGAATCAGTGGATTTAGCGTTTATATGCCAACTTAGGATACGCATATTCCAACATCGATGAATTACCAGTAAAGCTAAAAACCATTTTGAATTTTTAAAGGTATGTGACAATTTACCACAAGGGCAAAGCAGCTGACTGGCTACCTAGCCACTACTGGCTGGTGATCTCTATATTATGGTAGGATTTTCAGTTTTGATTAGAGCAGGGGTGGGGAACCTGCGGCCCGCATGAACATTTGATATGGTCCACATCAGGATTTTCTTTACCTAATTCACAGTACAAATTGTGTCAAAATGAAAGTCCTTGATGAGCAGGTACATAATATAGTATGTCATAAGATGCCTCCATATCCCTCGTAGGAAGAAAAAGGTAGACTTTCAGGATAAAATTAATTGTTATTTGTGGTCCGCCAGTGATAATCCACGATTTATGTGGTCCGTGATAGTAAGTAGGTTCCCCATCCCTGGATTAGAGGTTGATAGCTGCATCCACATGCCGATATGGCGATGTTGCGGATGTATCATATTGGCAAAATTCCGACAATATATATCAGCGATATTTCATCATGAAAGTCAACATGCTAGTGTTCTACATGAGTGTTGGGAAACCCAAGTTGCTACTTTGTCTCTGATTAATGTAAATTCTCTGTCATGGTCTTTGTGGTGTGAGCCTTCTGACTACATCAAGCAGTGCATAATAATCAGACCACTGTGCAATTGTACCAATAAGACGCTCTACACCGTAACATTCACTTGCAGGTTTTTGTGGGGTAAGCAGATGACTGCCTGGGAACAAATCAGGGTATTATCTGTGGTGGTTGACTGTTTTAGCTACGCAGATTTGCATAGTATTCACTGTTGTATGGTTCTTCATCACAGTGAAGTGATGGCTACCATTAGTAATGCACCGCACATTGTTGTTCACCCACTCGTGAGATTTGAACATAAGCACATAGGCCAGCATAAGGGAGTACTTGTTTGTGGATTTGCTTAACTTTGAGTTACTGCATTAGCCACAATGGATAAAAACTTCCCATAACAGTACATGAAAACATCTTGTCAGTTGGTTAATTACCATTAACACTGGCGTCCGGCTGCTTTCGGGGATTTTCGGAAAAAAAACGCCTAAACGCACGTGGCTTTGCGCAGGAATATCTCCACTCCTGTTCGGGTTACAGACCTGGTCGAAGCGTCAAAAGACCCGGCAAGTCTTCTAGTCTGCACTCAAAACAAAATTTTTCGCTTGGGG
>JGI24159J19872_10001162_pt1 | contig 28033 bp, 15 predicted proteins | sample Ectturendosymbi4_FD_19872 | JGI IMG/M metagenome (IMG submission 19872)
ACAAGTAGGGTTTATGAATTCATCTGAAAAGAATTATCACTTTAAGTAAGTAACTAATACAGCTGAAGGTCGGAGTCAGTCCGGAGTCGGAGTCGGATAATCGAAATCGCCAGGAGTCGGAGTCGGATGACGGGACTTCCGACTCCACAGCCCTGGTTAGTAGCCACCAAGTTCAATGTAACATTCCTACCTTTGAGGCTCTGCTACGTAAATACAAGTACCTGTTTCTCAAAGGTGCAGAAAATCTAACAAGGTATGGTTACGTGCTTTGATGCAGACAGATTGTTTGTACTCGTCACTATTCTTTGAACACTATAATCGCATTTTACTCTGTGACTGAGTGATCGAACTTTGCAGTGTCCAATTGATCGCTGGCGTGGCAAGCCACAATGCTTACGCATTTTACCTAGACTAGTCCAATTTAGGAATTAGCACCCTACTCCGCAGTAGTGCTGTAACAAGTGTTACGTGTTTGCTAACAACAGTGTTAAGAATGTGTCTGTAACCTGTTTCTGTTTTGTCTGTTTTTATCAACCTGCGTTCTGTACAGTGTGTGTGTTCATACTATGGACTTCGTGTCTGCTCATAAACAAATAAATTAAATTAAATTGAACAGGAATTCCTAACCTAGGAGTGTTAAGTAAAAAGTGATCCAATTGGACTTCCGGAGTCGGAGTCTGACAAAAACATCCGACCCCGACTTCTAGTGTTGTTAGGAATCCGACTCCACCCAAAAACCTCCGACTCCGTACGACTCCGACTCCGCAACGCTGAGTTAATCATTATTTATATACGTAGGTTAGCGCTGACGAGTCGTTTGTGTTGTATAGGCCTACATGTCAATCTTTTCATTTGATGAATTACACGTTATTACTGATCTTAACAGACAATCTCATTCCTACTAATAGTGATTACTTTGAAGTCTTTGCAGTGTCAATTTTTACGATGTTGTGAGACAAAAGTAGAGCATGAGTTAATTTGAATTAGTTTGTTTTTTTTCTTTGTGTTAGATTAGACATGCAGCTAGTCTACTAACANTGATAGCATTGGGGTTCAAACAAGATTTACTTTTCGGATTTGGATTGGATTTTGAAGTAAAGTTGTTGTTCCGGATTTGGATTTGAAAAACATAAAACATAAAAGTCCATCTTTACACAACACCGGTAGTAAAAGTACGAGGCCGACTGCTACGATTTACTGTAGATATGGAAAGACACATTAAACCACGATAATCTGTCCAATGTATCCTATTGTGCGCTTCTGGCCCTTCAGTGAAAAGCAACGAACCAGCTGTACCTCAATGTTAGGTGGAACACCTGATCGCGAAAATTTAGCATAACACTACTAGGAGACATAGTCGAAACAGAAATTTTGCGCCAACATTAATTATAATTATGCGTCACTGAAGCGAAAAGGGTCATTTCTTCCTGTGCAAACTAACGGGGTGTGTCCATCGCATGTTTAGAGATTTTGCAAAAATGACTCGACTCGAGTCTCGAGTTGTTGATTGTGACTCGAGTCGAGTCAGTCGGTGAAAAACTGCAATCAGAACATATCTCCCATATGTAGGAATCTGCGTGTTCCAGGAAAATAAACTTGCCGAATCTTTTTCGACATTCTTGATTAAAATTGGGAGTTAAAACGTACAAACATATAACACAACATATCACACGATTCTGATGTATAGTATCGCTCAACCTTAGGATGCTGCTGTATACAAATAGTAAGACGACCTTTTTTATCAACGGTCAACACTTGCGAGTGACAATTCTCTTATTAAAGTGACCTTGCTGTTATGGGACAGGGCCACCACGGTCATATTCAATAATTTGCACATCTCTAATGTACGTGCAAGTTAGTGTTGCACCGAATCGTTTCAAACTGAGTGAACGAGAATTGATGAAGCTGGATATTCAATAAGTTTCGTGGTATACTGTATAGTTTAAAACACTGAACAAACTGCGCCAGGCAAACGCCTCCATGATGTTTACTCTTAGTTACTCAACGTTTCACATTGTTTGCCAATGTAAACAGAACAGTGCGACTGTGACGGACACTTTTGTTTCGCTTTTGTTGCAGGCGACAAATCTGGGGCACATTTGGAAGGTCAGTTCTCTCACACTGAATTGTTTCGAAGCGAATGAACCAGAATTTTTACATTACATCATTGATAAATTTCACGCTGTAAAATTGATCTTGGCATTGCTGCAATGTGGAGGTTTGGTGATTGTTTGAAACATTTTAGTTTAAATGATATGAAAGAGCCACAGTCATGTCTGCGATAAGATTTCCAAACAAGAAAAAGCGACTGATAAAATTCTCTGCCCCTTAGATCTACGTCGTTGCATTAGTACAACATTTGAACTTTTAAGGGTTTGCTACTTTCGAATAAATTAAACCACAAAAAGAACAAAACGTAAAACTCTGTTCGAAAAAAGCACTTTTTGTTAAAATTTTTAGGGATGGTGCGTTTACACCTACTTTGCTATAAAAAAAGCGGACGAAATTAACGATACTCCAATACATATGCAACCAGTTCTATGCAAACAGTTAATTTCTATGCAATCATCACCTCCGTGATGATTAATATGTATTTTTTTAATTTGAATGCTTTAATGCATAATGGAGAGTTTTTTTTATGGGAAAGAACAGACCGAGTTATCAGTGTTGGGTACGAAATCAGGGTGTCAGTGTCGAAGGCGCAAGGAGTCGGAGGTTTTTGGGTGGAGTCGGTGTAGGAATCCAAACAATGCTAGGAGTCGAAGTAGGAGTCGAAATGTTTTGTCCGACTCCGGAAGTCCAATTGATTTATTTTTTCATCACACTTCTAAGTTGGGAATTCCTATTGAAATGGTACAATTCCGTTTGAAAATTTTAAAACAGAGAATTCTTCCTGTGTACCACGATTTCCATTAATTGCTAGTTGCTACAAAATTGTTAACAGCCAAACTTCATTCACGTTATGTTAAGGAGTGGTAGTCGGGAGTCGAAGTCGGAAACTTTGGAAAGGTCGGAGTCGGACAATTTACCTCTGATTCCGAAACCCTGTACGAAATGCAGGCAGTTTCTGACACGTACTTGCATGAATAAATGCAACATCTAATTCTTCAATGCGTAGCTTACCCACGAATGGAAGAAATTTGCTTATGAACAGATGTCTCAAGCCCACAGAACAAAACAAATTATTAAAAACCTAACACATTAAAAACAAAAAATACTCTTTGAATTAACTTTTATTCAATTTTTCAAGACTTGTTTATTAGTCAAAACTAGTTTTTACTTATTTCAAATGCCTGTATTTTGACATTCCTCATTACGAGAATTTGGTGGGGGCATACAATCAAGCAGTTGCCCCGGGAATCACCAGACCTATCTCCATGCCCCTGGTTGTTACGACTACAGATCTGATGTTTAGGAAAATTTTCGAGCTTTTATGGTTTGACAAACTTCATGTTGAAACGGATTTGGTGTGGTTCCGAAGGAAGTTATTATTATTTTTGTTTGTGGGACATTTAAATAAATGCTGAATACTTTTGCAAAATTCTAATTGCAGCTGTGTGACAACGTTGAGTATATTTGTTATTGTGAACTTTTCAGTTACTGCAACATGCGCTTTATACCACTTTGGCCTAGAAACTGAGCATTTCCATGGATATGATTGTCGAAATTCAGGTCACACAATTGCTAACCTGGAACTTCGGGCGAAGCGCCACTGACCTTAGATATTTCTTAGATTAGTGGATGTGACACATTTTATTTATAGTAGTTTTTTGAAGGAACAATCGACAGATGTACAGTAAAGGCAAGAATGAAGTTAGATAATTACAAGTAAAGCATTAAATCGCAGTATTTCTTTTATTTTCTGCCAACTTTTCAGGATGTTATACGCAAAGACATGCTTTGGGATTTTGCCATTTAAATTTGTCTAGCAGTTTTGCATAAAATCATTTGCCTTCAGTTTTTCGTATGCATTCTTCTGTCTGTTCTTCTCTTTTATGTATTCGCGAGTCTCCCTCCGTCAATCCTTTATGATGTTTTATCACTCAAAACTCTGAGAGTGCATGCTCCAGAAACCCCTAGTCCCTACAGCTCGCATCAGCGGTGATTATAACCAGACCTGACCACGGAGTGGAACAAGCGGGTGCGCTGGATTCGGCATCTTCAAAAGGCTCTGACAAACCCGTGGTTTAGAAAACAAGGTGCAACTCTGGCCACTTTTATCTTGTGTTATCAGAAGATTTTTGTGCCCAAAAATTCTGTCATTAAAATTCATGCGTATTTATACAGGTGATCAAAGAGCTTTTGGTTAGCTTTTGCATTTTATTTCGCTTGTTGCTACAATTCGAGAATGTATTACGGCAATTGGAGTGAGTAATAAAATAGTTTGAATGTTCAATCGTGACCAAAATTTTGAGTGAATAACTTCTCGCGAAACGATTAGATTCTTAACTCTACGGTAGTTAATATTTTCCTAGATTCAAAGGTCTCGACGTCAATTATGTGACGTCACAATCACAGGAAGTTTTCAGACGGGTCCAGAACCAACTATATGCAGGCGATTGCAGGGACCGAGTCAGCTTTCGACGCCCCTTTGTTCCCAACGTATTCTTCGCATTTATGCCGCCATGAACGAGCTGGGTGGGGGCGCCAAAACTGAGTTTGCCCCCGGGCGCGGGAAAGCCTAGGTGCACCCCTGTGCACATTGGCGCACAGAGGCATGCAGATTGTTCCGATCAAGTTTTCTTAGGTTCTTAATAACCACAATCAACTACGCTAATGCTTAACCAGCATCTCTGTGACGTAATAATGGTTATGTTGCAGTGAAAGGAGCCTCAAAACTGAATAACTTTTTTAAAGAAAAAGAAATGCTAGGTCAGCAAGATGGCAAAATAGCAAAGTTATAACAGGGAAAAGACCATCGTTCGCCTTTGTAAACAGGTATAAACCACTAGTGTTCCAAAAAACGAAGTAGCCTAAGGCTTATAAAATTCAAGCTTCGCGGGCCACATGAAAAGACGTGGCGGGCCACATTTGGCCCGCACGCCACCAATTTGACACACGTGCTCTAACTGCTGGAAGTTAATTTGTTTTGCATATGAAAACATTTGTTGCAAAACTCATGAATTCCCAATTTGTCACAGCTTCAGTTTGGAAAAAACTGCTAAACAGAGGTTTTGGAGGTCTGTCACCTTATGAGACATTGCCTGAGTGCACGAAAATTATGTCAGAATTTTAGAGCATTTGCTAACCTTTACGGAAGTCAAGGAATGCGAAAAGATTGGATTGGTCACTATGCACAGCATTTTACCATTAGTTTTGCGAATTCTTAAATATAATATAATCGCTGTTGGAGCGAAACTAATGGGTTCAACAAAACCCTATGGCTTTTGAAAGTTGCATTGCTTTACGAATTCCAAACACTCTTCGCTTCTGCTTTTTTGTGTTTTGCCATTTAATATGAACTTTTTCTTCGTCTTTTGTCAAAGTAGTAGCGATGAAAAGCTTTAAAAATTCAGTGCTATTTTCATGAAGTAGTCTAGAAATACAAAGCGCACAACACCGTGATCATTTATAAACGGAGGAACACAATCAGGAACTGTATTCCTTGCGTTTAATGATTGATGTTTTATCTCAAATTAAAGACCAGTTAAAACTCGATACAATTGCCGCAAAATTTGCCAATGCGTCCTGCTCCCCATTGCAAAATATTCTAATTTGCTGCCCAGTAGGTCTACTTGACAAGAATGCCACCCAAACACCTTTAAGTCAAAATATTTGCCTCTCTTCGGATTGACATTGTGAGGTTTTCGTTCTATGTTTTTACAGGCATGTGAAAGATGACGGCACGGAAATTTTCGCATGGTCTACAATAGAGATGGCGCAGACAGAAAATTTGTGTCCTCTGTCCGCACCGCATCAGCAGCTTCTGTCCGTTGTCCGCACCGCGACTGCATTTGTTGTAGTTTTCACTGTCCGCGTCCGCACTGCATCGCAAACCCAAAGTTTTACCCCCCAACAGCAATTGCCAGTTGCACCCCCTCACCTGAAGCACTATGCACCTCATAACACTTTTCTCTGGGTATACGATTTGCCAATAAATTTAGCAGTCTCTATTTTGCCGCATAGTATTTATTTTGCCTCATTAGTAATAGCACTGCTGGAGCTATTTTGCCTTTAGCCGAATTTGATCGGTTGAAATGGTCCACATTTCATGACAAGTTCGAAACATATGACCTGCTTGGTTGACTGTGACGTCAGAGGCTAATGGAGGAGTTTTGGCATGTCTTCAGGGCTGGCAGATTGTTAGCACCTTCTTGTCTGTGTTGCATGAAAAGTAGGCTAAACCTTAACCATAAACTCTATCCCTAAAACCTGACCTGAACCTCTAAATCCTTATACCGTATTCCTAAACCCTAACCCGTTGCCTTTCTACATATCAAGCAATCGTCCTCAACTAAAGGGAAATTTATAGACCCACCACAGCCACCATATCAGTGGCGTAGCCAGCCCGAAAATTTGGGGAGGCCCAAAAAATTGGGGGAGGCCAAACTGTTTGATTTTAAGCGAATAACCCTATTTTGTTTGGAAAAACGCCGCTCCAAGCACAAAATGACCATATTTTCTAAAAATTTGAAGGGGGCCACGGCCCCCTTGGCCCCCCTGGCTCCGCCTATGCACCATATATATTTAGCATTTGCCTCGTGAAGCAAAACAGACACTACCTATAAATCTAGAAAATGTTTTTCACTTGCAGCCCTGAAAGCATTTTCCTAGTTAGATGCCTACCAGTTAGCTATCCACAGTTCTGGATTAGCAATTCGCATGCCAGTGCATCAGAGCGGAGACTGCAGCACGCCACCTGCAGGTAAAATAACAGCAATATTCTGGCTACGAATCTTCGCGCAGAGGCATCGTCAAAACGCAGGTAAAGGCTGTAGGCTAAACACGAAAAAAAACTGTTGTGATCTAAAAAAATAACTTCCAAAAAATTAGATGGACGTCTAAAAATTTTATAAAACCACGCGACGCGGCCGGTATGCGGTATAATTTCCAAAACCGCACAGCGCGGAACGCGGTCGCGGCGCGGTTGACATCTCTAGTTTAAAACAGGGGTCGGCAACCTTTTGGTAAAAGTATGCCGATTTAAGGTTCCAAACCATTCAATGTGCCAACTTCATCCGTATTTTTGTACAAGTCAAGGTCAATAATACTTCTTGTGAATCATAACAAAATTGATATGCGAAACTTGGAGCTTCTGCGTGCCACTGGATATTGCTGGTATTGCCGACCCCTGGTCTACAATCTCAGAGATTGTTTCATCAAAAAATGTGATAAAAGCAGTTAATTAGATTTTTCAGACTTTTTTTATTACAAATGAGTTAAATCTCGCTTTCTGTTCTTCACTTGCAACTTCAACTTGCTTTCATGTTTTTACGAGTAGTGTTTCTCAAGTCTTTGATAAAAATAGCCAAACTCAGGCCACAAATTTATGGAAATGATTGCACATAGGAAAAATATTGTTGGTGATGCAGAGTGACTGAAACGCAGAAAAAAGTAAATGAAAAGTAACCATACTTGGATATTTGAGCGTTTTAATGCATTTAATGTAGAAATATCTCTAATTTGCATCACAGCTACCAGTGTTTTGACTTTCGTTGGTAAAAATGTTTCCTTTTATGCCCATAGTATCAAGTGAGGCAAAAAGTTAACAGTTAAGTGTTGATGCTGTGAAACATTTTTCTACAAAACCCTCAGTTAGTCTGAACCACTCGAATAAATAACACAGATTTATTGAGTGAATCGCATTAAAACAATCTTCATGCCTGGCTTGGCAAAAAGAGGCTTTAAACAAATAAAACACCAAAGCAGAGTTACTGTATACGGTGAGACTATTGCACAGAAAGACCAGATGTGTTTGTCAGGTCCTACAGTTTCGAAAAAGGGAATGATGACAACTCACGCAGGCCCAAGAGCTGCATCCGGCTTTTCAGGAAATTCGTGATGACCTGATTGTATTTTGTCAACGATACTTTTGCGTGTGACTTGTAAAGATTTCAAAATAAGTTTTCCAATAGCTTCTTAGTCTTTCACCAAAGCATCGCAGTTTTGTGAAATCTTAGCAACAAGCCACCAGTATAAAAGAGAAACTGCCATTTGTAACACTTTGCCACACACGACGTTTGTGCTATAACTTATGTGATTGAATAAACTTACATATATGGAAAAGGAGCGAATGATTTATCGAACCTAATGAGTGCTATTTCTCACGTCAAAGTAAACACATCAGTATTAACCCCCTCCGTCCCGGGCCGACCACTCATGTGCAGAGTTTGCAACACCATAACTCGCCAGCCGATTTTATCTAGAGAGCTGTTCAAACCCTCTACGGATTCAGCAAGTCTTCTAGTTAAAGACTGAAAAAAAATTTCGTTTCGGATTTGGGGTTCTCTGTGGGAGACGTCACAGTGGGGACATGTTTTTGCCTTTTTGGCCAAGTCTACGTGGCCCTGGGCGCCAACCCAACGAGCCATATTTTTGGATCAAGATTTTTTTTGAAACTAAGCTATAATCCGCGTCTAAAGCCCTTCATTGGTTTGCTAGCATATCTGGAGCCGAAATTATGGCCCACAAACCCCATTTTTGACAAAAATAAAAAAGTTAAACAAAAGGTATCATTTGCCATTGCAGGGAAAACTTTGGCCAACCATAACTCTGCAGCAGATTGAGCAAGAAAGCTATTCAAACCCTCTAAAGACTCTTGAAGTCTTGTAATTTAGAATAAAAAAAAATGTTTTGAGTTTGGGCGTTTTGGTTGATGACGTCATGATTGGGGTATGTTTTGCGTTTTTTTGATGACGTCATCAACCGATCCATTGAGCCGATTTCGTGGCTCAAAGTGTTATTGGATTCTAGGCTATAATATGAGTCTTTAGAGCCGTTGATCCGACTTTCTAGCGTTTCTGGTGCCAAAAGTATGGCCAAGAAAACAAATTGTTTACATAAACCTGGGGGATTTCCCTAATTAATTTTCGGTTATTTTGCCATAAGTTGTGAACCTGAAACGCTACAAGGTCAATCAAACCCTCTAAAGCAGTGTTTTTCAACCGGGGGTTCGCGGAACCTCAGGGTTCCGCGAGTGGCTGTCAGGGGTTCCACCGAAACAGACCAAATTTGCCTGGGACGAAATTCGCAACCACAGTTAATACGGTTTTACCAGTAGCCTACCACTGTTTCACAGTATCCTAAGACAGACACTTCGATCATTACATAGGGTTCCATGAGCAACGCAAACATTTGCGAAAGGTTCCGCTGCGGCACAAAGGTTGAAAAACTAAGACTCGTATTATAGCCTAGAATCCAAAAAAACTTTGATCCACGAAATCGGCTCGATTGGTCGGTTGCCAGGGGATGATGACATCATCCAAGTGTAAACAAATATGCATGAACATCCCCCATTATGCAAACATCAACAAAAAACCCGACCTCCCAACTTAATTTTTTTCTATCTGAACTGCAAGACTTTCCCCATCTACAGAGGACCTGAAAAGCTCTCTAGCTCAATCTGCTAGCGATGAGTTATGGCCATGTGTAATATGAGTACAATATACCAGGGTCAGCGTTTGTGTGGATAGAATTGTTTACCAATTTTTTGTTTTTGAGCCATAAGTATGGCTCTAGATATGCTAGAAAGCCAATCAAGGGCTCTGAAGACTCGGTTGATATCCTAGATTCCAAACCATGAGTCCAAAAATGGTTCATTGGATTGGCGTGCAGGGTCAGGTAACCTCAGCCAAAACGGCATGAAAACATGCCCCCATTAAGACGTCACCCATAGAGAACCCCAAACCCCGAACGAAATTTTTTTTTTCAATCTCAACTACAAGACTTGCCGAGTCCGTGGAGTGTTTGAACATCTCTTTAACTCAATCGGCTGGCGAGTTATGGTGTTGCAAAGCTTGGTCAAAAAAGTGACCGGCGCGGAACTTAGAGGGTACCTATATCTGAAGATGATGCTGTACTGTCTAATATATCAGAGGGAAATTTCTGAAGAATTTAATAGATAAAACAACTTTTTTATCATTCTTATTTCTAATGTATCGGATAAAGAATTGCAATCATATGAAAACAAGCATTGTGCCAAAAAAATTTCACATGATTTCATCTTCACACGCTGCTTTGCCACATGTATCCAATTTCTCATTACTCTTTTTGTTGTTGACTGGCATTTAAGATGTTCTGCACACTTTTCCTACATCCCACCACACATCAATAATCTTGCTCGCCCCTGCAGAGACATTCATTGCACTGTGTGAGTAGTGAGACGATAAAAATTTAAAACTATTTTTATCAAAATATTTCAAATTTTGTAAGATGATAACTGAACTATGGGAATTAAAATATACCGATCCATCGTGTCTTTTATTTCAATCATGACGGCTCACCCTTTATGACATACAATATTTTGTTTCTTACAGGTTCCCATTAGATTTAATTTCAAAGTTGTATTAAGCGCTTGAAGGAAGTAGTAGTAATAGATGGAGGCCAGGGTCTGAATTTTACAGGATTCAGGGGTGATCAGGTAAGGTCTTCCTCCGACCTATATATTTTCCAAAAATCAAATTTTTGCGTTTTGTTAATATTTTCTATTTTTTGATTTCTTTTAATTTTTTTCCGAGTTTTTGATATTTTTTCATATTTTTGGTAATTTTCATATCTAACCTGTCACTGGAGTGGTGAAAAGGCACGTCTGGTCATGCCAGGTTTTTAACCGATTAATAATATGCAAGTCACTGGCGACGAGCTGGCGCTAGCCACGATTTCGTTACTGGAAACTCATCACAGAAGATGATGCAACATTTCGACCAAACTTTCACGTCACTGGCGCCGACCATGATTTCGTCATTGGAATCTCATCACAGATGATGATGCAAAATTTTGGCCAAATGTTCGCGTTACTGGCGCCGGCCACGATTTCGTCCATAACCGTTGCAGTGCAGAATATATTTTGAACGTCAAAAAAAGCGCTGTCTTTTCACCATGTTTTCATGTTTGCGCCTGTTTGCAATGCGCCACGCAATTTGATCGATGTCCGATTTGTCGTATGCCTATTTTGGAAATGCAAAAAAGTAATTTTGTAATACTGTAAAACCTTTGATCTGTGTTGGGGTGCGTTAAGTTTTTGAAAGATGGACGAGCGTTTTTGTCACCCGTTCACGTGCGTTGTAGGGTCCTTTGTGTCAAACAACTTTAAACAAGTGTATCATATCAAAGTTCAGCTTTTTTGTAGGCTTTGTTTGCAACCACCAAAAAATTCTAATGTGCTGCGACAGCTCAATGCTATTCACTTCAAATCTGTGAAAATATTGATGTGGGTTTGCCACGTTTACTTTGAAAGAGGCAATGCACAGTTGTGTACCACGAGAAAATGTTCATGAAAATGTTTTCACGAAACTTGTACTGCGCCTAGGTGTTCCACCGCATTTACAGTGTTGCTGAGTCACCACTAGTTTCAAATAAATTTTAACTTTCTGTTTGCATAAGGCCCGTGGCACGTTTCGTAACTGCTCAACAGCAATACACCGCTTGTTGCGTAACACATCCCTTTACAATCATTTATAACTGCTGTACAAAGCACAGAGACTGCACAATGTGCAGTCTGCGCATGTGCAGTGCACGTGTGTTCATAAAAACTGAGAATCAGTTTGTGTCGCGTAGGTGTGCGGTTGCGTCTTGTTGCTTTGCGAGTTGCGAAGACTGTTTATATATAGTTCTTTGAGGAAATGTTGAAATCGACGACAGGTTGATTGACGTGCAAATGTCTTTTGTGTGCTAGGATTTTGTTTTGCTAGTCTTTCTTTAGGTCTGTTTACGTTGTTAGATTTATGTATATTGTTAGGTATCCAACATATATTTAAGCAGTTTGAATTCTGATGGTGTTAGTAGGTACAACCCAGAACCGTCGCCAGAAAGTTTTCAATAGGGGGTCTTTACGTTTGTTCGGGGGGGCTTAGCATTCTGAAATTTGATAAAAACACCGATTTTTAGTGTTTCAAAGTTCAAGTTGAGAGAGCTTGGAGCTTTGTTTGCAGGGCTAAGCCCCAAAAGCCCCCCCCNCCNTGACTGACCTACACCTCCCAGTGGACGAGGATTCGTTATAATCGACTGAATATTACGGGGAACGTCAACAGCAGTTGCAACGAAAGCGCAAAACTGGGACAACATCAATTTGTAGCAGTCCAGGTACAAGCACCAGTAAATGGAATAATACGATAGAGATGCTTCTTGTTGTTCTCCAAAGTCGAACAGGCCGAACTTTGAGGTGTTTATATAATGATTGATAATTGTCCAAAAATGCCTTGCTTCTGTGTGCTGGAGGTATTTGAGCCTACAGTAATCTCATCGTTTATCTGAAGCACGCTTGTACGAGATGCCAATCAACATTAAAATCAACCTACTATCTCTGTTCAACCCTGTTTTACATTAATCACCGACTGCAGGCAAGAACGTTTGTCTCTTTTCTTTATTTAATGTTATGACCAAACTCCTGATCTCTCCTGTTTGTTTCAGTGTAGTGAAGATTCCTAACTTACCTTATCTGGTCCGTCTCCGAGGCCAGTGTTTGGGGGGACCCGAGACAAGACTGAAAAGGGGGACCTTGTAATGACGCCATCNTACTCAANCAACCGTGATAAGACCTTTTGATCAAGCCTAACAAGGAGATATGCATGCCACCCAAGGATACGTTTCTGAGAATACAGCATGACTGACATAACAAAAAATGCAAAAGGGTATTCATGATACACTATTTTAAAAACATTGAAAGTTACGAAGACAAAGCTAGCAACACAAAAAAGTTAAGCGATAGCAAGTTGGAATCGCCTCCCATTTCTCTGCATTCACCATCAATAAACTGGAAAGTTTATAACACGCTTTCCCCCTGAAAAAATGCTTGGTTTCCTGAATTTGTTCACAGCCATGTACTTAGGGACTCCATGAAACGACAGGNAACAACCAAGCAATTTCAAAAAACTAAATTTGATTTAAATCTCATCCTTTTAATTACATTCAAGAACATGGCATACATACAAACTCATCCAACCTGAGACTTGTCTTGAAAAGCTTTGAGGCTTGATGAGACAAAGCTGCCCCCACCTTGCATTGACACGAGTTGTTTGAAAAATATACAGAAGTGGCAAATAATTCATCATACAGTTTTGCAAACATTGCTACCACTGAAAGTAGGCTAAACAAATGTGTGTTAAGAAAAAACGGTTCAAGAGAGTACCTACACATTACAGGTGCTGTTGGGGGCCCTTCAAAAACAGAATACTTATGCATTACAGTGGCTATTAGGGCCCTTTTGAAAGCACGGTACCTGCACACGGGTTTCTCTTTGAAAGCAGAGGACTTACTCATGATCTGCTTCGGAGGGACAGGCCTATTATATAAGTGGACAATAAGTTTTTCACCAAAAATGAGGAAAATTTACGCCCGAAACAACTCAAGGGGGCCCCTGAATACGGAAGACCCGGCGCAAATGCCTCGCTCGCTTCCCTTTAAATCCACCACTGCCAATGTTGACCTGTATGATATGCAGTGGCTGTTCTACGGGGGGTCTGGGTGGGCCATGCCTCCCCCCAGATTTTTGCTGGCCCCCTGCTGGGCCCCCCAGTTTTTTGTGCTTAATGTTACATTCAAGTTCGTTTGATTGACATATACAGCAAATAACTTTCAGCCAGCAAAATTTTAAATGATAATTCAGAAGCCCTCTTGCCATGAGCGTCCGCAGAAATTTTTCCAGGGGGGGCAAGGTTGACATGTTGCCTATCGTTTTTTCAGATTGCTGACGATACAATGTAGAGATGTTCACAAAACGTTTTATCCTTTCTGCAGTCTGCACCACATAGAAAATGCTCCATGTTACGGCAACAGTCACAAAAAATGCGCTTCGTTGCAGTAGCGTAGCCAGCTTACAAAATTTTTGCGGGCTAAATATTTTGAAATTAAAGCAAAAGTATTTGGTTTTGGGACACCGCGTCTCGAAGCAAAAAAACACAAGAAATGCTAGAAATTAGGGGAAACATGACCTCTTTTTCCCTCCCCCTAGCTAAGTCTGAGCTTCGTTGGCAGCAATAGCGAGGTCCATTACGGTAATTTACACAATTGACTAAGGATGCCATGCGATCGGAATTTCCCGGACATGTCCAGAATTTCGTTTTTTAAATATGTGTCCAGAAATAATTTCAATAAAGCTCTAATCTTCGGATTTTGACAGGTTCAGAGGATCTCATCATTCGATCCTCTGAAAAAAAATATATAATCAGGAATGGGAGAGGAAAACATGCCTTTCTATATTGTATCGCTTTTAGCCTATTACGTGATAAAATCTGTGGTAGTGATACTGTTTTGCGGTGGATTGGGAGTTGTAAGAACATACTGAAAAATGCCCTATAGCGCTTGTTTATTGTCGCGAAAAGTAACCATTAAAACTGTCAGGAATTTTGCCATTTCAGATATGGTAGTCCTACAAAAGCATATCTGCAGTTTTTCCAAGGAGGATGCTTCTTTAAAACAAGCATTGCCATGCTTTTTAAATAAATCACAAAATATGACTTTATTTTGCCTACCAAGACTTGTCAGCGTCACTTAGAAACAAGAGCATCAAACGCCTGGGATCTCGTCCAAACCGATCGATCAGGCGTGGATATTAGGGGAAGCGAATGAAGCGGCCGCCTCAGACCCCATTTTTTCAGAGATGCTGCGGGGGGTAGGACATTTCGGTCGCGACATTTCTGTACATAAACAACTGATTACATTTGTTTATTTAAATGATTATATCGGCAGGCGAAATGTCACACTAGTTGGTGTTACACCAATTTGATTAAAGTATGTCTGCATTGAAAAGATAACATGAAAATTATATGTTGATGTTGATTAACTGTTGGATCTTGGATCATGTTTGTAATTTTTTTTAAAACCTTTCATTGATTTAAGTTCGTCTGCATTAAAAAAGAAACATTTAAGATTTCGGAAAGATTTCATAGTCTGACCGAAATGTCTCGAGACCGAAAAGACCAAGACCGAAACGTCCCGTGATAGAAACGGCTCAGATCTCAACGGCCAGGACGAAACAACCACAACGAAAAGTCCTGTTCCGGCTGGGGGGCCCCCTTCGAGAGTTTCGCACTTAGGTTTTACATTGTCTTGCTGAAAAGCTTATGAACCACTCTGCAGCTGTGTTTTTTCGCTTAGACATTTCGGTAAATTTTTGCTGAGACATTTTGGCCACTGAGATATTTCGGTCATTTGTCTCACAGTTACATTAAAACTTGCCGTAACAATGTTCATTAGCCTATATTTTCAGACATTCTGACCGAAATGACTTAATTTCTTTCCGTAATTTCAAAAAAATTCCGGTCAATACCAAAAAAACAGCTGTACAGTCACATTTAATAAACTCTGATGCAAGTCATATGTTTGTCAAGATAAATGTGCCAAAAAGCGCCTCAACAATTAATGCGTAGACAAAGAATAATTCAAAACAAAATGACTTCAAACAATTTACAGTGTGAAACGGGTTTTCACGCAGAAGGAAATTCCCAGAAAAAATCAAAAAACTCCTTTCAGCGAATAAAATTTCTGTATGATAAGAGAAATATAGGAGCTCCTGTTTTGATATGACTTGAACAAATATAACGGACATGGGCCAATTTTAAGACCACACATTGTGCACATGAAATAAAACATATTTTGCCAATGTTTTGGGGCCCTTTCTGAGAGTTTGCTTCGGGCTTCAAAATTCTAATATCCACTCCTGCGATCAATCATCCTTTCAATAAAATCTTGCTTGCCTTTGCTGATTTTTCACGGTGAATGCTCATCATACGTAAACTCGACAAGGGTTCATTCTCACCAGTGGCGTGCAGAGGTCTGATGATGCCCGGGACGACTGCTTGATTAGATGCCCCCCTGCCAAATTCTAGTATTGAGCAGTGGCGCTTGGTGGTCATTGTTACTGGATATACGCTGTTTGTGACGTCACAATATGACGTTATATTCACATTTGCAAACCAACTTTTTGGCGAAGTTTGTTGACACAACATGAATATTCAGGGACGCCAGAGCAACGGTAGGGCAGGGGGAGCAGTAAGAGTTAAATGGAAACTTATAAAAAACAAAAAAATCGTTACCAATTATGTTTGTTTCTGTTCATCAACAACGTTAACCTCAAAAATAATAACAGAAATTATAGAAAATCATTCTAAATTTTTTGGGTGTCCGAATAGCTGCAATAAATTTGTTTAAAGTCGATCTTGACAAACCATGAATTGCCTATGATGCTGTTATGAAAAAGCACCTTCGCCCCCGTTGCCCCCTTTTTGAAAGGCAGAGGAGACAATGCCATGCTTCCATTATCCCGCGTCCCTGTGCATATTAGTCTACACACACTCTTTTTACTCGTTGTTGTAGGCTACACTGTGGCCCTGTAATGAACATAAATTATTAGCGGTCTCCTGAGACACAGCAGCTCATAACTGCAAAAATATCCGGCAGCGCGTTAAAACATGGGAGTAGAACACACTCGGTGCTACGTCAGCCCGATTCGCAGCTACAAAAATTCAAGGCTGCGCGAATGTCATGTCGAATAGCAGTCGATCAGAAGGTATGCGGCGGGGATGTCGGACACCCAGGGTTGACAGTTTGAAACTTGTAAACTACACAAGAATTGAGAATGCGCACAAAGTACGCAAGAAAATTTTCGTTTCTTATTATATGGCTGTTAAATGTACAATTACTAAGGGGAAAGAACAGATACGGGCTTGTGTGAGCCGATATGATCAATCCGCCTGAACTGCCAATTAGTGACGAAGCTCGAAATGAAGCACATATTGCAAGCACAGGTGTGCAACTGTATTAGCACAAAAAACGAAATGTGAAACTTCGTGGTGATGCATGATAAAATCAGGTGAATCATGCACATTGAAATAGAAGAGTTTTGAAATTTGGCTCAGAAAATCAATTAATCGTCCATAACTGTCTTCAGGGTTGATTTAATTGGACCTCACCAAAAAAAACACTTGTTTTTTTTAAAGCCAACTTAAAAAAAACAATCCCACCAAAAGTCCCACTCTTTTCTTTTCCTTTGAAAAATTTACTATGAAGCAAAATGAGAAGCACACTTGTATAGTTAACTGTAATTTTTCTTAATGAAACAAAACGAACAGCAACGAAATTGAAATGACTTGAAAAACATGAGATGGCATTCGAACAGTCTGAGTAAATTCTAATGGTTATCTTCTTCAGCTCTGTAAAATCGGTATATTTTAATCAATTTTTCTGTCTTCTCTGCATCCAAAAGCTTGTTTTGTGTGGGAGTGGCTTTTCTCTCTTTGCTGTGCTCGCTTACCAAGCCTTACCAATTTGGGGTCAATTGACCAACAACACTTTGCGAAAACAAAGATGGGATGCATTTCTTTACCCTGAAATTCGAATGCCATAATAAGTATAAAAAGTTATTACTGTGTAATTCTGAAAATGGCATTATTGTATGATGCAATAAAAACAATTCAGAATGGGTTTCTCTGTTGTTTTTTTTAAGAACAAAAATCTTGTCTCTTTTCAAAAAAGTCCCAAAAACGGATATCAAAAGCACAAAAACCTGGTACGTTGGGTTTTATGTGAAAAACGTTTTTTTTCTCAACACTGATTATAAAAAGATAATTATCTTTCAACCTTTTTTTGTGATTTTCGCTTGATCGCACGATCTGGAACACGTCACGATCAGTTTCAGAGTATAGGTCCCTGGTATTGAAGAAGTTGAGAATTACTGGCATTTGAATACGTAAAAGGTAGTGTTGACAACAAGTTTCGAAATATTAAATCCATGTAGCATATGTTAGTAACCTTGCAACAGGAATAATCATCAAGTTACAGCATTTAAATTTTTGTAATTTAACTCTTTGGATGCCCCCCTGCCTTGGATGCCCGGGGCCATCGCCCCGTTCGCCTCCCACTCTGCACGCCATTGATTTCTCACAAAATGGATTTTTCAAACTTATGGAAGCCGTGCTACAGATTCACTCATGCTTCTTTTCACACAGTATAAAGCTACGTGGCTTACCACTATCGGCAGTCACTGTCTCGCTGCATTACCTGCAAACGTGGCAAGATGTTTTGCGTTCACCAATCGCATGAGGCAAAACGTCTGCTACCGTAACAGTATCAGAAGCGAGAGTTTGAAGATTTTTGCCGTGTTTGTTAAGCAATAAAGACCAACAGTAGAACAATCCGCTCACAAGTTTCACCACCTGTCTCTGCAGGAACAGGAGTGGACATGAGTGAACTGCAAGCTCATCACTGCATGACACCTGAACAGTGAACCTGACTCCTGTGCGGTGTGAGTGTCATACCGGCAAATAAACTGCAATTGCTGGAATTACATCAATTAATCAGAATATGCTACTGACTCTTGGTTTTCTTGAAATTTTTGTTTCTTAGTCCCAATTTCCAGGTGGGGCAAATGCCCGTTTTGCCCCCCTCCCTCCGGACGCCCATGCCTCTTGCCTGCATTCAATATTTCCCAAATGCATGATAAGCTGAGTTGTTGGTTTTGACGGCCGGGCAATGGGAGTTGTTTATGACGACACACATGAGTGGTTGCTCGGATCCTGTGTGAAATTCAGTTAGACCGCGGTTTTGGTGGTGAAAGGTTCAGTTTCAAGATAAGAAACAGTCGTTATAAATGGGAAGATTGATCTATCGTGCATTTGAATGTGAGGAAGAACTGGATTATATTACTGTCAGCAGATTGTTGCTTGTCCCAGTAGGAAAATGTTTGCGACAGCATTAAGAATTGATGTAAGTTATTTATCCGAATTTATCCTGAGTGTAGGCGTGTGTTCTGCTGCCTTGTGTCTCGTATGACTTCGAAGCATCTTACGCAACTGGTCGTGACTTCAGTTTTAAGTCTACCTACACCTGCCCTGCAACCTCATAGAACTTTGTAATGACTCTTTGTAATGGTTCAGGAGCAGTTCTTTCCGGCATTTCAGCTCTTTGACCCGGAGGTCAAGCATTTATATCAGAAGGACACTTGAAAAAATTCGCAAATGCATATACAATTTGTGAATATGATATAAAACATGAAACATTTCTCGCAAAGATTTGCTTCGGAAAGAGTCGCAGCTTCCTGCATCGCTCAAACAATTTATATCATTTAAAGACTCTTACAAAGGTGCGTTTGATTGCTTATACAAGTTGTTACTAATAGCTGTAACCCTTCCGGTCACCAGCGCTTCATGCGAGATAATTTTTTCAAAAATGATTTTAGTGAAAGCATTTCTCAGAAATTCCATGAGCAGTGAAAGATTGAGTAGCAAGGCTCTACTTTCAATTGAAAGGGTACGAGCTGAAAATGAGATTTAGATGGCTTCGTTGATGAATTTGACAGTCGACATGATAGGATTAAGTTACACTGAGTTGATGCTGACATGAAATTCTGACGTAAACGGTGCAGGGATTTGTATGAGAATCGAACTGCTCATTCACTATTTGTCCAATTGTTTCTTTTGGTTTAGTTTAGGTGATGCGTGTTTCGCTTATGACAAGACAAGAGAGAGTCATAAATCAGTGGTTCTCAATCTTTTCTGGACCGTGGACCATCTTTTTTAAAAGTATCCGATGGGCCACTTTGCTATCCTGACACCTCATGAACAACTGGTCGAAACTTGCACATAGATCAGTGAACGTTTTATCAAAGATTTATGGAACTCTCTGTCTCTGTGGATAGGTGGACCGCCTGGACTTCATTGGGAATCGCTGTTATAAATTAACGCAGAGCTTAAAAGTCAGCTTTAGAAGATCAGTCAGAGCAAAAGTCAATGTGAATACAAAAATGAACGACTTTGCTAGAAATATCTGCTGAGCCAGTTTTATGCCTGCTTTTACATCTTGCTATCGGGTACACACCTAAAACGCCGATACACACATACCTATCTGCGGCGCGGCTTTGCTAGTTTAAATGCCACTGGTCGACTGGTGCCGAAACATCGCTGTTGTTAACTGCGTAGTGCATTGAAAGGTCCTTACTTACCCTACCCACGCTGCACGTGGTATTACACTTGTGATAGTAGTTGCATAACATTGTTATTGTTACATCACAAAGTGTTCGTAAACTACCATAAAAACGGATCAGTGATATCGTCACTAATCTGTTGGCAGATGGTTTATTTTAAAAAAAACTTGTTTTGTAGTAACAATAGTTTGACAAAAATAGTTGGCTATCTACAGACCACTTGTCTCTGTGTCAGGATAGCATTCGTCGTTGGAACCAATTCGCTTTCATGTGAATTGCTTTCACTTTCGTGCAGCTGTTTTCGTTCACGTGTGGCCGGCACTGGCACAATTGTGTGCGGGAAATGATGTTTCATTTTACATGTGTAGAGTCAGAGTGTAGTGCTGTGGAAGTTGCATGTTTAGCACAGAATATTCGACATAGCAGTGCAAGCGTGCGATTGCATCTAGTGGCGCTTAGGTGTCTCTAGTAAATAATAACGCTAGATCATAATTAACGATATTCAGTCTCGTCGCCACGGGGGAGCTTTGGTGGGCTCAGCCAGGGCCGGATTAAATGAACGCGTGGCCCCGGGCAAATTCGTGACCGCGAGGCCCCCTGAAAGCTCGGCGCAAGTGCGTAGCGTTTTCACATGCCCTCGGTCACTTCAAGCTACGTTAATAGCGGTTTTTCCGCACGTGACCAGGGATCCCACTGCGGGGTTTTCCGCCCAGATCTGCTTTTTCAGCCGACCTGGGTGCCTAGGCTTAATTATGAAAAATCGCGTTGAATATGGGTTCTTTGAAATTATGAATTAATCAGCGACTTCCATGTGTTCAATAATAGAAAGATAACTTTATATTAGTGTTTGCATGGGCACGTCAGGTGAGAAAGTACGCACACCGGATGAAGCAGAACGTGTTCAATTGTTTTCGTATCCTCATATAAGATTATTGTCGGTGACGGTGTTATACATGAATGTTATTGTCTCTAATGCCAATTAAAGAAACTAATGAAACAAGGGTTAGGACTGATTGTTTAAATTTCGATGTTTCGCTATGAATATAAATTAAAAAAACAAATTTCAATTCGAGGAAGAAGGCATTGGAATTCTATTTTTTGTGGTATTTTAGATCTCGCTGCAGTTCAAGATTGCACAAAATTTCCTAGTTTTAATAACTAATGTAGGCTACTCCTATAATTAGTGGGAGATATCATCAACGGAGTATGTTAACAGCTTTATTAAAAAGGTCTTGAGCAACAAAAAGGTCGTCCAAATGTAAATGCTTGCACTGCAGAATTAAATTTGGAACTATAAACAAACCAGTATTCGATTTTATCGTTTCAATTCAAATAATCACACTCATTAGTTTTTGTTGGTAACACAGGCTTTCTGGGTTTTATTGTACGAATATGCAATCTGGGTTTATCTGAAATCACTGAATGGTAGCCGTCATGCAGGGTTGCAACGAGGGGGGCAAAGGGGCCACAATTCCCCGGGGCGTCAAATTACTGCGGGAGGGCCCGAAATGTCTTAACAACGTCACAAGCAGCCTCGTAGGCTTGGGACATCAGGGGGAGGGAAAACTTTTCTGAGAGGGGCCCAAATTTATAAACGATGTCCAATACATTTTCCAGGGGGGGCGAAAAATTTTCCAGGGATACCTCGTCCCCCTAGTTACCGGCCTGGGCACAAGTACTTTCTTCAATACAGTACACTTGCTTCCGAAAAAACTCAGGTTCGAACATGGGGGCGCCAAACTTGCTTCTTGGCCCAGACGCCATCTAACCCCGTTCCACCATGCCTGCATGTCACTGTTGAACATAGACATTTCGGCAAGTATTGCAGCGAGACAGTGACACTGCTGAAAGCGGTAAGCCGCGCATAGTTATATACTGTGTGAAAAGAAGCATGAGTAAATTTGTAGCAGTGCTTTCACAAGTTCGAAAAATCCATTGTGAGTTTGAGACTGTGATCAACGTGCCCGAATGAATAGGTTTAATCAAACGACTCTTATGTAGGCCTCTTTAAACACAGTATAAAAAGACGTGGTTTGTTAGAATACGTCTATGCAGACTTATAGGATACGTCTTTATCGGTTTAGTTCTGACTCCCTAGTGAGCACTAAGTGCAAAGCTATATTTGCTGTGGCGAGTTTTCGTAATTCATCTGCTCCAATTTTTAAGCCTGCGTGGTGTTCTAACTTTAGTAAGTTGTCCGATATTCTTGTCAATGTACATATAGTGCTACTTACTGCATGAAACAGTTTTGCGACGGTGTCTAACTTTCTTGTTTTTTCACCGCTCATGTTGTTCTGGCCGTTGATTATTCTTAAATTATGACTTACTTGTAGCAAGTGCTCGAAAAATGGATATAGGGAATTTATGAAAAGAAAAAGCATTTCTGGTAGCCGAAGTGTAAAAAACATTTCAGACAAAAGATTGAGAATTGAGGTTGAACCAGCAGAGATTAATGGGGTAGAAAGGGTAAAGCGTTTTGTGAACGTCCGTTTGCATTGCGTCGTCAGAAACCTGAACGATAAGCAAAATTTCGATGTTACCTCCCCTGGAAAAATTTCTGCGACGCCCATGTATGCACTGATTTTGATCTAATTCTTTGGTCACAAAGCGTGGTGCTGTTTGGTTCAATTCTTTGAAGTCACTCAAAAACGATAAATGCCAAAGTTGTCAGTTTCCTTAACCTGTATACGATACGCAGTAATCAAAAAGCTCTACAGTTTTGACGCGCTGTGAACAGCCTAATGACATCAAAAACCAGTAAAGGAGTGTTTTGATATTCAAGCCCAAGCCCACAAAAGCGCGAGGCCCCGGGCATTTTCCCGGTTTGCCTAATGGTTAATCCGACCCTGGACTTAGCCCCCGAAAACAAAGCTCCAAGACCCCTAAATTTGAAGATGAAACACTGTAAATCAGTGGAGTTTTTGTCAATTTTTAGAATGTCAAGCAACCCTGCACAAACGTAAAGACCCTATTGAAGACTTTCTGGCGACGGTTCCGACGATATTCACACGCCTATGTTGGGTTTGATAGGGTTAATCGTAGCAAATCAATCTTCATTACAACGGAAAGGCACCATGCAGAAGAGACATTTATGTTGTCACCCCTACTTATTTTCTTGGCCCCCCAGTGGCCACCCCACTTGTTTCATACTAGAATCGCCACTGATGATATGGACATCATTCTTCTGGTTCCTGCAACAATGTGCAGTAACTTTCATCCAGTCACACGTGCACGAACAATACAGCCGATATACGCGTATTTACACTGATAGGTCGAGGGCAGCAAAACGCGGAAGCAGTGTTTATATCGATTAAATCAGCAAACGACATGCGATCACTAAAATTCTCGTCGTCCTTTACTGCCTTTTGTCAAAGTCGTGATTGTAAAGACAGTTTCAGTGCTTTGCATGCCATAAGTACAGGGAAGTGGAAAAATACAGCTTTGCCAATCAATAACACATAACTCCAGTCTTCGAACACTAGGTTGAAATTTTGTTTTTGCGGGGGTTCCAAGACAAAGTGGTGTACTGGGAGCTGAAAAGCAACGGTAAATATGTCAGTAATACCGTGGGCTCCACATGCAAAACAATTTTTTCTCAAATATCTAAAGATGTTCTGACACAAAATCATGACTCCATCTCAATTTTACGACTCTGCACCAGTAATTACAGGTTAAGCAATGAACTATTTACGCTTGGACTTCGTCCCATTAATGGATGATAATGTGAACATTGCCGCACACCAGACACAGTCAGTCACTTTCCTACCACCTGTCCCATTCACCAGTCACGGCGATTGATGATCAAACAGACAAAGGATAGGCTGTGTATTCAATTTGAACCTACGTACTTATTCAAATAAAAAGTTACCACCCGCTTTACAGAAAACTTCATTACAGGAACCGAGGAAGACCTTTAACTACACACAAATCCGTGAAAACAGTCGTGACGTTGCAAAACCGGCGATATCGCATAGCGTCAGCAAACACTATCTACCAAACTGTAGAGAAAGCACGTTGTATCTTACTCAGCAGGTTCTGCTCAGTTTACCGCTGAGCATGCTGTAACTGACCCCACGAAGTACACAACACGCAGTCGTAGCAGCGTTTCTGCAAGCTGCCTTGAGTAATGGGTTGATCTTGTGACGCAAGGTCGCAACTGTATTGAATTTTCTATACTGGAATTTTCCAAATGTTTAATCGTAATGCAATGGAAGACTGCAAACAAATCCGTACTATCTTTGAAACGAGCGTCATTGATAAACTCGGGAAGCACACGAAAAAATAGAAAATTACTTGCAATGCAGACTTTAGGACCTATCAGGAAAGCAACTGTCTTTTTGGTTAGTCTGCTTCCGAATCGTGGTTGTAGTTGTAGTGATGAGTTGTACTGTGAATTAAACAAAGCAGAAAACTATTCCCAGTGGCAACAATTTCAGGTGTTTTGGGTATCGGGGTGTTTCCATTCTGAATTTCACTGACTTTTTGCTGCAGCAAAAATGAAGTTTTTATGGTTTTGCCTACACGTAAGAACAAGAAAGTTAAGTGCATGCCGATCTATGCATTGAGCAAGCTGGGTACACCAGTAAGCAGAAAAGAGTTTTTATACAAACCACAATTAATGGAGGGTATCATTCGTAAACTTTTTCAATTTGAATGTTCAAATAGCTCCAAGGAATTCCCATACCGACAATGGACCAGCAACGCAAAGTTACTTCAGAATTCATCCACATTTCATCTTTTCAGCTCTGAGGTTATCACTCCGCCTAAAAGAAGCTATTCTAGCACCTTTTCCCAACTCAGTAAGGTGCGGTTTTCTTGTTCAAGTCATTAATCATCAGCGCATGTACGCTGCCCGGCTTTGTTCAGAAGCTCGGAAGTGGCTGGAAGTTGTTCAGGGAAAGAACTGCGCATTAGGACAACGCGCTCACTAATCAGCAGAAAAAGCTGCTGTGGTTGACAGGTTACTGGAGGCAGAGAATACTGTTATACATAACTGCCTCGCCTATGTAGTTTGAGCGAAGTGTCGTTTTCGTGTTTTTCTATGCCGTTATGCAGCTATAAAAGTGGAATGAGGATTTGATATATGGCCAAAGCGTCTTATCTATAAGAAGCTAGTAACTGCATGTGAAATAAAAATGCATGGTGTCCCTACACGAGCAGAACCCTCAATCTGTGAACATTTTTGTAAGCTTGCCCGTGCTAAAGTTCACCAAGCTGAGAGCAAGGTGAAAAATGTAAAAATGTAGTCCATGTCTCCTCTTATTTGCCTAGTTGCAAAGTGCAAATTTGGTAAGCACTTGCAAGCTAAGAACTCCACATTGCAATACGTTTGGTCAAGTGGTGACATGAAACGTATAAAACGTGAAAGTGAAATAGTTTCATTGATTACGCACCGACTTAAGGTTAGGTGACTATGTGAAAAACCAGTAGGATTGACTAAGTTGTACTGTCTTAACCGCTGAGCGGCCAAAGTGTTAGTATGCTTTCACTTACTTACGAGTCGTACATTTAATCACCAGTTGACCTGTCAGCAACGACTGTATGGCGATTGGCGATTTGAAAATTAAGCCTAGCTCACACGGAGTGCGATTGTTGCGATTTTCAGTCTGCGGCAGCAATTTTTTGACGTCACATCCGCTAATCGAGCGACTGATGCGGCTTGCGGCAGAGTAAAAATTGGTTCTACTTTGCCGCACCTGCAGCTTTGTGCTGGTCCTTGGTCGAAGTGTTAGGCTTGGCAGTGAGTGCATCATAATGACGAATCAGATAACTTGAGGGTTTTTTTCAGTTTGTTTGTCACCAAATGCTACTAATAACTCTAGTGATCTGTTCTGTGTTGAATAACAACTAGCCTACAGAGATGAGCACGAATCGGGACTGGATCAGGACTGAAGCCAATTTTGGCCGGATCAGGACTGGATCGGACTGCAATTTTTTTCAAAAGTGGCGGATCAGGATTGGATCGGACTGAGAAAATTTTTGTTGTTTTGATGTGATTATTCTGAAAATATCAAAAATTTTAGTTGTGATCCGATTCCACAGGTTTGCTAAATGGTAGTGTATATTTTGCCATCAAATGCAAAAACTCTGCTGGGACTGTTTTGCAATTCTAACTGTATCCACGTTTGTTCACATATAAGGTTGAGTTCCAGTAGCAATGTGAACATAGTTGAGTGGTGAGTGTCTATGCCTGCTGTGCGATTGTTCTTTGGCTTTGCTCTCACTATTTCCTTTGGCTTAGCTTGATGAGGTTACACCTTTGATAGGAGTGCTTTTAATGTACTTTTTCAAAAAGTTTAGGTTTTGGGTTTGTGTTTAGGGTGTATGTTTTAAGTTTCGGTTGAAGGTTCACTATTACTTAGGGCTTAACTTTAGGTTTACGGATTAGATTTTGGGTTTAGGTTCAACGTTTAGGTTTAGATTTTGGGTTTATGTTTTGGGTTTATGTTTTGGGTTTAGGTTGTGGGTTTAGGTTTTGGGTTTAGGTTTTGGGTTTGGTTTTAGGTTTAGGGTTTTAGGTCATGTAACAACGACTTTACGCTAATCCAAGTACAGGGTGTTTCAAAAAATTTGACATCATTTTGCAATCTAATAACTTTGCCAGTTCCTGTTTAAATAACTTTAAATTTACACAGCATGCGTAGAAACAAGACAAAATTTTGTGCTTGGTATTTGATATGTGTTATCTTTTCAGGTGTAGAAATTTTTAATGGATAAATTATTCGTACTGCGGTCAAACCTGTGTGTTTAAATGGTATTCACTAGCAGAGAAAGGGCGTTTTTTGTGTTGAAGTATGAACAAGACTGTGCAGCGTGCGTTTGTGAGATGGTTTATGTCCCCCCTCTTCCTGCAAAGGTAAACGAGCTCAAACAAAGAATCACTATCGCACTGGAAACAGTTACCCAAGACATGCTGCATCGTGTTTGGGAGGAGCTAGACTACCGGCTTGGCGTTTGCCGGGTAACAGGCGGCGCGCACATTGAACATTTGTGAAATCTTTTATGAAATTCACGTGCCTTTATATTTCTTATTCAAATTTAGAGGAATAAATCTTGTTTTGGTCAACATTAAACCTGTTGACAATCATTTGATTCGACTATGTAGTTTCTGTAATATTTACATGTCAAATGATGTCAAATTTTTTTAAACACCCTATATATCGCCCATTTGTCACTTGACCAATCCAAGCAATTGGATTCTCCTAATGGCAAAATAACTCCAGCAGTGCTTTTCCCTCTGATGCATAATAGACACTTGTTAAAAATTTTCGAAATGCCAAAAGGCTGTGTCTATTTTGCCTCATGAGGCAAAAGCATTGCTGGAACTATTTTGCCTTCAACCAATAGTGTTTGGCTAAAGGCAAAATAGCTCCAGTAGTTCTTTTGCCTCGTGAGGCAAAATAAAATACATGATTTTGCATTGACGGATCAGGACTGGATCGGACTGATGATTTTGAAAAATTTTGCGGATCAGGACTGGATCAGATTCAATTTTATCGGATCAGGACTGGTCTCGGACTGAAAAATTTCTCAGTCTGCCCATCTCTGCTAGCCTACTAGGCCTACTGTAGGTGTGGTTGGTAGGCTACATTGTCAGTGTGATGATGCCTTCTGCCTGTCGTGTTTTACAGCTTATAGCTGTCGGATTTTAATGAGCAACTTATTAGCCTCGTACAACCTTGGCCAGTGATTTATGATTGCAGGCTACCAAAATAAAAAAGTGAAAGAGAATGTGTGCAGGGAACTTACAATGATATGATAGTTGGTGGTGAATGTTTATCAGCAAAAAAGCATATGTTAACAAATTGCCCATGCTACTAGATTGGTCATCACTAGCCTGCAAACCGGTTCAGATATGGCAGGGGTGGCCAACTTGTCTTTGACTAGGATCGACAAGAAAATTTTTTTATAACTCGCGATCGACCGGTCGGTAATAAAGTCACAAGTACAAAATGTCAT
>JGI24159J19872_10001165_pt1 | contig 28024 bp, 17 predicted proteins | sample Ectturendosymbi4_FD_19872 | JGI IMG/M metagenome (IMG submission 19872)
ACATTTCCCCAAGTATTGGTTACCGGTATCACAACAAGGAAAGACTCAGACTAGTCTACACGTACGCGCAATACGATCGCGAGCTACTGGAGCCAGACATCGACATAGGAGAATCTGCAAATCAAGCCTTCTCAAGTGGTAACAGTGGCCCTCAACGGAGGGCGGCACGCATGGGCCACGACCAGAAAAGCTGATGCGATTTTTTGTCGATTTGCTTTTGAATTACTTTTTTTGCAAAATGGAAGTGTTTCCTAAACAAAAGTGAAAGTGTTTTCAAAACGAGAATAGAATTGTTTTCAAAACGAAAATGTTTTTGTTTAGAAAACATTTGCAAAGCGAAAGTGTTTTTGAAATGAAAGTAAAAGGTTTTTGAAACGAAAATATTTTAATTTGCAATTACATTTGAAAAAAGTTTGTATTTTTTTGTTTTTATTCCAAAAAAAAAGTCCCACAAAGAAAATTTTTTAGGGTTGCACGCATGGACCACCATAGACATGTCAGGGTTTGCCAACTGGCAACTTAAAAAAAGTCTGACGCTCATCATATAAACCGCACTGCACAAAAAATTGAAAGTGTCTTTTTTGAGGTAGGCATGATTACCTTTTCTCACGCAAAAATCTTTTGTATGGCAACTCAATCCGCTGTGACGTCTTCCCAGAGACGATACATAAGAAATTTAAGCACAGCCATTGCCGTTATAAAAAACAAATTTCGAATAGCGGCTATCGTTCGTTTCTCATTTATTACACATGAGTTCGCTGCTTCCCTCTGAAGAGAGTGCGATAATGCGGTTTTGCCCATTCTATTGTGTAGACGGACCCGCTGGAATACAAGTACAAGGTAAAGTTACAGCGTTGGAGGGAGATGACGTGGTTTTAACTTGCAACTCTACCGGGGAGCCACAACCTTCTTTCAAGTAAGGATGTTATTAAAAACCACTGGAACGCTAGATGAAATGCAAAAACACTAGATCTAGTGGAAAAACACTAGGAGTGGCACCACTAGCTGGCATTCTACCAGACAGCATTTTGACTTTCAAACCTCGGCTGTATTTTTCTGCAATGCACGCTGTCAAGTAAATCGCTGCTACAGTGCTGAGTGCCAAGCAACAAACCTGTAGNAAAAGTAGCCACGGCAAGGAAATGAGGTAAAANTTGAAAAAGAGACTTAGTAGACCAGCGATATATATCCTTCGAGGTTCGGTGTCTACTGCATGGGAAACAGTAGCTCACTGGTTGTTTTGTTCATATTGACGTTAATATTGATGTTGTTCTTGGAGGCATGCTACATTACAGTATCCCTGAATAAGTTCTATTCATCTTCAACAAGTTCCTGGGATACTAAACATTTGTCTCACTTTTGCCAGGTCACCCTGAAAGTAAGCAAAGTCTGTCAAAAGTAATCACGACAAACAGTTTAATGCAGGTTCTTAGAAAACGCCGTGCTGCTCTTGCCGCGTTTTGCTTGAAATGCATTTCCTTCTCAGTTTATGTTTTAACGTTTCAAGGAGTAAAATTTGTTGCAGATGGTTCAGGGGGAAGGAAAAAAACATTAACAAGTCCAGTCCAATAACGGATGGCGTCAGTGATGATGGAAGAGTTTTAACCTTGGGTAAGATTACCGTGTCGTTTTGAAAATTAAAAAATCGCAACTTCGTGAATCCGAAGTGAACCATGTCGTCACCATCTGCAGCTGGTTTGCTCTTATTCTGCTTTTTTCATTTCTTTTCAAGTGGGTGTTCGTGCTGTTGGGAAACAAGAAAAGTCTGATTTTCAGGTTGCGGGGCACGTTTGTACTTGCTTACCTGTCTCAGTATAGACACGTGCACTTTGCAGTTGCGCGCAAACACTAGTCTTACTTCTATTTTTCCAGCCAAAGCTACTCCAGCAGATTCCGGAATGTATACGTGCGAAGCCTCGAACACGATTGGAGCAAAGCTAAATTCAACCCGCGTCGTCATTCTAGGTAAGAAAGGCGGCAGCAGTTCCGCGATTTAATGCGTTTTCTCGTTAGTGCTGATTGCCCCTAAGACAGGTGCGGGCAGCAGGCGCTCAAGCGGTTAAGTCGTGCGAACACCGTGCGACTGGCTTCCTTGGCGATCGGTCAGAAGTTCGTGTCGAGAGAGTGTTGCGTTTTCAAAAATGCGTGTCGCACTTTCCTCCACGCCAATTTTTATGTCAGTGTTTAAGTTAGCAGGAACAACGCGAAATCCAGTGATTTAAACGGAATCATGTAGCGCGCATCGACGCCAAATGTTTTCTTCGTCAGCAAAAGTAACTAGTCTCCACAGTGGTGACAAGCAAGTGAATCTATCGGCAAATTTTTTTTATAGGAAATCGCGCGTAACACTAGTCATTCCTCAGTCCTACAATCTTATTCGGACTGAAGATATGTTCCAGCTCCAGTAGGATTGAAACAAACAGGCTAAAACTGAACTGGTGCTTGAATACGTTGTTTCACTGTCTATTTGCGCCGTGCTGTTGAATCAGGTATTTTTAGCAGCCAACAGTATGCACTTTCCGCTGATCAACGTGTGTTTAGTAGTTTACTTGAGCTGCAACCGCAAATGCAGGAACCTTTGACACAGTGGGCTGTTAGGTCGTTGTCGGCCGCATTACTTTCATTTATATGAAGTACGGCCGCCAGCGAGTTCGAGTTATATTTATGAGTTACGTTTAATTAAAGAATAGGTTTTATCCGGTATATGTCAAATTGCGTATTCATTCTATAACTCTTTGTGACATCACCATCCAGATTGTTACACATCGTGTCGACACTGATTTTCTTGCCTTGCGTTTGTTTTGCTTCAATATATGCCAGCACGGCCGCCAAACCTTATATTTTAAATTATATGTGGACGGCCTCAAATTTCATTATCGAAGGCCGCGTGCGACCGTACGGCCGCAGGTTGTGCACCGTTGGCCTACTAGGGCTTGCAAAGCCCGTCATGCCCGAGCGAGCACTTGCCAATTTTAAGTGTACCGGAAGTTCGGAACCAGTGACGTCATTGTTTAATAGCGTCCGGGAATGGGAGGTATTGCGTACCCTAACGCGTGATAAGCGTGAGTCACCGATGAAAATAACATGAGGATGGTAATGCTATGGAACGCCAGCTTGATTTTAAATTATCGCTTTTTGAAATTTTGCACCGTGAGCAACGGTCAACCTTGCACCCCTCACGCTACGCAACTGACTAGAACTTATACACATGTAACAGCAACAGTGTAACTGTTTGCTGTTGAATATATGTTATCGTTCATTCAAAGTAGTGCTCAAAAATATATTGTTGTTCGCAGTTAGGAATAAGTGAATAAGTGAATATAAACAGCTATTTGGCGAAAAAAGATGTATTTTTCCTCATTTCGTTTTCGTCTTCTTCGACAACTTGCCTACGTTAGGCAGCTACCGTAGGTTGCGTAACAAATTCCTTATGGTGTGCTGTGCTTTGTATTGTCAGACCTAGTAATCAAGATTGCATTATTGCACATAACTGTGTTTCTAGGTAACTGAAAGTATACTGAGGTGTAAAATTAAGGTAGAGTTGAATATCGAAAGTTCGAGTAGTTTATAGGCAGATTATATCATTATTGCCCGTAACAGCACATGCCGCTAATACTGTGATCCGCTGTAGTTCATAACACCCGGGCATCTTCTTATGCCTCTTACTTCACGAACTAAGTTGGAATCACTAATCCAGTCGCATAGATCCAACCCATCTGTCCTGAACACAACATCCCTATAGCATTTGATCGGGTGTTTTAAACTAAATCCATATCGGGATGGTGAAAAAGCTTTCTTGTTAATGATGCATGGCTTCTGGGTAATGATAAAACTTTTATCAGAATAATTTTAAAAGGTGTTTTTTGACACATTTGGTTTTCATGAGTGGGGTGGCAAGGGCCCCCGTACAAACAGAGCGTCCGTAACCTCACCACACTTTGTACTAAATTTCTTTCAAGACGTAGGCAATACTAATCGGCTGTTACAGAAACTACTGTAGAGTGAAATGAATTCACTCAGCTGTTTGCTCTTTAATGTTGCATCTCCATGCTGGGCTCACAGTGCAGTGAACACGATCGCGAAGAAGACGACTGCCCTTTAAGTTTTGACACACCAGGTGCTGATGTGACATTGCTGCGGCTTCTTCCTGCTGGTGTAGTGCAGCTATTGGAAGAAATGCACAGGCATTCTGAACCAGTGAAAACACGAGTTTGCCATGCCGGATATAGTGCATCGTGATGAAAATTCTTTTGCGATTGCCTTTAAAAAATTCATTGATAGCACGTGCAAAATCATTGCGAAGGATCCAATGTTCGACAACATTCTGTTCTTGCTGCACTGTTTCGCTGAAAGCTTCGGCTTTGGGGTTATTCAACGCTTGTCAGCAAAGCTGGAGATATGTGTAACATTTTCTTGCTCGTATAGGTTTACATATCAGTTGGCCAGCTCTTTATGTTTGTGGATGTAACTCTGCACCGCTGTCTTAGATCGCAATCTGATAACGTGATCTACAAGATCCCTGAGAAGAGTCGTGCTCTAGCTATTCCCAAAGGATGTTGACACGTTGAATGTACGGCAGCCACATCTCCCTGAGTCGCTGCATTCCATCCGTTTGGCACGCCCTGGCCTGTTCCATCCCCAAATAAAGACCATTGAAGTTCATCGACTTATATGCAGATATGCTTGTAGCGAGATCAACCGTTGGTACGGCTGCTTGCAGTACGGCAGTTTGCTGCAACACACACCCTAAGAGTCCCTGACAAAGTTGCTTTAAATCTGTCGCATTGGTGAAAAGCACGGTTTATCAGGAAGTGCGCGATTTTGTTAAAAAATTATCTGAATTTCTTGCCGAAAACCTCTAATCTCCCTTCACGAAAATGTTCAGATTACATTAAGCGCTGTTATCTTTTACTGTTAGCAGTGCCTCTGCCACTAAAACTTTTAACAACCCAATCACTACTACAGCAAAACTTCGATTTGCTACGATTCTTCAAAAGGTAAACCTGCTAACCACTTTTCAAATGGACCACAGTTTTGTTGGGTCACACACGTGCCAGAGAGGGTGAAAATATATCCCTAGTGGATATTTATATTTTTAAGTTGGCTAAAGTGCGTTTTGTCAGCAACATTCGGCCGCGAGGACTTGGCCCGAACAGGCATGACGTAAGCCTGCAAATAACGCAATGAATAAGTAATGCTGTAGCCCTGCTTCGGGTGCTCAGTGAAAACTGAATAATTTATTGTCTGCAATGCACGAAGAGAGATACGTCGGTCGGCATACGGCGCTGCTGTAAATTCACTCAACTGCCACTTTGTCTGATACATAGAAGAAATGCCAAGATAAGCATGTGCGTACGCTGGTAAGCTTTAACACTATCATCAAGCTCGGCTTGCGGCTGTTCGGGTTGTAACGGCTGCTTACGTAACCCATAGCAGCCTTTTTTCGCCATTGCTGAAAGTATGATTGCTTGTCACTCGGCCGGTTTCTTAGCGCTGCTGAATCCTTGTAGCTGTTATGAATTCCGAGGCAAAAACACAAGTATTACCTCTAAGGAACAAGTTCGGTCAAAATCGGTTTACATCCGGGTAAGAAGGGACCTCCCTTTTGGAACATTTAGTTTATTCGTAATGTTTTGTGTCTGAGAAAGAAATACTGGAGCGCGGCACAGACAAACTGCGTTTCCCAGTTTCAGGCAGATCTAATGCGTGCAGCGGCATGGTTTCTGCCGAAGCTAAGCGTCAATATAACCTGAAATCTATGGTTTGCCATCTTACCCGAGTCACCCAGATTAATCACCAGCCCGAGGTTTAGGCGCTTTCCCTAGCGAATAGCAGCGAGCTGCGAACGCGATTAGCCATGCAAAAGTTGAATAGGTGCGTGTAAGTGCGACGTTGATAACGGTTGACCCGGGTATGCATCACTGAAGCAAATCCGCACAAAACACGTGCTTAACCAGCCTTACGGTAGACAGCAGTTTGTGCGGAGGCATCGTACCTTTGGGAAATCGAGGCGTTATGAATCACGTTTGTGTAACACAATACGACAGTCGGTGTCCTGGTATGCCGCTTGCCATACCCATGGGATTTTCCTCATAATAGCAGGAAGCGCGTAGCTGAGACAGACAGTCGCATTAGAGTTCACTCATCGGAATGTCTGCATTGCAATCGTCTCATTTATGTCCTTCCCGTAGGGACGTTAAAAGCTGTTTGTCCGTGTTGTGACAATAGCATGATGTGATTACTATCTTGCTATCACAATGCCCGTGAAAAGACGTATGGCATTGTTTTAGATAAGGTGATCTTGTGCTACAGATGGAGTCGAATTTTATTCAGTCGTGGAGGTTAGGGTTATTGCGTTGCCATGCCATTTCATGCAAAAATACATCATTTTTTAATAGCTTTCAATGTCAGTCGCTTAAATAATTAACGCTGGTTCAGTGCTCTGCGTTGCCAGTTCACAAGACATCNTTGATTTAACGAATGACTTTCCAGGTTTAGCGCTGAATCGAAATCGTTAATCCACCGATCAATTTAAAGCAGCTTTTCCATTTTGTGAAGCGAAAGTACGGCGCTCCAAAGGCAGGGCACTGTGTAAAAGTTCCAATCGTGCTCCTGAAACTACTGGTTCTTGCAGCTGCACTGTGAATTAAAACGTGTTTATCGGAATTCCAACAATTCAACACTTTTTGTCGATGCTGTGTAGGTATTATTTATCACAGACAAAACTATCAGTGTTTGATGCGTTCTCGTCAATATTGTTATATCAAGCAGTTGATTGCTTTTTATGACTTAGGCTTTTTTCTGTGACAGTCTTTTAACAAGAATGACACCGAATTCAAGTGAAATAGAATAAAAACAATCAAAATCTCAATTTCTTCACATTCAAAACCCATAGTCCAGTTGTGTATATCAAGAAAACAGTGGCTGTTGACGGGGTTCCCAGTGAAAATCTGGGGCTTACCGTAAAAAGTGTCAAAGGCTTTTCTTTTAACGCCCATGTCACAGTTATCCAATGCATTGGTCCCCAGGCCAATATTTTTATGAAAGGAGTCCCCGGGGTTGGAAAAGTTTAAAACCACTGAGTTAGAGACTGGTTTGTCACGTCGGTTGATTAAATCAAAAATCTTGAGCGTTTCATTTTAGTTCGACTTGTTAGATATGTGCGGTTAGAGTGTTTTTGTGGTACTGTGCGTTCATTTTGAATTGACGTTGGTGTCTTGGTGATGCTTTTTGAGCCGTATGACTACAAGTTCGTTCAAACTTGAAATCCTAGGTTGGCTGCCTCACAACCATGCCCTCTGCAATGGAACGATACATTTCAAAACTTCAAAATGTAAATGATTGTTGCAGAGTCCATGTAGTTAAAGTGCTCTGTCGATTGCTCCATTTTTCAGGAACCTGGTCTTGCAGTTGGTGTATGCCTATGACCTTTTGCAGTGCCTCCTGTCATCGCCGAAGTAAAAAACGCATCCGCCAACGAGACTTCCACCGCTGTCATCTCGTGCAAGGCGACTGGCACACCAACACCCACTGTTCGAATCTATCGCGGTACAAAGCTTGTTGAAAATACAAAAGTAAGCAGTCATGCAGGGTTCATTTATCCTCAAGCTTCTGTTGAAGCACTTCAGCCTTTTTGGTTGTTGTTTGTACGACGCATATTGCTGATTGATCAGTGGGCAACGCTATGGCGAACGCCTTGAGTTGCCTGAATGCAATCACTACGTTTCGTTACACCAATTAACAATCTCTGTCTGTGTCATTTGCAGCCTTAACAATTCTATGGGCCAACAAGGCTCCGGTGACATTTACATTGGTGTCCAAAAGATCCTGCTGGATCTCTCCTTCATTTAAGTCAAACCCATTCGTACAAAACGCTTGCAACGTTAACGTTGGTTCGGTAAATTTTAGCGCACAACTTGCATTGACCACTTGGTCTTATTTGAGTTAACGTATATCTACTGCGAGACAGTCTGTGTTTTGTGTTATTCAAAATCACGTGCCCGTTTCATGTTGAAGCTCGCGCTTCAGTGAAAACGTCACCGTCAGCAAATGTTCTTTAGACGTGTGACAATGTTACTTTTAAAACTGCTCAAAATTGTGAAAAATTTTATTTAATCCAGGTCTTGACGCCCCCGTCCATTGTTGTTGATAACCAGCCGGGCTCAGCTACAATTACATTCGATCCGGCAAACTACGCAAACAATGGCAATTACAGATGTGTGGCCACCAGTCGCTCGGGACGAGCAGAAGCTTTGGTTACTTTGAATGTGTTGTGTAAGTTGCTTCTGTTCGTTTTATATCGCAAGTTTATAGTCACAAAATGTGCTCACCTGTGAAATTCTGATGTGGGAAAAAGTTACTACTTTTTACGGAAATTGCCTGATGAAACCGCCATTATGAGAAAAAGGTCGTCATTCGTCAAAACCATAAGGTTACGTGTACGAAGCACGATCATTTGGAAATGCAAAACTATTTCGAGTATAGTTTGTGAAGAAGGTCGAAAGCTGTGTTCAGTGTCGCTAGTGATAGGAAGCTGTGTCGAAATGGAACACAACAGACGAGTTTCCAACAGCGCACCTCTGCTTATAGTCCGATTACGTTGCTTGTACGAGAGTGGATTCCGGTGATGTAGTCAATTGGGTCTGTTCAGTTACTGGCTTGTAAAGCAACTGCTGTAGTACATTGTCTGTCAGCTTGTCTCAAGTGCTGAGTTTCGTACGACTTTCTGACATTAAGTGATAAGCAGCAAAGAACATCACTCTGGTTTAGGTATTTTGGCACTTTTTACAAAGAAAAGCGAAAATGAAAGCGTATATATTTTGATTGAGCTTTTCTTTGCTTCGTAGGTGCAATGCCATCTTGTCCGAAAGCTGTGCATTTCATGCGTTGAAATTTTAACGGTTCTTGAAAGGAGCAGTTTGTTTCAATCACTGATGTGTTCGTGCACAGATGCGCCTCGCGACGCCCGCGTTCCTGTTGTGTACTCCTGTCTTAAGGAACCGGCTGAACTGTCTTGCGCCTTCGACGCCAATCCCTCGCCCGATCTAAAGTGGGGAAAGATGTCGCAGCAAGCTGTAACAGTTCCGCCCGTCGGCACGACGCTTGAGTCGGTAACAACGACTGCTTCGTGGCAAGAAATACTTGACGCTTTCGGAATTGACACGAGATCTTTCGGCCCTCTGGCAGGAAGTGCCTTTGTTCCGCTGAATTCAACAGATAACGTGAAAATCACCAGTGTTGACGAGAAGCTGCTTTTGAAGGTTCGTTCAGGAAGATGTCTTGCTTGAGCTGATTTCCCGTTAAATGTAGTTTTCCATGTTTCAAGTCCTTCGGAATTTGTCTGCGACGAATCGCTTCGACTTGCGTCGCCCTCCTGGCCATGGCGTAGAACTGCTCGTCGCCATGTTAACCGAGGCTGCGGTAGCGTTGCCTTTGTGCAAGCTAGACTTTTTAAAAGCTGTGCGTGAAAAACTGGTGCCAAAACGTTGTCTTTGAGGAATGCCTTTCGAGTTTTTGGAATCAATTGTTGAAACCAATTCATTTGTCCAAAAGTTGTCCCTGACTCAAATTCTTGTTAATGTGGAAACCACGAAAAGCCAGCTCGGTCAGTTCGATTAGCTCGGCGACTTCTTTCGTGGTCATATGTGAAGACCAAACGATCGTGTGCGCATGCTCTCAGGTTTTCTCTTATTTCGCTGGTGTTAGCGGCATTTAAAGGCAAATTTTTCTGTTTTTTGCTACACATATATTTCACCGCAGTGTATCACGGCTTCCTTTTCTTTAAAATCACGATTCCCTCCGACAGGTGCGCGAAGTCGGCGAAGATTCGTTTGGAGAGTATTATTGCCTCGCTTCAAACGCACTTGGAACCAGGGTGGCGAGGACGCAGCTGGTGAAAGCGGAAGTGCCGCAGCCTCCATCCAGTGTCAAGGTGACGTTTCACTATCTGGTCAGAAGGGCTTTTTTCCGAATGAGTGTTCGTTTCACGATCGCTGTTGGCGTAGGACGCTCGCAGCGTCGACTGTCCTTTACTCGGCCTCACCTTTGACCGAGGGAGTTCGCAGACATGGTCGCGTTCATGAAACAGCGCTGCCTTGAATTGTCACCACTGCAGCGTGCCACTACGGAAGTACCAGAGGTGGTCACGGATCCGGAGTGCCAGAGTCGACTCCGGCGGGATTCTGCGTTTTTTTCGGACCCGGATCCGGAGTCACTTTTCATTTCAGGCAGTAGCAGGAGTCTGCGTGATCCTTACAAAAGTCATTAAGTAAAAACATTGCCGAATTTCGGTTGCATCGGTGGTAGCCGGAATCTGAACAGGAGTCGGATTCTCAAATCTGAAAAACTTTCGGATCCGGGTCCAGATTCATAAGTTTTGGAACAGGAGCGGAGTTTGAAAATATGACTCCGGCCACCTCTGGAAAGTACCTTCGTGGCCCATGACGTAGGCACGGCCTGCTTAAGACATCTTAAGAAGGCCGTGGCGTAGGGCCAGCGAAGACGAGTGCCCACAGACTACTCGTGACACTTGAAATGAGGCATTGTGAGTATATCGAAACCTGTTTATTGCTTCCTGTCGTTCCAGGTCACCAACTTTACCACGCAAAGCGCCACCGTGTCTTTCACTGCGCCGGTCAACGTCACTGTCCCGATAGCGGCCTACGTGGTTGATGTAGTGCCAGTGGCCGGTGGCGAGAAGAAAAGCGGCATTGTTTATCCAGGTACGAGACGCAGGTTTGCCTCGTTTTTGCTGATGTTCCGCGACCAAATTTTATACTACGTTTCATTTGCTCTGCTGAAGGTAGGTGGTGAACCACACGCCATCCCTCGGTTGTATCCTTTATTCTTATCTCTTCCAGATTGTGGGTTTAGAGCAGCTATGTCCAACCCGCGGGCAGCATGCGGTCCAGTCAAAGTGTTTGTGCGGTCCAGTTTAGGTTTACGCTGTAGTAGAAGTACGAACGGACAAGTGTCTTGATAATCTTAAGTTTGACATTTTCGATGCAGTGATCCTCAGTGCCAGGTTATCACGTCTTACTATGTACTGCGAAATTTCCACGTGTCCACTGACACCTTGATTCAAAACTTATTCCTACTTTTCTGATTTGCCCTTGTTGTTCCATTTCCACTAAACTTGCCTATGACATCACACTCACAGAGTGGTTAAAGATACCAAACAGTAGTTATCATTGCATTTAGGATTCGAACGCTTTCAATACAGTAGCTTAAAAAATCTAGTTTCCTGAAATCGAAACAAGTCAATGTGCGGCACTCGTTAAGATAGCAACATGATTTATGGCTCAGTAAGAAATATCGGTTGGACATAGCTGGTTCAGAGTATGTAGTTTATTGATGGCCAAAATATGGCCTTTGAAGGTTTTCAGAAAATTGCTCGCTGGCTAAAAAGAATGGCTCTCCTGCGCTGAAAAACACCTTATTGGGTGAAAAGCAAATGCGCTTGGAGCAGCAATTGCCCTCGAGGGTAGTAAGTTGGCCTGTCTCAGAATTGTTAAATTTGCTACATATTCTTATCTCCGTGTCTGCAAACATAATGGAAGTAAATTGCGATAGTGACGTTAACAGCCGGTTTAAATTTTTTAGCTGTTTTCCATCCCATACTCACAATCCTGTGAAAACGTCCAAAGTTTACCGATCCACAATTCATACAGTTTCGACTCATTTTCAGTCAGCTTAATGATTCTGAAGCCAAACACCCTTTGGCCCATCATTGCCACACTAAAAGCAACTCACCAACGGACAGTTCATCTGTATCATGATTTTATTGACTTGGCCTGATAACACGTCACCGGCGTCCTGGACAAGAAACATTAATTAAGTATAGCCGTGCACGTAACTTCAGATTGAAAGATGGCTTCTCCGGCTGGTGGAACTGTGTTGCGCACTTCAGTAAGCGCAAGAACTTCAAGAACTGGTTGTTTATTAGGCACTGAGTTGAATAGGCATGTGCATAAAGTCTGTATCTATCATTTGACTATAGCCGCAGTCCTTTAATTATTTTTTCAAACGTTCATTTGTTATGCATGAGCCGATCGTTCAGTCTGTGTACTATCGCTGTGTTTCAATTAATGTGCAAAAAGGCTCCGTTGGTTACACCTGTGCTGTTTTCGAGAACGTGTTTTTCGTGCAGCGACTTACCTGTTGTGTCTGATTTCGAACAACAGACGATGAGCTTCTTTTAACCATCAACGAACTCGAGCACAACACCAAGTACACCTTCACCGTTGTGGCTGAGAATTGTCAAGGTGTTGGTGAACCCGGCATGTCCCTTCCGTTTACAACTGAGCTTATCAGTAAGTATAGCGTTGCGATTGACCCGTTTCCTCGTTCGCTTGCACCCTGCTGAATAGATTGGGCCGCCTCGAACCTGTCTCGCATGCGGCGTAAAACTTCCTCACTGTATTATTAACCAGGGGTTCTTAGCTATTGATTAGGGAAGTGCTGTGTCTTGCCACCATCGATTTTGTTTTGTCACGAGCAACCTGCTCGGCCGTGGTTTTCGAGCACCCCGTGTAGATTGGTCACAGCAGTAAGTGCAACCTCGACGGCTGTTGTTGAAGAAAGCGGTTAAATTCACACACGCAGGCACGCGAACTTGTTTGGTATTTCCAAAATCAGTCTGATAGCCTCCCTGTGTCTGCAAGAGACTGTCGCTGTTGCTTGAGTTGCGCCAAGAAAAAGTTGTATATGCATGCGGGTAAACGTATATGGTTTTAATTTTATCATAAAACTCTTTGTAAAAGCTTGTTTTTCACTGTCATTCTGTGTTTGAGGTCAAGAAATTTTGTTTGTGTTTCAGTGTTGAATACGTGTACTATCTTTCTGATTAACTGATATTAAAATTTTAATTTAAACATCTGTCTTGTTCGCTTCCTAACCTTCTTCAATGTTTTATTGAATTTGCATGTTTCTTCGTATGATATCCGTCTCACCGTGGCTCATTGCATGCGTAGTTTGTAAGTATATGTTGTGATTTTTCTCTTAGTTTCAAGCAAGGACCCACGCAACAGAAGCCAGAACGTAAAGTCTGGATTCCCTTCCAGTCCTCGCAAAATTTTAGTACTTGATTAATTATATCGGTCCATCATCACATTATAATTTATAGTTTCGATTTTTTTAAAGAATTTTGAAATGGCGTTTAATGGATTTGGCTCCGAATTTCACCTTCGTTTATAGCCAGGGCTACCATACCGTCCTTATTTCTAAGATTTGTCCTTATTTTGCAGTGCTACGTCTTAGAAAATATAACTGTCCTTATTTGTAAGAAATGTTCTTATTTGAGACTTGCGTCCTTATTTTCTGTAGTAGGCCTATAACAATTTTAAATAAGCAGAATTTGATAGACATTCAGACCATTTCTATCTCATCGTAAACATTTTGTGATCACAGCTTTTTTGATGTCATGAAAATAGTATAATCTTGCAGCACAGAGACAAAACGCATTATCAGGTATTGGTGGCATTGTAAACTGTCTACTCTGGTAGGATTCTCGGGAAAGCTGGTTTTGCAGCGAAGGTTTAGCATTTAATTGATTCAAAAAATAACCAAGCAAAAAAACATTTTCCGTGACGGTTACAAGAAGGAAGTCGAGAATAAGACATTGCTGAAGTAAATGTTTCCCGAAGATAAATAGGCAAAGATATGATCTGAAGTTGGTGATGCAAACAGAATCAATTGTTTTCTTTTTAGGTAATATAAAGAAATTTTCCTCAGCCGTCCTTATTTTTGGTTGTAGATCGACGGTAGCCCTGTTTATAGCCAAAGGTTGCTTTCAGAAATTGTCAAGCCAGACAAACATTCCACAACCGCCATACCTTCTGTTGCATGTTCCCTTTGTCGTACATGCTGCATGCTTGTAGTAACCTCAGGCTGCGTTGCTTACTTGACAGCGAAAAACTTTTAGCATGTCCTATAAAATGCGTGTAATCAGTTTTCTCCTGGACTGTCATGTGCACGGTCGCCATTTCATGGTTAGCTGGTAATATCGGGCAGCCCTGACAGGAATCGAAATTCTCGATCGTTTGCCTCCGTAAAAAGTTTTGGCTACCGACCGTTTGCCTCGTAAAAAAAAGTTGAGTTGCAGTGATGTCACCATACCGAAGTATCTAATCTGGTGCCATGTAGCGAATGACATATGCGAGTTCAAACGTAAAGCGCTCACGAGAGTAATTCCTACTTTCTTCCTCTAAAAGAAGAAATGGGCTTATTCTCGCTTCACTGGTCAGCACAACACAGATCAGTGCGCCTTCCCTAACCAGATGTTGGCATTTCGATTTTGAGTAAAATTTGCAAATTTTTGAGTTCGGTGCTTTCAAAAATTACCTAGTTTCAGTAAGACCGGTTCTAAAGTATACTATTCTGCGACATAGCACTGAAATTAGAAGAAGCGAAAGATGAGGCTGTAGTGCGTGCAAAGCACAAACGGCTGAATAAAGCTGGCCACTTTTATGAAGGATTGCTCTTCGCGCCCCGACGTTTCCTATGGTGTTTTTTCTTCGTAAAAGTTGTGCGGGTCGCTGATAGCACGCGAACAGCGAAAGAGTATCGGTCTTGGCTCCAGGAGCAGCAGCAGCGCATTTTCATCAGTTTTCTTCTGTTTCGTGTCCGCGCGCGCTGCGCCGTTGAAAACAAATCGATCGGCCGCGAGAAATCCTTCAGATGGGATTTCGTGCGTCGTGTAACGATCCCGCGTTTCCCTTCTCGTCCCTGTCCGTTCACCGTGATGCCGAACGAGAAATTGATCCGTCGTCTGCTCGCGGAGCCGTAGAACCAGCCGCACGAGTTCCGTTGCAGTGCAATGCCACGATAGGTGCTTATTGTGATATTTCGCATTGCTTTGCAGCGAATCCGGAAGCGGTTGATATCCTTGAGTCAAAGCCTGGCGACGCGTTCGGCGAACAGACCATTGTCTGGAAGAAAAACAAGGCCGGTGGTGGAAGGATTTCCAGGATTGAAATAAAATATTGGCCGGTGAGTTACACATTTTGCGTCGTCGTTTAATACCAAAGCACGTGGAACTGTTGAGCTCATCAAAACCAAATTATATCAACAAGTTACGTAATGCTTCTTCTCAAGAGCAAGACGACAAACCTTTGCCGAGCTCCAGTATTTTCCAGCGCAACCCATACTTTGGTCAGAAACTGGGCCTTCGGGTGATTCTGTAGCGCCCTCTGGAGAAAAGATGAATTTTTGAAATACCAGTATATGTAGCACAATATTTCTTTTTCACTTTTTAGGATTTCGCTTATTGCAGGTAACTGCAAACTGCACTATTTTTCCGCATTGATTGTATGTCAAAGATTACAAACTTATGAACAGAGTCAAAAAAGATGAAATTGCATAATTTAAAGTCATTGCTTACTAAGCAACTCTGTTACCTATGCAAATGGCGCGAGTAGCGAATAAAGAAATCATTCCGACAATGAAACTGTGATGGCGGGAAGTGAGATTAAGTTTGATCTAATGTGTACTTTCTATGTTAAATGCCTTCTGTTCTTGCTTCCAGGAATTGAAAGGGTTGTGCATTACGTAAGTCTGTTGCAGTCTCACTACATAGCAGCCATGCTTCCACAAAAATCTTTACGTAACTGCACGCTTGATCGAACATGATCTTGAATCAAACTTCCGTAATAGGGCAATTAACCTTTGTTTAGTAGCTCGTAAATACAGTACATCAAACTTGAGAACACCGCTCGCTTTCATTTGCTGTTTATGACACACTAATAGATTGGATAAAAGCGAGTAACCCAGTTCAATGTTTCGTTGAATCTCTCATCTGTTTCCAAACACTACCTTCTTTGGTGAAACACTCGGCTCTTTTCTTGAAGATCTAGCTGTATTTGCGAGTCCTCTTACACAGGTCCATTATATTGTTACGCAAATTCTATCAACTTTCAAGATAAATATCCGCAAGCGGCGTTAACAGAAGCACCGCGGACTTTCTTCACGATACATCNCGAACCAATAAATCCACATCGACAGAGTAGGCGTCCGGAGTTCACGTAAAGATCAAATCTTTGTGTTCCTGATTTTTTGCCGAGCAAGCGTTATGTCGTGTATTTTATTGCGGCAATCGGCTATGGCAGCACTGTAATCGAACGGCAAACGTCCTGTCCTGTACACCTCGCTCAGTTGCCGAGCTCTCACGCATGTAAACAAAGATGGAATGGAAGGAACTGCATGCGTTACGGAGTACAGCAATATATTGGCCAATTCAAAGTCAACTGTCCCTTATTTTAATGAGAAATAAGATAAAGGGGGTTCCTTGCCCGTCTTCGACATACTACGTTCGTGCTCCGGCAAACCTCAACCTATTTTGACGCACAGTAAGATGGTATGAAGAGTCGCAGTTCCGACCTGCTATTTGCCAGATCGCCAGAACATCTCACTCTTTTACAGGAAAAGTCCGACAAAGATGGAAACGAAAACAAGACCGGCTCGTCCGAGCGCCGCAACCAGACAGTAAAGAGAACTGACATGGAATTCGTGGACCAAGAATACACTTTGAAAGGTTAGATTCGCCCTGTTTGGTCTTTCGATGAGCCATGCAATCGCCCGCGGTTGTGAAGAGCTGCTTTGTTGTTTACCAGATTTTGCGCTTCTTGCCGACTTGATCACGTGATTCACTTTTTTTTCAAGAAACAGACTGAGCTAAACGCCAAGCACTGCCCATGATGGTCACAGAGCAACCTCGCTCGCATGCACACGTTTTTTTCACACTCGCTTTGGCACTTTGCCACAGCCCGCTGCTCTTTTTTCACCGGTCATGAACGCGCTGGAGATGGTGCCGCGTGAAAATGTGGGTGCACTCGTCGAGTCACGCTCAAACTCGAGTCACGCTCAAACAGTAACAAAAGTACAGAGTTTTTCAAAAACTTGCAGTTGCTTGGCGACATTTGCTAAAACTTGTACGCACCTTATCGTGAAGCAAGACCAAGTGTCAGGTCTGCAATCAAGCCTATCTTGTGACTGTAGAAGTCCTGACTCTTACCAAGCGCATTGCTCGTGCCACTAACATCACCACATGTCGTGTTGTCCTTAATTCGCAGACTTACAACCCGACACAAAGTACATCATCGAAATGACCGTGTTCAACGAAGTTGGAAACGCGACTGCGCGATCCTCGTTTATCACACCGTCGAGTAAGTGCCATTGGGTAAAGAAAAAGAAAAATGCTATTTCGTTCGACCAGATTTAAACTGCGCATTGATTTTGACTAAATCTTTTTGTAATGTTAATGTGGTATCCGACAAAGTAGTCCGCGCGATGAAGTTTGGCGTCGCTTGGTAGCTTTTCTGTGAAACTACATAGTTAAATCGTGAGTTGTAGCAAGCTGGCGCGTTTAGGTTAAAGTGATCGTTGATGCTGAAAGTTAGAATGGAAAATAGTTCTTGCCAGCTCAGAAGGCAACTGAGGTCAACAGCGCAGCAGCTTCCGAGGTGCCGTTTGAAGCAGATGCGGAAGATAGTGCAGCAGCTCTGCAGGCTTGTAGCAGCGANGACGTAGAAAACAGCAGCAGCTCCAGCAGCAGAACTGATGCCACACCGCTGGTGTGGTCCTCCGCGCGGAGGGAGGAAGCCGAGGATTACGAAGTGCAGGCAACGGAGGTAGCGCCAACAGTAAGAAGCAGTCCGACGCCTGAGGTCACTGACGCCGCTGTTCCTGGTGGTCGGATAGCGGAGAACATCGTCGGCAATTTAGGTAGAATTCATTTTCGTGTGCGTTTGATTTTGTTAAAACTGGCGTTGTTTGTTTGAAAGCGTTTTAGCTTTTTTTCAATGTTTTTACCACTTTTTGAGCCGCTCAAGCATAACGATGCAGCTCCGTTTGATACGAGCATTTCCATCCCAAGAAAAGGAAGCGGTTTTATTGAAGCTGTCACCAAAACTGCAGATAAGAACAAATCATGCATGAGCTGACCGTCCACTCAGTCACCCGATAGGGAGTATTTTCTGGGTGGTAGGCTTTTTAAGATTTGACCAAGCTTGATTATTCAAGGATCAGTCGTTTCAAATCCAGCCTCGAAGGACGGTTTGTAGACCCTTACAGCTCTTTTCCGACACATTCACAATTCATTAACAAATTTCAGAACGTGAAAGAAGCGAAAGCGTTACGAATTACCGGTTCTTTGCTGAAATCCCAGGTAGCAGCGATAGTTCTTCAGAACAAAAGACGCAGTCAGGTTCCTTTGATAAAAGTTACCGAGCAGCTGGAACGAACAGCAAAGAGCCAAATTTTTCAAAGCCAGAGTTTCTTTACTTGTTGTCTCACGTGTGCCTTACAACAGAGCCCACCGAGGCACCGCAGACCACGCCGGACCCAAAACTGAAGATGGGCATGTCAAACGGTCTCCTCGTGGCAGTCATTGTCGCCGCATTTTTTGTGATCCTCGTCATTATCGGTGAGTTGCGGTTTGTTGTAGATGCTGTGCTTTACCGAGTTTCAATGAACCAGTTGCTTTAACGTGTTTTCGTTTCGTGCTTTTTTTCTAATTTTGGCCAGTAGCGCGTAGCTGCGTTGTACCTACTTATCGTTCGAACCCTCAAGTCAACATAATTTTGCCTTTGCTGTTTTTCCCTAAGGTACATTTGTACATGCATTTCAGTAATTCTCTGCGGTGGCTTCCACTTTTTAATGGTGCAAGGCTTTACTGTTAGTGTCATTGAATCTGACTTGCCACGGAGCGCTGCGCGAGAAGGATCTGCGTTTGATTGTTGTTTTTGTTGCTATTAATTTGATTTGCGTTTTCCTTCAGATATTTCGTGCTGCATTTGTCGTAACTGCGGCATAAGCTTCTGCATCTACTCCCACACTTGCGGTTCAGCGAAGCGTAATTCCACCGCTTTGAATGGAAAAGATGCCGAAGAAGGTTCAGCGGAGTACAGGTAATTTTGCACTGGCGCTTCTTGCAAACGACCATTGCTTCCAGGGCTTATGTCTAAGTGAACTATCGTAAAATTCTGGAATATAGGCAGCTTTCCAAATAGACGCTTTTGCCAAAAATTCGCAACGCAATGTTCAGTATTGTGTGAAACACAAGTTCCCTTTTGTTTTGCTTGAACCTTGAGCAAATGTTATTCTGCATGATGTCAGGTATTCCCCTTGTGCTCTGAGCGTCTCCAACTATAGACACGACTGCTTTGATCAGATTAGTCCCTTTTACTTCAAAGGAAAGGAGAAGAAACTTATAGGTGGGACACGGGTATTACGATCCTATCACGCGCGTTGCTGGCTTGCCCGTGTGACTTCCTATCTGCAGAATGTACAATACGACCATCTCTGCAGAGGCTAGGCCTGCACATGGCATAATGTACTCCGTGTTACCAGTTTCTTGAGAACCCATGGGATGGGACAGTCACAAGTTGCCGGCTGTTCTCCATATAAGTCAAGCACATCATACGCTCCGNTTGGTCAGTGCTTGGTTCTCGGTACGATGCATTGAACTCGCCAGTGTAACTTCTCTGCAGCTGGTCTGGTGAGCTGAGCCTCTAGCACGACTAGCGGAAATACAAAAAGTTGGAATCTCTCCTGAAGCACAGTAAATCGCCGAGCGATGCCAGCTGCACACGTTTTCAACTGAATCACCATCTAACCTTTAAAAAAATAAAAAATATTTTCAGCTTGGCGGTTTCAATAAATTGTTATTGCTTTTTTATCCTTTCTTAATTGCCCTTTTTACTTATGCGACGCGATGCAGAAAAGATAGCAAAATGGATGAGGTGGCAAAAGTTGGCAGTAGCGACACGCAGCCACTCACCGAAGAAGCGGAACCGATCGCTAACGGAACGCAGTACGTAGGGAATGCTGCATGTAAATGTCGTGCTTGTGCTTTGCTATTATTCTGTAAAAAGCTGCAACCTCCGCCAAAGTGAAGTGCCCAACGAAATCGTAAAATGTTGGGTTGATTAGTGCACATGATCGTTAGTTTACGCATTCGATACTTGAATTTTCACCAACTCTACAGACCAGTAGTGTTCATCGTAGTTTTAGAATTATCCTGTTTTTTGGAACATTCATTTTGATTGTTGTGCCTATTCTGTTTTCCGAATACACTTTCTTGATTTTGCAGCCTGCTATTTGACGCACCTTTGTCAATAATTGCATTGCACAAAACCATAGCTTCAGTGCAACTGACCATTACGAAAGAGACCACCATTGTTAGTGCCCGTCTTTTATCCTTGCTTCTGTACTAGACAATGTTTACGATTTATGTTCTTGAAATTACATCAGTAACGCCGCTATCGGCGGTCCTAAATTAGATCCAGCATCAAAACCCAAGTCGCACTTTCAAGAATATCGATACTGTTGGAAAGACACTCGCACATCCCAGGGATGCTCTGCGTCAAGTCCAAGGGTGTATGCGAGGGGGGTTGGGTTACCCCCCCTTGAGTTGGATATGTTACAAAAACTTCACCGCGAAAAGGAGATTAATTGGTTTCGCATACTTTTTGCTTGTTAATTTGTCGTCTTACTGCAAATACCACGGAATGAATTTTCATGCAAATTTCAAGGAACATTGCAAATGGGCCAAAAAGGTTTTGGTGGGAATTTGGGTTATCGTCTGCATCCAGGAACCATCTCACCACGTTTTTCAGACCTTTCGTCCAATACACATGTTTTAGATTGTATTCCACGATAGTCCACTTGGTCCGAAACAAGTGTCTTTATTTTGTCTGCTGTGGCTGATCAGTGAATGCGTTGACCGCGTTGGCTACATTACCAATTTCTGTAGCATGATAGAACTGTTGCACGAGCTCAAAAACAGCAGTTGTTAACATAGAAGGATTCAGGCATTGATGTTGACTCAGCAGAGAAAAAGTAAAACTGAAAGTTTGCTGGACTTCTACACATAGCAGTAAAACGAAAGTTTTCTTGGGTACTTTATGCGCATTCTCAAGTCTTACGTAATTCAGCAAATTTCAATCTTGCAAACCGGGGTGTGCGCCAGCCAGTCCAGCCGCACACCTATGTTCGATTGCTCGTGTTTGAGGAGACATCAGCGCGGCCTGATTGTGAAATTGTAAATTGCTCTGACGTATTGGTGTGATGAGTGTGCTTTACTTCCCTGTTTAAACGCGCAGCCTGATATTTTTGCAGTTATGAACTGCTGTGTCGTAGCGTTGAGTGTACTTTCCTCCAATATCCTAACTTGGAGTGCTGATATAGTTTATATTCAGTGCAATGACATATAACATAAGGAGAGTGCGTGTAGAAGAATATGCATATTGTGTCAACAAACTTCGCCATTGGTTTGGGAACATGAATATGACGTCAAATTGTGACGTCAGAAACAGCGCACACCAAATACAAATAACCACCGTATGCCACTGAATGAAACCTCCCATGAAAATATTCTGCGTGCGCCACTGGACTCAAGTCGCATATCAAAGGTCAGGAAAGGGTTCCTGGTCATTGGTATCCAGGAAATAGTACCAAGTGCTGATATTGGACTCTTGTCAGAACTTAACTCAAGGAACTTTTTACTTGACACGATTGTCAAAACTTTACCCAGTCCAAATGCATTTCAGAAATACTTGCCGTCTTGGTTCCTTGTACTTGTTTGCTTCCGGTAGCACGCGTTCACTTGTTGCTTCCGGTAGCACGCGTTCACTTGCTAAGACTCGGGAAAACCTGCTTTCACCACCACATAACCAGCCCCCAACCTCAATGTGTTACTTTTGGTAAGAGCGCAGGACACCACCAATTAATAGATAGGCATTTGTGTATCTATCGATTTAGTTCGTGCTTTGATCACGTGTTTGGCTCGGACACATGGCCCGACGGTTCATATCACAGGGGTTTGTCAACAAACAAAAGAATGCAGATACGCTGGGTCAAAATGTCACAGGGTAGGTGTTGGCTGGTGCTCACAGGCAATACTGGAGAGATCGAATAAAGACTTGAACAAGGCACCAGCAACTACTGCAATTGGTCGTCGTCGCAGCAATAACGTTACGTATGGGGCAAAAATGGAGATTTGTAAAAAACATAAGACATTTGAAGTTGTCAGATAGAAAGTTACATGAAGATGTGTATCGTTGAACAAAAGCATACGAATTGTTTCCATCAAGGCGTCAGGTATCTTGATGCTGACGAACACTTACATTCCTGGAGTTGTCATACAAAAGTTAGTAGGCGTTGTAACTGGCGTGTAAGATCCCAAATAAAACATTTTGCGCAGGTTTCAACAACTGTTTAAAAAATCTTATAATCCACATCCTATTTTGACCAGAGAGTGCACAGCCCACTTACGATATTTTAATCTCCGCTGCTGGTGTGAAGCCGTGGTTCAAAAAGTTTTCAGATTCTGGTCCGTTGCAAGCGCGGTATATAGCCTTGTTGCTAAGTGTACTGGGAAACTGGGATGCTGAAAGTTCGGGGACGACATGAGATACTAAATTGTAAAAAGGGAACAAAGCAAATAAAAATTTAAAACGAAATTATCAGGAATTGGAAACTTCCCAGCTCGTGTTGTACTTCTATAAGGTATTGTGTGGTGCCAAGGAAAAAGTATCATGTGCCTTGCGCATACTTGTGTAATCAAGTCGCCGTTTGTAAATCAACTCGTTTTTAATGTAGGCAAGTCGCCACTCATTTTTGGTGACGTGATACTAACATCACTGTCCCACATTTTCTCTCTGAGAATGCAGGAGCACCTTTTTAACTGTACGTTTAACCGAGTCGGTTAAATAAAACGTTCAAATTGACCTGACTGAATAGGCTGGCGATCAAAACGTGGCTGTTAATTGGTAGCTCCCGTTGTGATAACGTTTATTTTTTCCCAAAACTTTTACATATTTTGTTTGGTTACCACGGCAATTTTGTACATACCCGCAACCGTGTACGTATCGTCGGTTTTATTCTTCACCGCAGGGCGGAGCAGGGCGTTGTGAACGAGGAGACTCCTCTGAACGGAGAAAAGGCGCTTAACGGTGAAAAGCCGAACGCTGCCAAGGCGCCGCTGATGGAGAACGAACAGCCCACCCCAGCCAACTCGCCTATGGAAGCCAGTAACGTCGAGTACGTCAGTTATTTTGCTTGACTTGTACAGTTTCTCCGCCCACTGGCAAAGAACTGAGCAGCGAGGGGACGTTCAATATTTGTTCGTGAATTTAGATGCAGATTTTACTCGAACGACCCAGAAAATCATTTAATCCTCAATAAAACGGCCATACGTAAACTGAAACTCGTTAAAAGCGTTGCAACAGATTTCGGTACGTGATTCAGATAACGAGGTGTACATGTTTCGCGTCGGGGTTTTGCTTCACCGCTCGCTGCATAATCTACGGACGATTATATTTCGAACGCAGGTGGGCACAACTTGCGTTTTTGGTAGTTTGCAGTTAACTTCGTGAGGTTGTTGTACAATGATTCAAACCTGTTTGAAAGAAACGCTACCGCTCTTCGCAGCTGTGCAAAAGAGAAACCAAGTCCGTTGATTGTATTTTTTCTCACTTAGCGTTGCATTGCTGCTGCTCTCGACTGTGCAGTTTTTTCACGCATGCTGAATTCCTTACTACATACGCACGCTGTCATAATTACGGTGTATCAGAAGCGGTCCTCGGTACAACACAAATGTTTCTGTCGCTAGTACAACCACGGGCGTCGGAATGGAGGAGGGGCAGAGGCCCCCCGATTTTGAAAATTATAACATAAGAAGGTTGTTTTCTTAGTTTCGAGTGGGAAAAAACAAATTTCACCAATTTTGGCCCACCCCCTAGAAAAATTTTCGGAAAAATCCACTGGTGCCCCCCCCCTCCATAGGAAAAAATCCTTCCGACGCCCATGAGAACAACGTTTTAGACCGAGCACATGGCAATCGTGATGAAAATAAACAATAAAGTGCCTTATTTTGTTGAATAAGAATGACTGTGTGGGTTGAAACCACAGGACAACAAGTTATTTGATGCATTCAAAGGGTTCTTTTCCTTTCAGAATCTAAAAGATCACCACGGTATTTTTTATACAGAGGCAAAGCGCCTGTGAAACCAGATGACGTTGCTGTCGCTGTTACCGGCAATGGCCAAACCGGCGACGCTAAAGAAACGGTTGCATGATGTCATCGCCGTCACCTTCGTCATCACCACCATGACGTCATTGTTCAACCCCGGCCGATTTGCAATGGGGAGGCGATAATGACTGTTGATCAATAGCCCACGTTTTTGGTTCGGTAAAGCGCAGTTGCCGTGACGACTGCAGCGCCATGGATATTTTTCTTGCGTCTCAACCGGCTTCCCGCGGACGAACATTCCCCTTTTTTTCGGTGTGACTTCTGTTTTTGGCCGTTCTTCTTTCACTGCCGCCGTGTGTAGCGCTTGCATGCTTTCGCGTTGTTCGTTGGTTGTCGTACGGTCTTTACCTCCTTGCTTCCGCCTGGCCTTGCGCATCCTAGACATACGTCGCAGCAACCATCTGTTCATGATCGTGCAAACGCGGACCTTCGTCCGCGTGCATTTTTTGCCAAACGTTACTCACCGAACATCTGCCAAGTCAGAGAGTGACGCTTTCTATCACTTCACACATGAACTTGGACGCTTTCTGGTGGAGGTTGTGTTCCGCTTTCAGCAGTTGCACGTTACCTTGCACATGCAGGTCATCAGCTCGTTCTTTGTTTTTTTTTGCGGGTGATTGTTATTTTTACTGCGATTTTAGTCAGAAGCGACTGTATCATTCGCGTTATTTTGCTATCTGTCAAGCACGCGTTGCATGCTTTTGGCTCGATGTTTCAGATGTTCTTGTCTTTTTTGCTGATTTATCAGTCTTACTTCCTGACATTACCAAACTTAAAGAAATTCGTTGTTGGGAAAATCGCCGAAATCCAACGTCTCCCCGCTGGGCGTTGACTAAACAAACCACTACTTTCACTTAAATGTGACGCGGCATTGCGGTTGCACCTTTTCCCTCCACCTGACCTCTCGCTCAAAGTTTCTGTCAATCATTTTCAGTCAATCAAACCACGTGTAACGCGACCTGGCCTTCCACGATCGATGCAGCCTGGCGGTGAAGCAGCTTTCCAAAACAGTGACATCAGTGGCTGAGGATGCAAGAAAGCATGTTATGACGTCCATGAGCAACAGTATTTCTCGGCAGCAACTATATCGATGTGGATGCGCGCCCCGATGTAGTTTCGCGAAACAAGCGAATCTTCGTAACAGTGACAGTATTTTGTGGTTTCGCTGAAAAGTACTGTATTTGTTTGTTTTTCACCCTTTCAAAGTCTGTTGTGCTGCTTTCTAAAACGTAATTTCAAATGACGAGCTGTCATTTTGCTGCTGACTTTGGGTTGGATCAGAGTTTGTTTTCACGAGACGAGAAAGCGACAATGACAAAGATCGATTTGCAACGTTCTGCTGTCTGTAGAGACACTGGTATTGCTACCGCCGTTGTTTCTGTACACTTGAGCACACTGCGTTTGATGGAGGTGCACTTGAGTGCTGACTGGTTTCTTTGTCCAGCAATACCTCCATAATTCACCGAGCTGTAAAACATGGATAGTCGCGTTTCGTTGGTGCTCCGTATGCCATTGGTTGCGGTTTCTGAATGAATTTACGTTTGTTTGTTTGTTGCGATACTACGAAGGTGTGAAACGACGGGATGTAAACACAATGCTCTTCCTATACAGCTTTGTCTTCTTCAAAGCTGCCGATCCTGTAACCGGTTTCCGTACGGAAGCTAGGAAAGTTGTCGCGAACGTAGTTTGATCAAATCTGCGTCTACCTAGTTCATTTGTTGCCTCTCGACTCACGCTTGGAACAAACTTGCATCTACGGCGCCGCCTGTAAACGGAGTAACGCTTTACTGTAAGTTGTTTGTCAGGATCCAACTCGTGCGTTGATGTTCGATCGCGGCACATCCTTCGTTATTTGTCGTGGTATATAAATAACAACTCAGTGTTGGCGAGCAACTGACGGTGTGCTTGAACGTGGTCGTCTGGCAGTGGAAGGGTACGAAATGTCTGGTGTGGTTGGTTCCATTAGCAACCGTGAGGGTATTAGAATTGAACTTTATTTGTAACTGGTTTTGCGTCTCGAAAGGAAATGTGAAATCCTGAATGATACCTTTCCAGATTTGTTTTAAAATACCACTTCTGTTAAAACTTCTCACCCCCTCCTGTTGCGACTGCGGAAGGGCGATCGCCCATCGAAGCAAAAAAGTGAGCGAGATTTTTTTTTCTGTCGTACGATTCGGTTCCCACCCCCGTGGATTACAAGTTGGTGATGTCTTTACATAAATAATGAATTTCTTTACCAGCACAACTAATTTCAGCATAGCATCAGGTTACAAAACTTAAAATAATGTACGAGTTGACCCATATTCTCGAAATGACTCACTGCACTGAACCCACGTGTTCACCGCAGCCCCAACTTGAATATCTGGATCGAAATGCGTGTGAACGGAATGAAAAACATGATATGAGTGAGGACTCCAATGAATTAAGCCCGTAGCTTAATGATACCTCGTTCGGTTAAAGCAGCAACCTTAGCATCTCCGCTGAAGGCTTGGTGTCTGTCCAGCTCTGGCAATATTTCGCGTTGCTGTGGTAAGAAATTCTTATACATATCGCTAGATGCCTAAATCGTTCTTGGCATGACCTAGCACAAAATTGTTTTCATGTTGGTTTACACATTGGATTTGGTCAGCTACATATCCAATGTGAGCCGGCCGGTGGCTTTTTGAGAAACAGCGTATCAAAGGGAACATGAAGAAAGCAGTGGTATTACTTTTCAGTATTTAAAAGCATTCTGACATTCACTTTCTGGCACCGCAACATCCATCGCAGTATTACTGCACGCTATAAAACCTATAAAATTTTAAACGTGATTTTATAATAATGATTTGTTGCGGATCGTGTGCAAACAATTGAGACCACATTCATATGAGACTTTTCATGTGAAACCACATTCATGTTACGCCACGTTAAAGAGAAGTTGTTTTGTTTTACTGTTAATCACATTTTTATGACTACCTTGCACTTCTTTGCGGGAGACCTGAAGTTTTGCAAGGTGGCTCTCATTTGAAGTTTCGCAACATTTCGCCCTTCCGTGTCCAAGGTGACTTACGCTGGGTTGTAAATGCACTCGCACTTCAAACACAGCCGAGGCCAGAAAACTCCTCATACCTCGGGTTTGGAAGGGAGCGTTGCACCTCTGAAATGTCATTTTATTAGACCAAGTCAAAGAATTATATATATTGCGTTCCTGCCCATTATATTATAACTAATATACTCAATGCATGTCGTCGGAAGGATTTTTTCCAGGGGGCAGCACTAGGGGATTTTTCCAAAATTACTCTAGGGGCACCAAAAGTGATGAAATTTGTTTTTTTCCACTCGAAACTAAGAAAACAACCTTTTTTTGCTTACGTTTTCAAAATCCAGGGGAGCAAGCCCTCTGTGCCCCCCTTCAGACACCCATGAATGAATGCTGTTGGCCATTTGCAATGCGAATTTTGCGAAAGAAGTCAGGATTTATCATAACTACCTTCAGAACCACATCAAATCCATTTCAACATGAAGTTTGTCAAGCCATCAAAGATCAGATAATTTCCTGAACATCAGGTCTGTTGTCGTAACAACATACTGTTAAGATTGATCACTGCTCTAAAAGCATGCGCGGTTGCATGCACTGTGAATGCTGGATTCCCGTCAATTGTGACGCAACTATAGAATGAGAGTGAAGTGGGAAAGTTTGAACCCTGGCTACCTGAAAGCATTGTGACGCAAAACACATGCGGGCGCTGATAGCTGGAGACAGAAGCTCCGTCATAAAACATCACCAAGGTTCGTAATTGCTCGCTTTTCGAACCTAGGTGATCTTGATGAGCAGGGGCGGCTCGTCTAGACGGGCAGCCCTCCCTGAAAAATGTCAGGCAAAAGATTCCGCCAAACGGCCAAACTCGCCTAAGTTTGGATTAGTTACGAAAATTTCACAACACAATCATTTTCGGTACTTCCGACACCATTTTGGCTCAACGTTTCCTAGGAATCCAACAAAACCAATGTTTCGCT